>Ga0075471_10001842_pt1 | contig 14024 bp, 14 predicted proteins | sample DEB19_08_DNA_2_FD_74787 | JGI IMG/M metagenome (GOLD analysis project Ga0075471, IMG submission 74787) | Aqueous microbial communities from the Delaware River and Bay under freshwater to marine salinity gradient to study organic matter... | ecosystem: Environmental > Aquatic > Marine > Coastal ... | reverse complement strand
AGGTGACCGGGCGTGCCCGCGCCGACCGAGCCATAGCTGAACTGACCCGGTTTGGCGCGTGCTTGCTGTATGAATTCAGCCATGGTCTTGTAGGGCGCATCCAGTGGCGCCAACAAAACCAGTGGGGCGTTGCCGATCAGAACCACTGGAGTGAAATCTTTCATCGGGTCATAGCCCAGATCTTTGATCAACAGCCGGTTGACGGTGATTTCTCCGGTCTGGCCCAGAAACAGGGTGTAACCATCGTTCTTGGACTTGACCGCCAGACTGGTGCCGATCGTGCCTGATACGCCTGGCTTGTTGTTGATCACCACAGGCTGTTTGTAGATAACGCTGAGTTTGTCACCCACCAGTCGGGCAAAGGTATCACCCTGTCCGCCTGGGGCATAGGCCACCACAATTGAAATGGGTTTGTTGGGATAGTCGCTGTCAGCAGCATGAGCGGTCATGCCCGACAGGCTGAGCGTAAGCAGGCTCAGAAAACCGGCAAAGAAGGTTTTGGTCATGTATCGCATGGGGGTCTCCTAGGTTGTAAGTTGTTTAAGTTTGAGTGGATGATCAATGGCTTCGAACATGGTGCGAAGGGTGTTGGTGAAGTGCGGCCGGCAAATATCACTCCAGGCTGACCCGCGCACGGCCAGCCAGGGGGGCGACCCCAGCACCTGGGGTCCGATTAGGTCATAACAGGCAAATGAATGCGGTGAGTGATCCAGGTTGAGATAGCGGCGCGCGAGCACCGTCCCGACTACCTGGGAAAGTCCCGGCATATGTTCCTCGTCGTACCAGCGAAAAATTTCGTGGTGCCAGCCATCTTCAGGGTCGGTTTCCACAACATAGTGGACTTTGGGTTGTTCTGCCGCACTGGCACCAGGCAGGTACATGGCGCAGTGCAAACGCGAAACCAGCCCTGCGTTGCCGGAAATTTGCATCCAGGCTGATTGAACCCGCACCGCATCCTGAGCGCTCAGCGCCATCGGGTCGGAGAGGTGCAGGTAGATATGGTGCAGGGGGCGCTGGTTCTCCGCCCGCGCGGTCGATACGGCGTGCAGGGACATCGAAGTCGACAGCAACTGGCTGCTGGTTGCAAGCCAGTGGGCCGGCATGGCAGGGTCAAAGGTGGCCTCTGTCTTGAGCAAGAGGCAGTCGGTGAGCGTGTCCGACATGTCAATGGCCGATATGCAGGGCGACCAGCACCCTGGAGACCATGTTGTAGGCGCCAATGGTGATGCACAGGTCCAGCAACTCCTTGCCTGCATAGTGGGCAGCAATTTTGTTGAACAGGGCATCGGGCACTTCGATCTGCCGGGTCATGGTGTCAGTCAGTTGCAGCACCAGCTGCTCATGGTCGGTGAAGACTGGAGAAATGCTCGCTTCCTTCGCTGCAGCAATCTTGTGGTCCGGGACGCCGGCTTTCTTGGCATGCTCAATGTGGGCTTCAAACTCATAGGGTGCCTGGTTCAGGGCGGCGACTCTGAGAATGACCAGTTCGCGCAGGTCGGCCGGCAAGCTGTTGCGCTGGCGAACCGCACTCAGAAATTCTTCCCAGCCTTCAGCCATCACCGGGCTGTTGAGCAGGTACTGGTAGAGCGGGGTGATTTTTCCGCGTTTGCGGATGATCTTGCCCTCCAGTTCGGCCAGCTCGGGCCGGGTGCCAGGGGCTATCGGGTCAAGGCGAGATTTCGACATGGGCGTGGGCGGATACAACTCAATTGGGGGTAATTTTCTTGTCACGTATGACGCGCCCCCATTTAGCGATGTCTTTTTGCAGCATGCCGGCCAACTCAGCCGGGCTGGAACTGGAAGGTTCTGCACCTGAGGCCGAGAGCTTGCTGCGCACCGCTTCATTGGCCAGGGTGCGGCGCACCGCCTGGTTGATGCGATCGACTTCAGCCGCTGGCGTGCCGCTTTTGGCAAACAGGGCGTACCAATTGTCGGAATCAACACCGGCGACCCCAATTTCCTGGAAGGTCTGCACATTGGGAAACAGAGGATGGCGTCGGGTTGAGGCCAGACCCACCGGCTTGAGCTTGCCGCTGCGAATGTGGGAGATCAGACCCGGGATATCGCCAAAGAATCCGTCCACATGGCCGGCCATCACATCGGTAATGGCGGGGGCAGCGCCCTTGTAGGGCACATGCGACAAATCTGACTTGGTGGCGCTGGCCAACAACTCCATGGCCAGGTGCGGGACACTGCCAATGCCTGAGGAGGCCATGGTGACGCGTTTTTGCTGGCCCCATTGGATGAATTCCTTGGGGTTGTTGACGCTGGCATTGGGATTGACCACCAGCATCTCCACATTGTTGACCACCAGCGAGATCGGGATCAGATCACGCACCGGGTCATAGGGCAGGTTGGGGTAGAGCGATGGGTTGATTGCAACCGCGCCCACACTGGACAACCAGAGGGTTAGGCCATCAGCAGGTGCCTTGGACAAGGCATCGGCCGCAATGGCGCCGTTGGCGCCGGCCTTGTTTTCCACCACCACGGTATGACCCAGCTCCTTGCCCAGCTGATCTAGCAGGGTGCGGGCCACGAAATCCACCGGTCCGCCCGGCGGAAAAGCCACCAGGATCTTGGTGGTCTTGGTCTGGGCTGCAACCAGTGAGGTCAGAGAAGCTAGCAGGCAGGCGGCCAGCAAGCGATAAAAAGATTTCTGATAAGTTGGTTTCATGAGGAGTCTCCTGTTAAGCGCAACGAACGGTCATACCGCCATCCACAATGATTTCGGTCCCAGTGATGAAACGAGCCTCATCACTGGCGAGAAACAAGACCGCATTGGCAGTGTCCTGTCCGTCGCCCATGAAGGGCAAGGGAATGCGGGATTGGCGTTGTGCCAGCAAGGCTTGGACATCACCGCCGGTACGTTGTTTGGCCAGGCGCGCTTCAACCATGGGCGTATGTAACTGGCCTGGCACCACCGTATTGACCCGGATGCCTTGCTTGGCGTACTGAACAGCCATCACGCGTCCCATCTGGATCACCGCCGCCTTGGTGGCTGCATAGGCCACCTGAGCAGAGCCGGTCCAGCGGATACCCGAAGTCGAGGCCATATTGACCACCACGCCCGAGCCCTGAGCCAGCATCAGCGGAAGCACATGCTTGCACATCAAAAACACGCTGGTCAGGTTGTGGTCGATCTGGGCATGCCAGACTTCCTCGCTCATCTCGACGGGCCCACCGGCAGCAGACCCTCCCACATTGTTGACCAGCACATCAATTCGGCCAAAGCGTTGCAGGGTGGCCTCAACAGCCGCTTGGATGGTTGGGGTCTGGGTGACATTGCAACTGGCGACTTCGATCTGGCCCTGGTGCCTGCCCTGGGCCTGGCGCCCCAGGCGAAGTGTTTCATCCAGGCGTTGCAGATTCTGATCCAGGGCCATGACTTTTGCGCCTTCTTCCACCATGCGCACCGCAATCGCCCGACCGTTACCCCAGCCTGGGCCGACCGATCCGGCACCCGTGACGAGTACCACTTTGTCTTGCATTCGTCCGTTGGGCTGTGTCATGGATTCAGAGTGACTGGATTTCATTCAAACCGGTAAAGGGATTGCGGATTGTCCACCAGCAATTTCTGTATGGCCTCAGTCGTGGGGGCAATCTGCGCCAAGGCATCCACCAGGATGCCATCATCAGGCACATGGGTATGGTTGGGGTGAGGCCAGTCGGTACCCCAGACACATTGGCTGGGAAATTCCCGCACCAGATAGCGGGCCAGTTCGATGCCGCGCGGGTACGGCGGGGTGCCCGGTGGCACGCTTGCATCGACGCGGTCGATGCCACTGACCTTGACATGAAAATTTGGGGTGTCCAGTAACCGGCAGAGCGACTGGAAAGCTGTTCCATTCAGCCCTTGTCTGGCGTCCACCCGGGCCATATGGTCGATCACCACGGGCACGGCAGAGCGTTTCAGCCAGGGCGCCAGGTCGTCAATAAGGTTCGGATCAAAATGCACCTGCAGATGCATCTGAAGTTCAGCCAGGCGGTGGGTGAGGTCAATCAGAGCCTGTGGATCAGCGCCCAGACCCAGGTGCTTCATGAAATGAAAGCGCACCCCCCGAAATCCTTGACTGGCCAATTGATGGAGTTCGGCGGTGCCGGCTTGTACGGGTACCAGCGCGATACCCAGGTAGCGTCCCTGACCAGCGGCAATGGCATCAGCAACGACGCGGTTGTCCAGCCCATGGATGACGGACTGCACGATCACACAGCGTTCGAGGCCCAGCATCTGGTGCAGGGCAAACAGTTTTTCCTTGGGGGCCTCGACCGGTGTCAGACTGCGTTCGGGGGCGTAGGGAAAGCGCTGGGTAGGGCCAAAGATATGTACATGCGCGTCACAGGCTTTGGTCGGCAGCTTCAATTGCGGTACCGAGGGGCTTGGCATGTATGTCTGCACAAGTTGTGTTGGTGCGGTGTCAGTTCGCATGGCGCCAGTTCATTTTTCTTCCTCCATCGCTGAAACTAACACTAATGATGTAGTGAGGCGTTTTAAAAACAGGAGAGGATGGCGGGATAGCCTGAAGGTAGGGCAGAATCGAGTTGGTTTTACAGGATTCCGAAGTGTAGAGGAGAAAGTTGTGTCTTTGACGATCTATGGCATTGTGGCTTCAAGAGCCATTCGACCCTTGTGGGCCGCTCAGGAACTTGGTCTGGACTTTGAACATGTCCAGACTGATTACAAGCTGGGTGAGTCGCGTCATCCTGATTTTCTGGCCGTCAACCCGAACGGGCATATTCCCGCCCTGGTTGATCGGCGACCTGAGGGACAGGTTGTTGTGTGGGAAAGCATGGCCTGTACCCTTTATCTGGCGCGGGTGCATGGTAAGCCGGATGGTCAGGGTCTGTCGCCCTCGAACCCGCGTGAAGAGGCCGAGGCCCTGCGCTGGAGTTTCTGGACTGTCAATGAGGTGGAAAAAGATGCACTGACCGTGTTGATGCATCGGCAGGCGATGCCGGTGGAGTCACGCAAGCCCGATCAAGCCGAGGCGGCAGAAAAACGTCTTCGGGTTCCCTTGCAAGTCCTGGAGGATCACCTGAGGAGCCAACAGTCACGCGGGCAGAACTACCTGGCTGCTGACCGGTTCACGGTCGCTGACCTGTGTGTGGCCAGCGTGCTGATGTGGGTGAGGGTGGGGGCCCGCGAAATGCTGGCCGATTTTCCCTTGGCTGCCAAATGGCTGGACGATTGCCTGCAGCGACCGGCCTATGTCAGCCTGCGGCGACCGCGCTGAGTCCAAGGCCTTGGGCTGGCGAGTCGCATTGGCTGGCTGGCTCGGTTATAAAGTCAGCAGCAGATTCACACTTTGAGGAGATACGATGCAGAGAAGAGACATCATCCGGGCCACCTTGGCGGGCATGGGCACCCTGGTCGGCAGCGGCACGCTCTGGGCTCAGAAATACCCGTCCGGTACAGTGACGATTGTGCTGCCTTTGCAGGCCGGCAGCGCTTCAGACGTGGCAGTGCGGCATATGGCCGAGCGGTTGGCCAGTCGTTTTGGCAGCGGCTTTGTGGTGGAAAACGTGGCTGCTGCCGCCGGCGTGGTGGGGCTGGACCGGCTGTCGCGCGCCAAGCCTGACGGGCAGACCATCGCTGCACTCAATAACAGCATCACCACCATCCTGCCGCACCTGCAACCCCAGAATGTCAAGGTCGATACCCGGCGTGATTTTTTGCCGGTGACCGGGATCGCCAATATTCCGACTTTTTTTGCTGTGCCCAGAAACTCACCGATCCGCAACATTCAGGATCTGCTGGAGCACGCGCGCAAGGAGCCCGATCGCATCACTTACTCCTCGGGCGGAGTGGGCAGTCCGCAGCATTTGGCCACCGAAATGCTGAAGTCCTACACCGGCATCAAGCTGGTCCATGTGCCTTACCGTGGCGCCAGCCAGGCGGCGCTGGCCGCGGCTTCGGGTGAAGTGTCGCTGATGTCCATGGCCTTGTCGCTGGCGCAGCCTTTTCTGCCTGATGGTCGGGTGCGCTTCATCGGCTATTGCGGTGCTGAACGGCATCCGCAGTTTCCCCAGGTGCCGACTCTGCAGGAGCAGGGCGTGGCCAAGTACGACTATTCTTCCTGGATTGGTTTGTTTCTGCACAAGGATGCCCCGGCCGAGGTGCTGGCCACCTTGCGCAAGGCCAGCGAAGCGATCGTCAATGATCCAGCCCTGCAGGCGCAGATTCAGCGCTCGGGCATGGACCCCTGGCCGCGCAATGCCGAACAACTTGCCCGCATCGTGGCCGAGGACTACGCGCGCTGGCAAACCATCATCAAGGAAGCGGGTATCCAAGGCAGCTGAGGTGTCAGCACCTGTCAACCCCGCTATACACCTGGCGGGCTACCAGGGCGAGGGCTCGATCCTCACCGCTGCCCTCACACGCCTGGCCGACACCCTGCGCGAGCTTGCGCCCGATTGGCCCGTGGTCCTGCAAAACAATGTACCGGCTGACGGTGAGACCGCCCAATCGCTGTTTGCCAGCGTGGAGCAGGGGCATCGCCAACTCTGCTACATGGCCTCGGGCTATCTGTCGGCACGGGTGCCCGAGCTGGACGTACTTGACCTGCCGTTTTCCGTGACTGACCGTCAGGCGGCCTGGGCTGCGCTGGACGGTACCGCGGGGCAGATGCTGTCCCAGGCCGTGGCGCGGCGTACCGGCTACCAGGTGCTGGGTTTCTGGGACAACGGTTTTCGCCATCTTTCCAATGCCGTGCGGCCAATCCGCAGCCCCAGTGATTGTCAGGGCCTGGTGATCCGCACCCTGGACAGCGCGTTGTACCGCGAGGTCTTGTCAGCCCTGGGCTTTAGCGCCCGCAGCATCGATGTGAAAGATCTGGTGCGGGTGGTCCAAAGTGGTGAAGTGCAGGCGCAGGAAAACCCACTGACCAACCTGCTGAGCTTTTCACTCTGGCGTCATCACCCTTTTGTCAGCCTGAGCGGACATTTTTTTGGCGTGTTACTGGTGTTGTGCCCGCGCAGCTGGTACGCCGCCCTGACACACGACAAGCAGCAGGTTTTGCAGCAGGCGGTGGCAGTGGCCACCCATCAGCAGCGACTGGCGGCGGCGGCGGAAGATGCGCGTGCGCTGGTGCAGCTGCAAAGTTTGGGGGTGCAGGTCTTGCAGCCCGATCAGCTCGATCTGGATGCCATGCGCCAAGCTACAGCGGGTGTGGCTCGTGCTCGTAGCCAGGCAATTGCGCCGCAAATGCTGCGGGCTTATCTGAGCTGAGTGGTCAGCCTGTCTGCTTTACTGCAGACGAATGCCTGCGTCCTTGACCACTTTGCCCCACTTGGTACTTTCTTCCTGCATCAGCTTGGTAAGTTCTTGTGGGCTGGACAGGCTGATCTGCACGCCGGCCTCAAACAGCGCTTTCTGGACGTCAGGCAAGGCCATGAGCTTGCTGATCTCGCGATTGAGCTTTTGCACAATCTCTGCCGGGGTACCCGCTGGAGCCAGCAAAGCCAGCCAGTTGCTGGCATCGTAGCCGGCAATGCCAGCCTCCTGCATGGTCGGCACATTGGGCAATTGGGGCGCGCGCTTGGCAGTAGTCACTGCCAAAGCTCTCAATTTACCGCTCGGCAGATGGGGCAACACATTGGGCACACCGGCAAAGCTGCTTTCCACCACCCCTGCAATCAGGTCAGTGGTGGCCAGATTGCTGCCGCGGTAGGGTACGTGCTGCAGTGGTGCGCCACTGAGCGAAACGAAGAGACCGCCCATCAGGTGCTGGGTGCTGCCGTTGCCCGAAGAGGCATAGTGCAGCACGTCGGGCTTGTCCTTGGCGAGCTTGACCAATTCGACCACATTGTTGGCGGGCACCTTGGGATTGACAACCAGCACATAGGCCGAGTCAACCAGCTTGCCGATCGGGGTGAAGCTCTTGATCGGGTCGTAGGGCACCGATTTGTAGATCCATGGGCTGATGGTGTGGGTGGAGGAAATCATGCCCAGGGTGTAGCCGTCGGGCGCGGACTTGGCCACCAGGTCCATGCCGATGGTGGAGCCAGCACCGGGCTTGTTTTCGATGACAAAGGAGGTGTTCATGGCCGGGCCGAGTTTCTGGCCGAGGATGCGCGCCACCACATCGGTGAAGCCCCCTGGGCCGAAGGGCACGATCAGTTTGATCGGGCGATCCGGGTAAGCCTGGGCCAGTGAACTGCCTAGCAGCAATCCGAGAGCAAACAAGCAAGAGCGTTTCGTGAATTTCATTGTTAACCTTTGTACTGAGGTTCCGGCATGGCAAAGAACGCGTGAAGGATGTGGTAGACCATCAGGTAGTTCTTTTGCTGGAAACTTGCATGGGAAATACCCTGCATGATGCTAAATTGCTTGTTGGTGCTGGGCAAGCTGCGGTAGAACGCCAGCAAATCATCGAGTGCTGCGATGCCGTCAAACTCGCCTCGCATAATCAGTGTGGGGGCGGAAATCTTTTGCGGGTCCACCAACGGCAGTTTTGAGCACATGTCAACATAGGTGCCGGTCGGCATGGAGTCGTCCAGCGTCAGGATGGCATCTGCAAAGGCTTCCACTGTCGCCTCGTCGGCGCACCCCGGATGATCCCGGTTAAAAATGCTGTGGACAAAAGCCCGGTCGATCGGTCGTCGATTCTTGGCCAGGAAGTCAGGAAGTTTTTTTCGTCGCTCAGCCAGGGTTGGGCTGCCTTCACCCGTCCATACGAATGCATCGAGGGCCAGTCGGGCCACGCGTTCAGGGTGACGCTGCGCAAACAGGGCCGCCTTGAGAGCGCCTGAAGAAATGCCATAGACCAGCAAGCGGGAGGCGCCACTGACCTGACGGATGTAATCGCTGCCTGCGATCAGGTCGTCGGCTCCGTTGCTGATGTCGCAATTGATCGCACGTTGCTTGTCCGATCGGCCGTAGCCTTCATTGTCCATACACCAGGTGTCAAAGCCGCGTTCAGCAAACCAGTCCATGACGGAAGAATTCGGCCGACCGGGCACGCTCAGATCAAAGGTAGGCTGGGAGGCCATCGAGGAACCATGGACAAAAAGAATGGTACCGGCGTGCGGGACTTTTGGCGAAGCCGCTTTTTGCCAAAGAAACAGCCGAACCTCACCTTTGTTGGTCCAGTGTGGCGTGCCGCCGGTCCACTCAATACGGTTCATTTGTGAGTCTCCGTTCAATGACTTGAAAAAAGGCGATGTTCTCAGAAGCGCATGGCCAGAAAGGACTCAAGGGCGTGATAGAACTTGTGACGTTGCACGCCCATCATCGGATTGTGGGCAATGCCTGAGAGCGCCACAAACTGCTTGTCCTTGTTGGGCAGGCGAGCAAAGAAGTCGAGCAGATCAGGTTCAGCAGCAATTCCGTCGAACTCACCTCGAATGATCAGTGTCGGGCAGGGCAGTGCTTCAGGGCTGGCAACAGGAAGGTTGGCGCACATGTCTACGTAGGTGCCGGTTGGCACTTCGCTGACCAAGGGCAGTTCAGCGTCGGCAATGGCCCGCGGCACAGTGGCTTCGCTACTGCCGGGTTTGTCGCGGTTGAACATGCCTTCATAGAAAGCCAGATCGACCTTGCGGCGAGGGCTGCTGGAATATTCTGGCAGTTTTTTGCGGCGCTGCTCCAGAGTGGGCGAGCCCGCGCCGGTGTAGACCAGTGCCGACAAGCCCAGGCGTTCGACCTTGTCCGGGTGGGCCTGCGTGTAAAGGCAGGCTCGCAGGGCCCCCGATGATGAACCGAACATGCGAACCTGTTGTGCCCCTGTTTTTTCCAGAACAAATGGAATAACTGAGGCCAGATCCCTGGCGCCAGTCCGGATATCACTATTGCCCCGGCCGGACCAACTGGATCGTCCGTAGCCCTCATGGTCTACCGTCCAGACGTCATAGCCCTTGGCAGCAAAGTGATCCATGACCGAATAGTCTTCTGATCCTGGCACGTGCAGGTCATAGGTATTGCGTCCTGACACCGTTGATCCATGAACCAGAAACAGCACCGGTAGTACCGCCTGGCCTGGCACAGGCGCTGTAGCCCTCTTGCGGTAAACGTACAGGCGTACATCCTCGCGCATCACGAAATGTTCTTCACTCCAGAGCATGGGTATTCCTAAAGACTTGATGTTGAAGCACGAGGCGCGACTATACCGCTTGGGAAACCTTCAATTTTTGTCTTTGACGTTCAGATCAGGTGTTTTTGGGATGGGCGTTTCGGATGGCCTCGGCAGACTGCCTGACCAGTTGCGGGCCTTTGTAAATCAGCCCGGTGTAGATCTGAACCAGGTCGGCGCCTGCCTCGATCTTGCTGAGGGCATCCTGCGCACTCAGAATGCCGCCAACTCCGATGATCGGAAAGTCCTTGCCCAGTGCAGCCCGCAATTGGCGGATGACCTGATTGCTGGCTTGCAACACCGGCGCACCTGACAAGCCGCCAGCTTCTTGGGCATGGGTCAGGCCTTCCACCGCCGCGCGGCTGATGGTGGTGTTGGTGGCGATCACGCCATCCATGCCATGCCTGATCAGAGTGCTGGCAATCAATTTGATTTGGGCCGGGTCCAGATCGGGTGCGATTTTCACGAACACCGGCACCTGTTTGCCATGTTCAGCAGCCAATTCAGTTCGCCGGGTTCCGATAGCACCCAGCAAAGCATCCAAGGCCTCATCACTTTGCAAATCTCTGAGGTTCTTGGTGTTCGGGCTGGAAATATTGATGGTTACATAGTCGGCATGCGGATAGACCCCGGCCAAGCCGATCAGGTAGTCATCGGTGGCGCGTTCGATCGGGGTCGCTGCATTCTTGCCGATATTCAGTCCCAGCAGTACCGGATGCGCCCCTTTGCTGCGAAAGCTGGCGCGCTTGACATTGGCAACAAAGGCATCAAGCCCGTCGTTGTTGAAGCCCAATCGATTGATCAGCGCATTGGCCTGCTCCAGCCTGAAGATGCGCGGTTTTGGGTTACCCGGCTGCGCCAGGGGCGTGACCGTGCCGACCTCAACAAAGCCAAACCCCATCGCTGCCAGGCCATCGATACAGCGGGCATTTTTGTCCAGCCCTGCAGCCAGGCCCACCCGGTTCGGAAATCTTAGGCCAGCCAGGGTCAGCGGATCATCAACCCGGCCCTGGCAATAGCTCCAGGACAGGGGCGTGTTCTGGGTGCGCGCCAACATGTCCAGCGTGAGATCATGGGCGGATTCGGGATCGAGGCTGAACAGAAAGGGACGGGTCAGACCGTAGGGGATCAGAGACATGGATAATTCCTGCAGATAGTGCAATTTTCACAGATCGCCGGGCGATATTTATGCTGACTCAAGACGAACTTAAAACCCAGGTAGGCCAGGCAGCCCTCAAATATGTAGTGGCTGGCGAAATTGTCGGCGTGGGGACCGGCTCCACCGTCAACAAGTTTATTGATGCGCTGGCGGCTTTGCGACATCAGATCAAAGGGGCGGTTTCAAGCTCGCTAGCGAGTACCGAGCGACTACAGGCCTTGGGCATCAAGGTGTTTGACGCCAACGAGGTAGGTGAACTGGCCGTCTACATTGATGGCGCTGACGAAATCGACGGTTCGGGATGCATGATCAAGGGCGGCGGTGCGGCACTCACCCGGGAAAAGATTGTGGCTGCCCAATCGCGGATGTTTGTCTGCATTGCCGATGAATCCAAGCGGGTTCAGACTTTGGGTAAGTTTCCTTTGCCGGTGGAAGTTATTCCGATGGCCACCGGGCGACTGATACGTCAGTTTACCGAGTTGGGCGGGGTGGCCAAGCTCAGGATGAAGGGTGAACTTCCCTGGGTGACTGACAACGGGCAGCATATCCTGGATGTGACTGGACTGCAGATTAGCGAGCCCCTGAAATTTGAATCCATGGTCAGCCAATGGCCTGGCGTGGTGACCGTGGGCGTGTTCGCCCACCAACGCGCGCAGGTGTGTCTGCTGGGCACGGCCCAGGGCGTGATCACCCTGAATTTCTAGAAGACGATGCCGCCAGGATTGCTGGAGGTCTCGTTGGCTGGCAATTGACCCGCTGGCGTGGGTTGCGGGGCTGTATCGGCCTTCTTGATCTCGACCAGAGGGGTGGCGGGCAGATGTCGATAGCTGGCGGGTAACTGCGATGTCTTTGGGTAGCCTGCCAGGCTGAGGTATTGGTCATATTGGTCGGCAGAAAACCCTTTGAGCACCTGTGAACCAATTTTTAGCACTGGCAGCATCAGTTCATCGCTGATGCGCCGCAGGGCCTCACCATCCTGAGGGGTGCTGACGGTGCGCTCGGCAAATGGGACACCACGGGACTGCAACAGGGCGCGGGCCGAATTGCAGGGCTGACATCCTGGACCGCTGTACAGGGTTACCGGGTAACGACTGACCACCTGTCGTAACTCATAGGGTAGGCCGGCAGCGGCCTCTGCGGCAGGGAGCTCCGTGCCACTGCCCCCAGAGGGCTTGAGCGCTGCCGAATTCCCCAGCGGCTTGTCCGAATAGGTGATGCGCCCATCGGACCCCAGCTGGCGATAGATGGTTTCAGCGTCCCCTTGATTGGGCAGCGCCAGCCACAGGCTGAGCACCAGCAGAGGACAGGATCGGTGCATGAGCTGACTTGACTTCAAGATTGCAGTTATCACTCGTGACGGTTAGTGCCATGCCCTGGTGTCGCAACAAGGCCTCCAGTCGAGGTTCGCGCCCGCGGAAGGCCTTGAAGGACTCAATGGCCGGGCGGCTACCGCCAACCTCCAGGATGGACTGGCGGTATTTTCTACCAGTATCGGGACTGGGGCGTCCATCCGGCTCGAGAGTTTCCTCAAAGGCTGCATAAGCATCGGCACTGAGTACCTCAGCCCATTTGTAACTGTAGTAGCCAGCCGCATAGCCGCCGGAAAAAATATGGCTGAAGCTGTGAGCGGTCCGGCTCCAGGGGGGTGGCTGCAGGACAGCGATTTCCGCACGAACCTGATCCAACAGATCTTGGATATCGTGTGCCGGATCGTGCTCGGTGTGTAGCAGCATGTCGAACAGGGCAAATTCAATCTGGCGCAGTGTCTGCATGCCACTCTGGAAATTTTTGGCGGCCAGCATCTTGTCAAACAACTCACGGGGCATGGGCAAGCCGGTTTTGACATGAGCCGTCATGTCACTCAGAACGCTCCATTCCCAGCAAAAATTCTCCATGAACTGGCTGGGAAGTTCAACCGCATCCCACTCGACGCCACTGATCCCTGCCACATCCCGCTCATTCACCCGGGTCAGAAGGTGGTGCAGGCCATGCCCAAATTCATGGAACAGGGTGATGACATCATCATGGGTGAGCAATGCGGGCTTGCCATCCAGGCCATCGGCAAAATTGCAGACCAGGTGGGCAACCGGGGTTTGCAATTTGCCCGAGTCCGGACGCAGCCAGCGAGACCGAACATCATCCATCCAGGCGCCACCCCGCTTGCCGGTGCGTGCCGGTTGGTCGAGGTAGAACTGACCAATCAGCTCAACCCCGTTGGGTCCAGTTCTTTCAATCCGGTAAAAACTCACCCCCGGGTGCCAGGTGGAAGCTTGATCGGGTCGGATAGAGACATCAAACAGAGTCTCGACGATCTTGAACAAGCCCGCCAGTACCCGGGGCGCGGTGAAATACGCCTTCACCTCCTGTTCGTTGAAGGCGTAGCGCTCTTCCTTGAGTTTTTCCGAGATGTAGGGCCAGTCCCAAGGCTGAGGATCGGTGATTTGCAAACGCTCCAGAGCAAACTGTTGCATCTCTTGGAGGTCACGCAAGGCGTGCGGGCGGGCGCGCAGGGCAAGATCACGCAGAAATTCGACCACTTGTTGGGGTGAATCGGCCATCTTGGGAACGACAGAGACCTCAGCAAAATTTTTATAGCCAAGAAGTTTGGCCTCTTCCGCACGCAGGGCCAGCAACTCCCGAATGATGGCGCTGTTGTCAAATTTACGGGCAGCCTGGTCAGACTGTTCTGAGGCCCGGGTCACGTAAGCCCGATAAAGGCGCTGCCGGAGTTCTGCGTTGTGGACATACTGCATGACGGGCAGGTAGGACGGCATTTTCAGGGTGAGCTTGTAACCCTC
>Ga0075471_10001841_pt1 | contig 14026 bp, 12 predicted proteins | sample DEB19_08_DNA_2_FD_74787 | JGI IMG/M metagenome (GOLD analysis project Ga0075471, IMG submission 74787) | Aqueous microbial communities from the Delaware River and Bay under freshwater to marine salinity gradient to study organic matter... | ecosystem: Environmental > Aquatic > Marine > Coastal ... | reverse complement strand
CCGGTGGTAGGCCAACCAACTCTCCATGGACTTGGGCTCGAAGGTCCTAGACTTCTCCAGGCGGCTGCCCTTGGAGGTGTGCTCGATCTTCTTCATCTCCGAGTCGATGTGCCAGGTGGACTCGAAGGGGCGGTCCACGATGCGCTGGTACATCTTGTCCAGGGCGGCGTCGATCTCCTCCCGGGTGCCGGTCACCTTGAAGTGCCTCTCGAAGGTCTCCTTCCACGCCGCCGGGCCCATGCTGCGGAGGGTGTCCGGGGGGTGGCGGGTGCGCCCGATGTAGTCGGGGATGAACCCCACGTCGATCTTGGCGGCCCGCTTCGCCTGGTACTGGAAGTCGTAGAGCTTGCGGATCCCGTCGGCGAACTTCACCTCGGAGGGCGAGAGGGTGTGAGGTTTCTTGTCCCAGTACTTGCCCAGGTTGGTGAGGAGATCGGGGTCGTTCTTCACCAGGCGCTTGAGGACCTTGGGGTCCTCCTGGAAGACCTTGCCGATGAACTTGGCGGACTGCTCCATGAAGTAGTCCTTGGTCTCCGCCACCCGGATGTGCCCCTCGCTGGACTTGATCCGGTCGATGCCCAGGATCCCCTCCAGGAGGTCCAGGGGTTTGGCGTGGGACTCCATCTTGGCCAGCACCGGGGCGTTGGTCTCCAGGGTCGCCAGGCGCTGCATCTGGGAGATCCGGAGCTCGCGCTCCTTCATGGCCAGCAGGTCCTTGAGCACCTTGGCGGGGTTCTGGCCCGTGGCCTGCGCCCGCTGGACGATGCCGTCCACGTTCTCGATGAGTGCCTTGAGCTCCTTCTGGTTGAAGGTCTCGCCAAATTTCTGCATCGCTTCAATGGAGCAGGTCGCGAAGTCCTTCATGCGGCGTCACCTCCGTACAGGCAGCCCTTGAGGAACTTCTCCACCTCGAACTGCTGCTCCGCCTTCACCACCTCGGGCGGGGCGAACTTGCGGGATTGCTCCAACTTGGCGTTGAGCTCCTCCTCGGGGAGGGTCTTGTACCGGGCCAGGTCCTGCTCCAGCATCTCGTCCCCCTCCTTGATCAGAGCGGCGGGGTCGGTCTGCCGGTTGTAGGCCTCTTCAATTTTATCGTCGTGGTGGAGGTCGTTCTTGGGGTCCTCCAGGGTCTGGGCGATGTCCTGGGCCGCCTGGTCGGAGAGCTTGGCGCCCTCCTCCTGGGTGGCCAGGTAGTACTTGCGCTTGTCGAACCCCTGGGCCTCGATGGTGTCCTTGAACTTCTGGACCTCCTCGGGGGTGACGCGACCGCTCTCCAACTCCTCTCTGAGGACGGAGAACACGTCGGCCATGTCCTCCGCGTCCTCCAGGCGCCCAAAGACCTCCTCGTCGGCAAAGCCGGCGTAGGCGTTCTTCACCTCGGGGGTCACCTTCAGGTCCTCCTCCAGCTTGGAGGCGATGGTCTGGAGTACGGCCCCAGGACTCTTCCCGTCCTCCATGGCCTGGCGGACGGTCTCCAGCGCCTGGGCATGGCCCTGGGGGCCTACCTTGGAGAGCGCCTTGCCCACGGCGTGGATGCCGGTGGAGAGTCCCGCCCCGAAGACGGAGGAGAGCATCATGCTTTTGGCGGCATGGGATGCCGTGTACTCCTGGAGCTCCGCCTTGTTGGCCTGCATGACGAAGGCCTCGTTGACGGTGTTGGCCGCCATGTTCCCGGCGAGCTCCTGGAGGTAGACCTGGGTGAGCTTGGGGACCGGGGTGGCGAACTTGGAGGCCTGCACAGCTTTCCCAATTCCGGCCCCCAGGACCATCCCCACGGTCATGTCGATGGGGTCCATCTGGGACCCCACGATGCTGCCCAAGAAGGGCACCACCGACCCTTTCCATAGGCCAGAGGCATTGGAAAGAATCTGCTGGCGCTGGAGCTTCTCGTCGTGCCGGTCCTGGATGGTCTGGGCCTGGAGCTCGGTGAGCTGCTCGGTGGGTTTCCCGGGGAAGTTGGGGTACTTGGCGATCACCTCTTCAGGCGACAGCTTGGGCCCCACCTGGCCCTGCTCTTCCAGGATCTGGTTGCGCCCGTAGGACATCAGGGTGGTGTTCTCGAAGGCGTCCTGGACGGAAACGGAGAGCACGTCACCCCATGACGCCTCCGGGCGGTAGGCGCGGGCGGCCCGCTCCATGGGGTCCATTTCCATGGTGGGGAAGGAAGTGGTCATCCGTCACCGCCGAAGAGGTTCTTGAAGAACTTACGCATCTCGCCTTTGTTGATGGCGTCCGCCTGGCGGGCCTGCTGGAGCATCTTCTTTCCGGGCGCCTTGGCCGCCTGGGCCCGGCGCTGCTCGCCCATCACCTTGGTGACCGGGAACGCCTTGATCTCCTCCATGGTCCAGCGGGCGGGTTTCCCGTCCTTCTTCTCCAGGGTTCGCAGGACCCCCGTCCCGTCCCGGACCTGGAGCTCGACCTCGTTGGGGGACACGTTCACCCACTGTCCGGAGTCCCGGATGTCGGCGTTGGCGATGCCGGTGTCCCCGTCGATCTTGAGGCCCAGGGCCCCAACGTAGTCGATGTCCTCGTTGGTGAAGGCGTTCAGGAACTGGTCCACCGAGGACTTCAGGACCTGGTCGCCCTGGGGGTAGTACACGGTGCTGCGGGACACCTTGGTGGTGGCGTAGTGGTTGTTGAAGAGGTTGACCGCCTTCTGCTTGGCGTCGGCGACCGACTCCCCCTTGGTGACCCGGGAGGCGAAGTCGTACTCCATCTGGTCCACCATGGCGTCGGCCAGCTCCTTGGAGGCGGGCGTTCCGTTGGCCCGGACCGCCTTGATGAACTTGGTGTTGTTCCACTCCACCCGGATGTCGTTGACCTTCTTCTCGCCGACCGCCTTCAGGGCGGGGGACTCCTTGTTGTAGGTCTCCATGTTCTGGAGCATCCGGGTGCGGGTCAGGGGGTCCGGGATGGTGCCCACCACCGCGTACTTGGGGTTGATGCCCGACTCCTTCATGACCCGGTAGGTGTCCGGGCCGGCCATCTCGACGATGTCCTCCAGCGCCTGGGTGGCGGACTGGTACTCCCGGTTGTCCAGGGCGCCCTCGAAGCTCTTCTTGAAGTGGTTGCGCATGGAGGGCGTGGTGTAGGATCGGGCGCCCGGGGCGATCTGGAAGCGGTCGTAGTGGGCGTCCATCTCCACCTTGTACTTCTGGTAGGACTCCCGATCCCCGGACATGGCGGCCACCGCCAGGGCGTGCACCGCCGGGTCGCGCACCTCGAAATAGGCGCCCCCGTCCTTCAGGACTTCCTTGTCGTCTTGCTGGGTCCTCTCCAGGATCTCGTTCTTGAGCTTGGCGGAGGTGGCCGCCTTCACGTAGGGGTCGGTGATGGACATGTTGGCGATGGTCTTTTCCACCACCCCGTTGATGTCCCGCTCGTTGGGAGGCACCAGGCCCACCACTTTGGAGACCTGGTTGTACACGTGCTGGGAGGTGACCTTAGCCAGGTAGTCCTGCTTGTCGAAGGAATCCAGGTTGGGGTCGGCCATGATCCGGGACTTGATATCGGAGTACAGGGCGGGGTCCGCCCCGCCGGAGATGATGAAGGCGTTGACCCGGTCGCGCGTGTGCCGGGAAGAGCGCTCCTTGGCCTGCCGGAGGCCCTGCTCGAACTGGTTCTCGTAGGCGAGCATGTCGTCCGGGGTCATGTCCGAGAGCATGGGGTCGCCGGAGCGCAGGAAGTCGATGCCCTTCTTGTAGAAGTCCCGCTCCTTGACCATCTGCCCGTTGGTGCCCATCTCCTTGGCCTTGGAGAGGTAGCCGTTCAGGGTGCCGTCCCGCATCGCCTTTCGGGCCATGTTCTGGTTCTGGACGATCTCCTCGGGGGTGAAGAGGTCCGGGTCGTTCATCTCCTCCAGGGTGTCGGCGAAGTCCACCAGACGGGTGGGGGAAAGTGGGTCGGCCTGGAACTGCTGGGCCTTGTGGAGGGCGTACTTCTTCTTGCTGTCCTTGGCCAGGTCGGTGGACTCCCGGCGCAGTTCGGAGTCCTGCTTGATGAGGGACATGCCCACATGCTCGTCGGCCTCCAGGTTGAAGGCGTCCTTGGCGTCCTGATAGGGGGCGTTGTCCAGGTACTTCTGCTTCATGTCTCGGCCGGTGGCCTTGATGTACTCGGTGAACCCCTTGTGGTCGGCGCCCCAGGACTTGCGCTGCTCGGCCACCATGGCCTCGTACTCGCGCTCGAACTCCATCTTCGAGTTCAGGACGTAGTCCTTCACCTCGACCGCCTTGCGCTTCATGGCCAGATCGGTGGCGAACTGCTCCAGCTTCCCGCCCACCTGCCCGATGGCGCTGGCCGTGGCGCCCTCGTTGGCGACGTTCGCCCCGGGGACCCTTTCGGAGATGCGATTGGATTGGAGGAGTTGGATGTCTGCCATGGGTTATTGCCCCTTCGCGTAAAGATCGGCACCGCCCAGAGCGGCACCGCCCAGGGCACCGATGAGTCCCGCCTTCTGGGCGTCCCGGGCGGCACGCCCGTAGGAGAGTGCTTCACGGCGCAGCATTCGGGCCTCGAAGAGCGCCTCGGTCTTGGTCTTGATGATCTCGTCGGCGATGGAGGAGGCGGTGTCCTCCAGGGCGCCCAGGGCAGCGTTGGAGTCCACCGACACGCCCGAGGCGGCGTACTGGGCCAACTGTTCGCCCCCGAAGCGCTTGCCCTCCCGCTCAGCGACCTGGGAGTTGATGTCCGCCCGGCGCAGGACCTCATCGGACTGCAGCAGGGAGACCTGCGCCTTCTCGCGATAGGTCTTCGCGGCGGCCTTCGCCTCCAGGTACTGTCCGTAGGATTTTGCTGCCGTGCCCATGGCGGCGACGGCGAGCATTGCGGGAACGGCCATCAATCCTCCGTGCTGCCCTTCATGGAAACGCCCAGGACGTTCAGCGGGTAGGGCTCGTCCTGGATGATCCAGAAACTCTGGTCCACGCCCGCGCTTCCATCAAAATCTAGTTCTTTGCTATCCCCAGTATACAACTCGTCGTCGGAATCTGGGTACTCAATCGACAGGGGGTTTTCCTCGGAAATGCCGAATTTCCCCCCCGCGGACCGAAAAAGGTGGATCACCAGCTTCTGGATCTTCTTGTAGAGGGCCTGGGCGTTGCCGATGATCGACCCGTGATCCAAGTTCATGGAGTGGATCTTCCCGGTGTACTTGAACCCGGCGATCACCTCTTCCGCGGCCGAGGACAGGGTGATGACCCCGGCCCCGGAGACCGTCTTCTCCCCCACGTAGGCCCCATCGGCGATCACCGAGACCTCCTGGCCCGCCAGGTGGGTGTAGCCGGTGTGGGTCACCGAGGCGGCGGTCAAGGTCTTGCGGTGGCAATCCAAGTAGTGCGGCCTGTCATCATTGGCGTCCCCCGTCCGGCGGGTGAGGTTCTTGGTCCTCACCATCCGGCCCAGGCGCTCAAGGTAGTACACCACCGACCCGTTGATGGTGCGCTCGACGGCCATGAACACGGTCTTGTTGGCCGACCAGAGGCAGTGGATCCGGGCGTTGGTAGGGTTGAAGCGGAACCACCCGGCCAGGCCTGAGGAGGACTCGTAGGCGAACCCCACCACCTTCATGGGAGACCCTCCCTGGTTGATGGAGGTGTCCTGACCCAGGAGGGCCCACAGGACGTTCAGGGAGGGATCCCACACCAACTGGCGGAACTGGATGGTGGACATGGAGGAGGCCGCGTTGTCCTCGTCGTAGGCGTGCTCTAGGATGTCCTGGTTCAGGGAGCTCACGTTGCGGTTCACGTAGGACCCGTTGGACTCGGAGTAGGTGAACTCCCGGACGTTCTTCCCGTCGGCGGAGATGTAGAAGGTGGAGTTCAGGACCCGGACGGCCGAGCGGGACGCCCCGCCGTAGTTGGTCTGCTGCTTGATGCGGATGGCCCGGAAGGAGAACTTCTCGGAGGACCCGTCCACCGACCACTCGCCCTCGGGGGACCCGACGTGCAGGGAGTCCCCGGCCGTCATCCAGGCGATGGTGCCCACGTTGTCGGGGAAGAACGAGAAGGGGTCGGTGTCGTCCTTGGCCCCGTAGTAGTTCAGCCCGGTCACGTCGGTGCTGGAGTCCTGGGCCATCTTGTCCTGCATCATGATGAACAGGTTGCCCAGCTTGGAGCACCAGATCTCGTCCGGGAAGTCCGCGGAGCAGGCGAAGATGAGGCGCTGTTCGAAGATGCCCACGAACCGGGGGTAGTTGTTCCTCCAGGCGTCGAAGCGCCAGGTAGAGAGAGCGGCCGTGGGAGAGGGGCCCACCACCACGGTGGCGTCCACCACGGTCGTGCTCGTGAACCCGGTGATGCGCAGGATCCCCTCGGTGGCCCCGTTGCGGATGCGGATCAGGTTGCCCACGTCGGAGGTGGTGAATTCCGCGGAGGAGGCGGTGATGGTGACGTTGCCCGTGGCCGCCGAGGCGGTCATGGTCTTGGAGGAGGAGTTCTCCTTGCCGAAGGGGAGCTGGAGGACCAGGTCCCCCTGGACCCCCGGGATGTTGGTGATGGCGGAGGTGTACTCCGCGAAGTACCACAAGGAGCTGACCCGGTAGAGGACCAGGGGAGGCATCCTGCCGGAAACGTGGGTGACGAAGCACAGGGAACCCTTCTGGGCGGCCCGGAACCCCTGGTAGTCGCCCCACAGGGAGACCGCGTTGATCGCCTCCTGGAGGGCACCATAGGGGTTCCCGAAGGTCCCGGAGATGGTCTGGAGGCTCCCGTCCTTGTCGTAGATCTTGATGCGGTCGGCACCCGTGGCGTGGGTACAGTCGATGACCACCTCGTAGTCCTGCCCGGTCTCCGCCTTGTAGGTCCACCCGAAGAGCTTGTCGGTGGTGTCGGTCAGCGCCAGGGCGCCCAGGTACCGCAGGCCCGCCCGGTAGTAGGCGCCGCCCCACGGGCGCGGGATGAAGTCGATCATTTTGGCAGCGCCTTGCTTGTACTGGTCGGCGTCCAGGCGTGCACGGACCTCCGGGCCCAACTCACCCGCGAGAAAGTTGTGCTGGGTGTTGGAGAACTTGGCCATCTACCCCCTCACATCGAAGGTGAAGGACTCGATCTCCGGGTCCTGCGGGGGGTTCTCCTTGCTGTTTTGGAAGCGGGCGTTGGCGATGGCCTCGGCGTAGGACTTCTCCAGCCGATCTTCCTTCGTCTTATCGTTGATGAGGGAAAAGCAGGCCTTGTGAGCGAGCTTGTGGGCCAGGGCCACATTGAACCCCGCGGAGAACTTGGAGGTGTCGGTCTCGTTCTTGGTGAAGACCAGGGACAGGGCGTTTACGTCCGCCATGATGAGGGTGCCCTCGGCCTGGTAGTCCTCCCCGTTGTACTCCTCCAAGATCTGGAGGCAGTCGGAGGGGCGGTTGAACTCGTAGTCCCAGCCGAAGGTGGGCGTGGTGGCCAGGGGGGAGATAGTCTGCCTTTTGCGGGCGAACGACCAATCGGCGTCGCACAGGACTTCCCGGCGGCACAGGTCGTAGAGGTCGGACATGACCTGGGCCCGCTTGTTGTTGTCGGTGAGGTCGTTGATGCGCTCCACGCCGAGAAGGCGAAGGGCCATATTCACGATCTCGACCTTCGTCACCGACATGGGACCTACCTAAAAAAATGCCCCGGGGTAAAAGGCGAAAACCCCCGGGGCACTTTGTACGTTACTTGTTGACGTACTCGATTTCGACGGTCAGGACAGCGTCCAGCACCGTGCCGTCCATGACCTCGGTCCAGGTCAGGTAGAGCTCGGTCTCTTCGCCGAAGCGCTTGAACAGCGAGGGCGAAGCCTCGTTGGCGCGCTTCAGGGCGGCCTGGCCGCCGCCGTCCGCCTGGTCCACCAGGCCGTCGCTGTCGGCGGAGATGGCGTTCCCGGACTCATCGGTCGAGGCCGCATGGCCCAGGTCCACGATGCCCGTGGCGCCCAGGGACTTGCTGATGAAGACCTTCGCATCGGTGACGAAGGAGTTCGCGGGGAGTTTCCCCACGTAGTCCACGTCACCGACCTGGCGGGCGGCCGACAGGGTGATGCGCTCGATCAGCTTCTTGGGGGTACCACCCAGTTCGCCCGGGGGGTAGGACACCTTGGGGTCCTCACGGTAGGCGTTCTGGTAGTTGGTTCCGTAGCGGGTAGTCATATTTTCTTCTCCTCAAAAAAAGTTCTACAGACCTAGCACCTGGTCAGAGCTTAGAGCTCCTTACAGATGACCTCCTGGAGCTGCACCTCTTCCATCCGCACGGCGCCCATGCTGAACTTGCCGTAGATCTGGTGGGCGTAGTGGTACTCGGGCATCTCAGTGATGCGGACGTTCTTGGGGGCGCCCATGGCCGCGATCAGGCAGCGCTTGCTGGTGAAGGCGAAGCAACGGCGACCTTCGCCCAGGGCCACGGTGCCGCCCGCGCCGCCGTCCACTTCGCCAGTGGCGGGGGTGTAGGTGGTCGCAGCAGAGGTGAAGGGCAGGAGTTCGGTCTGGATGAACTTGAACCCCATGAAGGTGTCCACATCGCCTTGGGCGAGGGCCTTCACGGTGTTGAAGTCGGCGGAGGTCACCTCGGTGTTGCCGAGCAGGTCATCGATCTGCTGGGCGGCGCACACGAAGATGAGCTGCTCGTTCTTGCCGACGGCCTCGGCCTGGCGGAACTTCTTCTTGACCGCGCGGAGGGTCTCCACGTTCAGGCCCGAACCGGTGACGGACACGCCGTCGAAGGCGCACAGCTTCTGGGAGTTGGGGAGGGCGACCGCGACGGTGCCTTCCTTGCCGGTGTAGGCGTTGCCCAGGGCGCTGTCGATGATGATCTGGTCCATCTCGCGGGCCAGGGCGGCAGAGATCGCCTGGGCGTACTCGTTGTCCAGGTTCTGGATGGTGCGGATCTTGTCCTCGTCGTCCACCAGGTCGGCGACGTACTTGTCGAGCATGGACACCTTCCGACGGGAGTGCGGGGTGTCGCTGTAGGCCACTTTCGAGTGGCGACCGGCCTTGTCCTGGGCGGCCAGGAGACCGATGCGGTCGAAGAACTTGCTCTCGCCGACGAAGCTCTCATGACGGCAGAACTCGTACAGGCGGGATTCTTTCTGCTGCGCCAGGTGCATGACGTTGGCGCTGAACATTTTCACGTGTGCGGTAGAAACTTGCTGGCTCATGGCCCCTCCAAATAAAAACTAGGTTTCGGTTATCAGCCGAAAGGTAGTCCCTAACAGGGGCCTTCATCTCACTGCGGACTTTTTATGGGGTGCCCGAAAAGGCATAATCCATGGTCCGCGTGCGCTGTGCATTTAACAACAGCATAACGCGGCCATGGATAATGTCAAGCGGTCAACCTTGCAGGATCTTTTCTTGGCGCTGGTACAGCTTCAGCATGTCCGCCTGGGCCTGCTGGAAGTTGGGGTGGTTGGGGTTGTTGTAGGGGTGCTTGGGGTCGCCCATGATGTTGTTGATCTCGGACTGGATCTCGTCCGGGGTCATCGGGCCACCATCGCCACCGCCATTGCCCGGGACGCGACCTTCGCGGAAGAGCTTTTCGCCCAGGCCCGCAAAAATCCGGATCATCGCCGGGTCGTTCTCTAACCCCTTGTCTTTAATGAATTTCTGCTGGTCCTCGGGCAGTTCCTTGAAGGCCTTGACGGCGGTCGTGACCTTCCGGTTGTAGGCCTCGCCCCAGTCCTTCTTCAGGTTCTCGGCCCCCTGCTTCAAGTACTCCTGCCGGGCCTTGGTCTCCGCCTCAATCTCCTTCTTCGAGGTGCCCTCGATGAAGGCCAGCAGTTTCTGGGCGGCGGAGGTCGGGACCCGGGCGGCGTGGGCGGCGGCGGAGAACTCCTTCAGGAACTCGTCGTCGATCTGGGAGTCCTGGCCCTTCTCGACCTTGTACTCGTTGATGTCCGAGCTCCAGCCGGTGGTGGTCTTCCAGAACTCGTCCCAGTCCGCCTCGGTGGCGTTCTTCCCGGGGACGGCGACCTTGTTGGCCCCGAACGCCTTCTTGGTGGACACGTAGGACTTCAGGACGTTGGCGAAGTTGAACTTCCCGTCCTTGTCCACGAAGGGTTCCAGAGAGCGCTCTTCCTTCATGGCGTCCTCGAACCCTTCCGGCCACTGCACCTTGCGGTCCCCCCAGATGGACTGGGGGTTACTGGGCGGCGGGTTCCCGCCTCCACCGCCCCCTGTTCCGGGGTCCGCGGGCGGCGGGTCGGTCAGGGACGGGGCCCCGCCACCACCACCTGCACCAGGGTCGTCGGGAGACATCAGCCTCCATTGCTGCTTCCACATCGGTCACTCCTTTTATTTTTACGGCCCGTCGCCGTATTGATCGTCATACATCTTGGCGAACTTCTCCGGGTCCACCCGGAGCTTGTCCAGGATGGCCATGATGACGGAGCGCTCTCCCTCCCGGAAGGCCATCACCATGGGGTCCTTGTCGAAGGTGCCCGTGAAGACGTGGTGGTTGGACATCAGGTCCTTCAGAACCCGCTCCCCATCCTCAGAGCAGAAGGTCGCCCTGTAGTCGATGAGGAGGGAGCGCTTCTGTTGAGCTTCGTCGCTGACTTTCTTTTTCGCCATGGATTAGCCTTGGGCCACGGAGGCCTGGTTTTTGAGGACCTCGGACTCCTTCAAAGCGGCCTCCTGTTCCTGTTCCTGGGCCGCGGCATCTGCCCGTCCCTTCCTGATCTCCTGGACCTTCTTGTCGGAGTTCAGGAAGCGGAAGTCCGCCCCGAAGTCCGCCATGTTGGTCTTGAGCACGGTCTCCCCATCGAGGAGGTCCAGTACCTGGGGCTGTGCCTGGATGACGGTGGCCGAGGCCTGGAGCGCCCGGTTCAGGGCCTCCGCCTTCAGGGCCACCTGCGCCCGGGCGATCATGGAGATGTACTTGATGTTGATGCCCTTCTGGATGTACTTCTTGATCATGTCGGGCAGCGGGTCGAACTCTCCGGCCTCCCACATCTCCTGGAAGACGAAGCGCAGGACCGGGAGCAAGAGCTCGTTGTTCAGCCGCCCCAGGATGGCGCCGAAGGAGCGGTACTGCTCCTCCTTGCGGTAGGACATCTCTTGGGCCGTGGCGCGGTCGATCTGCGGGAGGCGGATCTGGTTGATGAAGAATCCGTCCTTCAGGCTGTTGTGCAGGTACTCGATGATCTCCAGCCCGATTCCCGGGTTGCCGCCCGTGCCGATGGGCTTGATCTCCGCGGACCCAGGGCGCCGGTAGTTGGCGCCGAAAGGCTTCCACTTCAGCGGGCGCACCAGGGAGTTATCCTCCATCTGGAGCGGCGGGGCGATTGTGAGCTGGCCGCCCTGGAGGATGACCTTCATCATCGAGTTGGCGGTCTTGATGGTGGGCATCTTGTCGATCATCGGCGAGCGCCCGTAGGCCTCGTCGGAGAGCTTCACGAAGCGGGGGACCGCCGCCGGGAAGGAAGAGAAGAACTCGGTGGCCACTTCGATCTTCTTCTTCTGGAGGATGAAGATGGACACGTACTTCATGGTGTCGGACGGGCGCGGGCCGTACTCCTCGCGCCAGGGGACGATGCACTGGATGAGGTCGTACTTCTTGACCTTGCCCGACTCGCGGCAGGTCTTGTACTCCTCCTTCATGTCCTCGTCCATCCACTTCTCGCCGAACTCATCGACGATCTGCTGGAGTTCCCACTTCAGGCACTTGAAGATGGCCACCACCTTGCCGTAGCCGTCCTCCTCGATCGCGCACTCGTAGATCTGGTTGGCGATGAAGCGGAAGAGCTTCTCCTTGTCCTTCAGCATGAACAGGGGGGCGGTGCCGAAGGAGGGCAGGTCCTCGAAGATGGAGTGGATCTCGGTGGGGAAGTTGGACTCGTTGATCCTGCGGGTCATCTTGTTCCGGGAGGACTGGAACCACTTCTGGGAGTCGATGTCGTTGTCCACCTCGGGAACGCCCATCATCAGCTCGAACCAGTCCACCACCGGGTTGAACATCAGGGTGTAGAGGGCATTGGCCAGTTCCCGGTTGTAGGTGGTGGCGGAGTCGTCGAAGAGCTCGATGGTCTTCTTCTCTCCACCCACCATGGACTGGAAAATGTTATTCTTGTTGGGCACGCCGTAGTCGCCCACGTCCTGCCAGAGGGAGGTCCAGTTGGCCCTCTCGGAGAGTCGTGCCTCGTAGCGCTTTAGGAGCTTAGAACAGACCGTTTTTTCCAAGGGCACTGTTGTCTCCTATGAGCGAGGGGAGGTTGGAGGCGGAACCGAGCATGTACTGGGCCCGGCCGGGGGTGCGGATCCGGCGCTTCCTCTCCTCCGCCATCAAGCGCTGCATCTCGACGTTGGGGTCCACGGGGGCCAGGGTGGCCGCGGCGGCCTTCTCCACGTCGGTGAGCTCGGCGGCCTGGTCCTTCAGGGCGTCCAGGGTGGCGTAGGGCAGGCCGGTCATGGGATTGTACATCATGGCAGACTTCAGGGTGTTTTTGGCAATGCCTTTCAGGTCACCCGTAGCGATGGACTTTCCCAGGTTCACGGCGGGTTCAGTGAAAGACTTAAGCACTTTCTTGAGCTTCAGCCCCATAACGCTCCCCAAAAATGTCGATTATCCATGAATATCGTAACTCGAATCCGCGGTTTCGGGCAAATCATTCCTTTCTTCTCCCCAATGGCGCCCAAAACCGGGTTCATAGGCCATGGCAAACTGCCGGATGGCGTCGGCGGCGTGGGAGGCGAAGTCGTGCTGGGGTTTGTCCGAGAAAACCTTGTGGAGGGGGTCCCATTTCCGCTGGTAGGCCCTCAGGGCCTCGATGCCGACCTTGCATTTCACGGCGTCGAACCAGATTTTGGGCAAAATCCTGCGGACCGCCTCCACGTCGTCGGCCACGGAGGCCGATTTGGGCATGACCCGCACGTTCCTGAGGCCCTGCTCGTGCAAAAAAGTGATCCGGGGCTTGGCCGTCTCCAAAGAACGGGCGGCGATGTCGTGGGGAAAGACGTGGGCGTTGTAGTTGTAGGGCCTCTGGTGCACCTGCCTGACCCAGAAGTCCAGTCCCTTCCCGTGATCCTCCATGTAGTCGATCATGTGGATCTCCTTTCCCTGCTCCTGGGCGAACCAGATGGCCGTGGAGTCGGAAACCCCGATGTCCCAGTAGGTGGACACTGGTGCGGAGGGGTCGTGGGGGACGGAGGTGATGCGCTTTTGGGCCAGGGCCTCGTCCATCAGGCGCTGGTAGTAGTACCCGGCCGGGGCCGCCGAGAAGTCGCACTCGTACTCCTGGCGCCAGGCCTCCAGGGAGTACTGCTTTTTCATGTTCTCGATCTGGTGGGGCTGGAAAACGCCCGTGTCGTAGATGCTCTGGATGGTGCAGAACCACTCCGAGTTGGGGTTTTGGGCGTCGGCCAGGGCCGTCAGGTAGAGCTGCTTGAACCGGTTGTCCCCCTTGGGGGTCCCGCCCACGATCTCCCACCCGTCCCGGTCGTCCAGCGTGGGGTTGAACACCTTGTCCCGCACGTCCGGGTGCATGTCCGCGAACTCGTCGTACACGATGCCGTCGAAGTAGAGACCCCGGTGGGCGTCGTAGTTGTCAGCACCCAGGCAGTAGATGGTGCACTTGCCCCGGGGATGGTCGTAGGTGACCTTGAGCTCGTTCTCGTACGCCTTCCACCCCGGGAAGTTCTTCGTGTAGTGCTTGAGGTAGTCCCAGGCCACCTTCTTCGCCTGCCCGATGGTGTTGGCGATGTACCCATACTGAGGGTTCCTCAGCGGGGACCCATCGAAGGGGCTCATCTTGGAGAACTTGGCGGACTCGTCCACGATCTCGTTGACGAAAAGGACGGTTTTGCCGCCCCGGCGGTGGACCACGACCACGTTCCTCTTCTTCTTGGAGCGGTGGATCCTGGACTGCCACGGCCGGGGGGCATAGCCGGTCGATATGCGCTGGACGGCCATTTACAGTTTGGCGGCGCCGGAGGCCTTCTTGGGACGCCCGCCTTTGCCCTTCGCCTTGGGCGCCGGGGCCGGAGGCAGGGACTCGGTCACCGGGGCGGGAGCGGGCGCCTGTTCCTGTGCAGGTGCACCACCAACCTCTTCACCACCAGCGAGCGTGGGGGCCT
>Ga0075471_10001839_pt1 | contig 14038 bp, 11 predicted proteins | sample DEB19_08_DNA_2_FD_74787 | JGI IMG/M metagenome (GOLD analysis project Ga0075471, IMG submission 74787) | Aqueous microbial communities from the Delaware River and Bay under freshwater to marine salinity gradient to study organic matter... | ecosystem: Environmental > Aquatic > Marine > Coastal ... | reverse complement strand
CGTCTGCTTCGGGGCAGCGCTGCCGTCGGCCGGCGCACAACCTTCCACGGCCGCTTCCCCAGCAGTGGCGTCGGCATCAGGGGCAGTGGTGGCGGCCTCGGCCGACTTCACGCCAGTGTCGGCGTCGCCGCAGGCGGACAGGGCCAGACCGGTCACTGCGAGGGCGGCGACGACGAACGGGGTACGGAGGGTGCGAATCACGCCCGACACTCTGCCAGCCGCAACACACGATCGGGTGGCAGGTTGGTGACGAGTGAGCCCGAGCGCAGTTCGGTGGCCTTTCGCCCGGCTCGGTAGTGTCCCCGCCCATGCAGCACGTGCTCGACGCCATCCAGTCCGACGCGACCTCGGCCGATTTCGCCAACCTCGCGGTGCCCGAGAGTTACCGCGCCGTGCACGTGTTGAAGGACGAGCAGGACATGTGGAAGGGCGTGCCGTCCAAGGAGAAGGACCCGCGCAAGAGCCTGCACGTGAGCGCGGTGCCCACGCCCGAACTGGCACCTGACGAGGTGTACCTGGCGGTCATGGCCAGCAGCATCAACTTCAACACGGTGTGGGGCAGCATCTTCGAGCCGGTCAGCACCTTCGGCCCGATGGCTCGCTTGGCGCGCGAGAGCGCATGGGCCTCGCGTCACGACCAGCCGTACCAGGTGGTGGGCAGCGACGCATCGGGCGTCGTGCTGCGCGTCGGGTCGGCGGTGCGCAACTGGAAGCCCGGTGACCGCGTCACCGTGCACTGCAACCATGTCGACGACCAGGACCAGAGCGCCCACGACGATTCGATGATGGCCGCCAACCAGCGCATCTGGGGATACGAGACCAACTTCGGTGGGCTCGCCGACCTCGCCGTCGTGAAGGCCAACCAGCTGATGCCCAAGCCCGCCCACCTCACGTGGGAGGAAGCCGCGGTCAACGCGCTCTGCAACAGCACCAGCTACCGCATGCTGGTCAGCCACAACGGTGCCCAGATGAAGCAGGGCGACGTGGTGCTGGTCTGGGGCGCCACCGGTGGCATCGGCGCCTACGCCACCCAGTACGTGTTGAACGGTGGCGGCATTCCGGTGTGTGTGGTGAGCAGCGCCGACAAGGCCGACATCCTGCGCAAGATGGGTGTCGAGCACATCATCGACCGCGCTGCCGCCGGCTATCAGTTCTGGAAGGACGAGCACACCCACGACGAGAGTGAGTGGCGTCGCTTGGGAAAGGACATCCGCGACCTGTGCGGTGAGGATCCCGACATCGTGTTCGAGCACCCGGGTCGCAGCACGTTCGCCGCATCGATGTACGTGGCCAAGCGCGGCGGCACGGTGGTCACGTGTGCGGCCACCAGTGGTTTCATGATGGAGTTCGACAACCGGCACTTCTGGATGCGCCTGAAGCGGCTCGTCGGTTCGCACTTCGCCAACTACAAGGAAGCGTGGGAAGCGAACCGCCTCATCAGCAAGGGCATGATCCACCCGGTGATGAGCCAGGTCTTCTCGCTCGACCAGACCGGTGAGGCGGCGTTCCAGGTGCACCACAACATGCACGAGGGCAAGATCGGCGTGTTGGCGTTGGCTCCGCAGGAGGGCTTGGGCGTCACCGATCACGAGTTGCGCGCCAAGGTGGGCGACCGCCTCCACCTGTTCCGACGCTGACCCTCACCGAGCAGGGGTTGGAGCAGTGGCGGGTCGATCTGTTTCACTGTGCGCATGCTGCTGACCGAGATCGACCACATCGCCATCGCCGTGAAGGACCTCGAGGCGGCCATCGCCTACTACGCCGAGGCGTTCGGCGCCGAGGTGCACCACCGCGAGATCGTCGACAGCGACGGCGTGGAGGAGGCGCTGGTGAAGGTGGCCGACAGCTACATCCAACTCACCGCCGCCACCCGGCCCGACAGCCCGATCGCCAAGAGCATCGAGAAGCGCGGCGAGGGTCTGCACCACGTGGGTTACCGGGTGGCCAACTGTCAGGAGGCGCTCGACGCGATGGTGGCCGCCGGTGCCACTCCCATCGACAGGGCACCCCGACCCGGCAGCCGCGGCACCACGGTGGCGTTCATCCACCCCAAGGGCAGCTTCGGCACGCTGATCGAACTGGTGCAGGAGAACCCGGGCTCGGGTCACTGACTCAGTCGGCAGCGAGCAGGCGCAGACCCTTCAGGTACTCGGCCTCGGGGAACGCCAGCGGCACCGGATGGTCGCTGGGCTGGTGGAAGCGGCCGACGACGTGCAGGGCGCGGCGTGCATCGAGTGCAGCGCCGGCCACCACCTTCTGGAACAGGTCCATGCCCATGGCCCCACTGCACGACCACGTCATCAGCGTGCCGCCCGGTGCGAGCAGTTTCGTGGCCAGCAGGTTGAGGTCCTTGTAGGCACGTGAGGCCTTGTCGAGCTGCCGGTCGTTGTTGGCCAACTTCGGCGGGTCGAGCAGCACGAGGTCGAACTGTCGGGCACGGTCGCGCAGGCCGCGCAGCACGGTGAATGCATCGCCCTCGATCACCTCGCCGAGGTCCACGTCGTTGAGTTCGGCGTTGCGGCGAGCGCCCTCGAGTGCGGGCCCCGACGAGTCGATCGAGGTGACGGAGGCAGCCCCGGCGCTGGCCGAGATGATGCTGAAGGCGCCGGTGTAGCTGCAGATGTTGAGCACCCGCTGGCCGGCAGCAGCGCCGGCGATGGCGGCCCGAGCGTCTCGCTGGTCGAGGTAGAAGCCGGTCTTGTGGCCACCCTCGGCATCGACGAAGAAGCGAAGGCCGCGCTCGTGGGCCACCAGATCGGGTGACGGCGCATCTCCGCGCAGAGTGCCCACCCGGGGGGCGAGACCCTCGCGGCTGCGCACCTCGGCATCGCTGCGTTCGTGCACGCACCGAACCCCGGGAAGGGCGGCGAGGGCGTCGGCCAGCACCTCTCGCCAGGCCTCGGCGCCGGCGGTGGTGAGTTGGCAGACGACGGTGTCGCCGTAGCGGTCGGCCACCAGTCCGGGCACGCCGTCGGCCTCGCTGAACACCAACCGTGCCGAATCGGTGTCTCCCGCGGCGAGGAGGTGGTCCCGACGGGTGGCTGCCGCCGTCACCCGGTCGGTGACCAGTTGGGGACCGACCTGCTGGCCGGGCTCGAAGGTCCACATGCGGGCCCGGATCTGGCTCTCGGGGCTGTAGGCAGCCCACCCCAGTTCGGTGCCGTCATGGGCGGTGACCAGCACGTTCGCGCCCGGCTGGGGGTCGCCGTCGACCCGGTCGATAGCGCCGCTGAACACCCACGGGTGGTGGCGCAACAGCGACCGGTGGCGGTCGGGTCGCAGCCGGATCGAGGCGGAACGGGCGGACGGGGGCACCTCCGACACGCTAACCCGTCGCTGGGCGGGAGGCGCCTTGACGAAATCTTGATGAAGAAATCCCTCAAGTCGCGCCGGTGACCTGTCGAAATGGGAAGTGCGATCGTGCGGCAGGACAGCCTCCACGGCGTGGACCAGTGGGACACCAACACATCGGGAGGAACCCAAGATGATCACCCACAAGTACAACCCCGAGCAGAAGGACAAGGGCTTCACCCTCGTCGAGTTGCTCATCGTCATCGTCATCCTCGGCATCCTGGCCACTGTCACCGTGTTCGCCGTCCGCGGCATCACGAACAGCGGCAAGGAGTCGGCGTGCAACTCGGACAAGAAGGTCCTCGAGACCGCTGCCGAGAGCTACATGGCCCAGAACGGTGAATACCCGGCCGACCTCGCCACCATCGAGTCGAGTGGTTTGCTGAAGGACGTGTCCACCGGGAACTGGGACTACAGCTACACCGCCGGTGCCACCACCTACACCCTCACCGCCACGGCCGGTGGCCCCTGCGAGGCCACCGTCACCACCTGATCGGTGATCGACTGACCGAACGTCGGACGGCCGGGACCTCGTCCCGGCCGTCCGTTCGTTCCGGAACCACCGGAACCCGGATGAACACCTTCAGCGTCACACCCCCCGTGCCGATGATGCAGTGGACGAACACCGCCGGTTCCACCCCGACGAGGTGACCATGAAGCGCACCACCGACAACCGAGCGAACCGAGCAGCGGCCCCCGGGGCCGTCTCGGCGCGCCGGGATGCCGGTAACACCATCGTCGAGGTGCTCATGGCGATCGTGCTGGTGTCGATCGCCGTGGTGCCCACGATGGTGGCCTCGTGGACGTTGGTGCGCACCACCAACGTGAACCGCTACAGCGCCAAGGTCGAGACCATTCTCGGCAACGCCGCCGACCGCGTGAACCGCGCCCCGGCTGCGTGCACCTATGACATCTATTACGAGGCGGCCGCCCTTGCGCAGGGCTGGACCTCCGACAGCGTCACGGCGGCGTACCAGTGGTACGAGCCGTCGGCGACGTTTCCCGACGCAGGTATCTGGCACGACGGAGCATGCCCCGACGGCGTGCTCACCGACGGTCTGGTGCAGCGTGTCGACCTCACGGTGGTGAGCCCCGACGGGCGACTCCAGCGTTCGATCCAGGTGGTGAAGAGTGACATCTGAACGTGAACTCCCCGGGCCCGGTCGGCGTGACGCCGGCTTCACCCTGCCGGAATTGCTGGTGAGCATCATCGTCACCGGCATCTTGGTGGCCGCCATGTCGATGGCGGCGATCCTCGTCATCCGCCAGACCGACAACAACCAGGGTCGACTCAACAACACCCGTGCCGAGCAGAGCGTCGGCATCTGGATGCCGAGCGACCTCGCGTCGGCCGAGGACGTGAACACCGACCCCGCCGCATCGCCGTGTGGTGCCCAGTGCCCGCCAGGACTGTTGGGCGAGGGATCGAATGCCCTGATGCTCTCGTGGACCGGCTCCGAGCCGGGCGCCACCGACGCCATCGTGACCATCACCACCGTGGCGTACCGCTACGAGCGCACCGGTGACGAGTTCTCGATCGTGCGCATCGAATGTCTGTCGGTGGGTGGCGGTGCCCCTGAGTGCACGAAGCACACCCTGCTGCACGACGTGATGCCTCCCCCTGCCGGCACCCCGTGGGAGCCCGGTGTCACGTCACCCACGTGGGTGATGTTGGTGGGTCTGGCACTCGACCCCGCCGCAGTCGATGAAGCAGGCGCCAACGCCGATCCGACATACCAGCCCAAGGTCGGACGTCGAGTCACGGTCACCATCAACGGTGGTGGCGACGCTGCCGGCGGCGGTGGTGGTCAGGAAGTCATCACGCTCAGCGCCGGCGGCACGACGCGGCAGGCGAGCCTCAGCACCAACGCCCTCGCCGACTCGCCCACGTTCTCGGCCACCCGCTCGAGGTGCGGCGGTACGTTCGGCATGCTGGTCGACACCTCGGGCTCGATCGGTTCGACCAACATGACCAATGTCCGCACGGGCATCAGCCAGTTCGTCGACGCGTTCGCCGGCACACCCATCAAGTTGCAGGTCGTGCGCTTCAGTTCCACCGCCTCCACGCTCGGTGCGGGTTCGGGGTGGTCGCGGTACTACGACATGCTCGTCGAGGCCGACGTCGCCGATCTGAAAGCGCAGGTCGGCACGCTCAGCTCGAGTGGTTCGACGAACTGGGAGGACGCCCTCTTCCGAATGTTCAAGAACCAGAACGGCACGGTGCAGGAAGTGCTGCCCGACACGCTGATCTTCTTCACCGACGGTATGCCCACTTACAACCGGCTCAATGCCAGTAGTTCTCCGGTCGCCCCGGTGGCGAACACCGACGACTCGGGCCTGCCCGCGGCGGCCGGCACCACCTACAACCAGCTCTCGTGGAACCGCGCCAACCGCATCGCCCGCGAGTACGACGCCGACGTCGAGCGGTTCATCGGTGTGTTCGTCGGCTCCGACACTGCCGGTACGTCGAACTGGCTCACGGCCGGCCCGGGGTATCACCTCATCGACTTCCAGCGCGGCTACCACTATCACTACGAGCAGGGCTTCCATTACACGAACTGGCAGCGCGGCTACCACCTGAACTACGAGTACGCCGGCACCGGCATGATCTACGAGAAGCGCAGCGGCACGTCGTGGGTGTCGACCAACCGGTCGCAGTACAACATCTACAACACCGTGGCCGGTGACACCGATGGGTGGCGCACGCGTGTGACCTCCACGCTCGGCTCGTGGACCGCCACCACGGTCGACGTCTACAACAAGAGCAACCTCACGAGCGACAGCACCGATGGTTGGCGCACGGTGGTCGATTACACCTCGCCGTACACCACGTGGACGGCGACCACGGAGGAGTCGTTCAACGCTGGCAACACCACCACCGATGCGACCGATGGTTGGGATGCCACCAAGGTGTACTCGGCGCCCTACAACTCGTGGCTCGCCGTCACTGCATCGGTGTTCGATGCGGGCAACACCACCGCCGACGACACCGACGGCTGGCGCCAGAGCGTGCAGTACTCGGCGCCCTACGACTTGTGGACCGGAGCCACCGAGTCGGCCTATCTGGCCGGCAACACGGTGTGGGGCAACGCCGACGGATGGATCGCCACCAAGGTGTACTCGTTGCCGTACACCTATTACGAAGCCGCCACGTCCACGGCCACGGCCAACACCACCATCCTGTCGCGCATCGTCACCGTGGGTACCCCGGTGCCGGCGTCGCCGCCCGGTGGACCGTACGAGAACGCCGCAGTGGCCGACATGTACGTGCTGCCGAACTGGAGCGAGTTCGCCGGAGCGTTGAACAGCGTCGCCCTCGCCGAGTGCGGCGGCACCGTGACGGTGCAGACCCGTGTCGGCTCCGCCGCTGCGGCCGACCCGTTCACCTACCAGAACTCGGTCGACCTGAAGGTGGCCACCACCAGTTCGCTCTACCGCAGCGGCACGTTCGACTACGACCTGTCCGGTGGTGCCTCGGTGCAGGCCACCATCACCCCGCTCAACCTGAGTGAGCTCACCCACTACGAGCCGGTGAGCTGGTCGTGCAAGTCCTCCGGTGTGGCCATTCCCTTCACCACCACGCCCATCTCGGGCACCATCTGGTCGAAGGTGTCGCTCACCGTGGCGCCCAACATGGCGATCTCGTGCATCCAGACGGTGCGCCTCAAGTGACGCGCCGGGCCGGTGTCCACCGCCCCGCTGGGGGGCCGCACGACGACGTGCGAGACCGCGGTGCCGCGCTCGTGCTGGCGATGATCATCGTCATTCTGGGTGCGCTCGTCATCCTGCCGTTGCTCTCGTATGCGCAGGCGGTCACGCGGTCGGGCACCATCCAGACCACCAAGGCGGCTCGTTCCGAGGCCGTGAAGGCGGCGCTCCGTGTCGCGCTCGCCGATCCGAAGGCGCTGTACGACCACTGTTCCGAGCACAGTGGACTGCACACCCAGGCGTCGCTGCCCAGCGCCAACCTGTCGGTGGGGGTGGTGTCGAACTGCACCACGGTGAACGCGGCCACCGAACTCGCCGAGAGCGAGTTGCGGGTGCCGCTGACCCTCACCCAAGCGGGTGCCGCCCTGCCGGTGGGTGCGGTGGGCGTTCCCTATGCCGGCTCGGGATCGGCCAGCATCTCCGACTGGGTCGACGACACGTCCACCACGTCCGTCGGTGACAAGATCCTGCTGCCCGAACTGCCCTCCCACTCGCTCACGCACCCGTCGAGCACGGGCTATCTCATGCCATCCTGGGCGGGCGACTGTCGTGTCTTCTTCCCGGGCACGTACTCCGACCCGGTCACCATCTCGGGCACCACGCCGGTGTACTTCACGTCAGGCATCTACTACTTCGAGACGGCACTCAAGTTCACCGGCAGCGCCAATGTGGTGATGGGCGGCGGCGCCTACGAGGGCTGTACCTCTGATCAGGACGCTGCCTACAACGCCATCAACGCTCCGGTGCAGCACAACATCACCGGGTACGGCGTCACCGTGGTGCTGGGTGCGGCGGGTCGTATCGTGATCGACAACTCGGTTGCCGGAACTGGTCCGCAGGTGTTCATGAACTCGCGACTCGTCGCCGACACCGATGTCGGGTCACTTCCCTCGCGCGGTGTGTCCATCGTGTCGGTGAACGGGGTACTCGGCTCGGGTGGCACGTCGTCGAGTGATCTCGAGGTGTCCGACTTCCTGTTCGTGCCCAAGTCGTTCGCGACGGCCAGCCCGTCGGTGGATGCGGCATCGGTCGGGTACAAGCCGTCCACGCTGGTGCCGGTGGCACCGCCGGCCGCGCAGACCAACGCCATCATCGACGTCAACCTCACGGCTGATGCAGCGGCGACGTTCTGGGTGCCGGGCTACGTGTCGGTGCCGCAGGGTCGCATCAGCATCTCCGTCGCCGACGGCATGCAGGCGAACAAGACGGTGCAGTTGCTGGGCGGCGTGCTGGCCGCATCGTTCACCCAGTCGGCCACCCAGCCGGGCACGCTGCAATTGGGCATCGTGAACCGAGTGGTGCAGAAGACCTTCAAGATCGTCTCCACCACCAACGCCACCAAGCCGCGCATGGTGTCGACCGCACTGGTGCAGATCAACGACTACGGCGAGTTCGTCATCAACGCGTGGGAGATCACCGCGCTCGACTGACCGACGTCAGCGAACCAGTTCCATGCGCATGCCGTTCGAGTCCCACGCAGGGTCCATCGGCAGGCGGTTCATCGCCCGGCCGGCGGCGCGTCGAGCGGTCCACAACAGGCCGGTCGCATTGAGGAGATGCACCTGCGCAGAGCCGGGCGGCGGCGTGCTCATCACGGTCTCCTCGATGCCGGGCATCTTCTCGCGCAGGAGCGCCATTCGTTCCACGACACCGTCCTGGTGGTACGGCGATGTGGTGAGCGGCTGATCGTTGTTCAACTGCGTGAAGGTGAGGTCGGGGTGTGCGGCGAAGTACGAGCGCTGGTGGAAGGGCTGGAACTCCTGTTCGGCTTCGCGGATCCACTTGAAGCGGCGCAGGTCGTGGCGGGTGAGCCATGGCTCGAGCTCGATGGCGGCCTCACGCGTGGGGGCGTGCAGCGCGGCACGAGACGGGACGGGTCGGATGGCCACCCGGCGAGGCCAGCCGACGATCTCCCTCGCTTCGAGGTCGCAGGGTCGGAAGGGCCCGGCGGGCTCGTCGTGGAAGCCGATCGGTGCATGGATGGCGGCGGCCTCGAACTTCGGCTTGAACTCGAGCACGTCGATCAGCAGTGGCACGACCATCGGATCCTCGGCGACCACGGTGACCCCCGCCAGTCGGGCGGGCACGATGAGCCAACCACCGGGGCACGGCACGATGCCGCCGAGCATGCGGTAGGGGAGCCGTTGGGTGGTCATGGGGTGCTCGAAGGGTCAGGTGGCGCGCGTGCCGGCGCCGGTGCTGGCCCCCTGGCCGGCGTTCATGGTGGCCTGGGCCGCAGCCTGCGAGCGCAGCGTGGCGGCCTGCGCCATGATCTCCTTCGGGTACTGGCTGATCGCCGATGCCACCTCGAAGCTGAGCAGTCCGCTCGACACCAACCGGGCGAGGTCCATCTCGATGGTCTGCATGCCGTCCTGCAGGCCGGAGATCATGGTGTTGCGCAGCTGACGGCTCTTGCCCTCGCGGATGAGGTTGCGCACGGCGTCGTTGGCCATGAGCACCTCGTACGCCGCCACTCGGCCGCCACCGACGGCCGGCAGCAGTCGCTGGCTGATGACGCCCTGCAGGGTGCCGGCCAACTGGATCTGGATCTGGTCGCGACGCTCGGCGGGGAACACGTCGATGATGCGGTCGAGCGCCTGGGAGGCATCGTTGGTGTGCAGCGTGGCGAACACGAGGTGACCGGTCTCGGCGAGCGTGAGGGTGATACCGATGGACTCGACGTCGCGCATTTCGCCGAGGAGGATGACGTCGGGGTCTTCACGGAGCGCGCTCTTCAGACCCTCGATGAAGCCGGGTACGTCGGTACCGACCTCGCGTTGGTTCACCATCGCGGTCTTGTGGTTGTGGATGTATTCGATCGGGTCCTCGATGGTGAGGATGTGCACCGGCTTGGTCTCGTTGATGCGGTCGACCATGGCGGCGAGCGTGGTGCTCTTGCCCGAACCAGTGGGACCCACCACCAGCACGAGGCCGTACGGCCGGTTCAGCAGCTCGGTGGTGGCCCACGGCGCTCCGAGTTCCTCGAGCGGGCGCACACGGAAGGGGATGACACGCAACGCGAGCGCGTAACTGTTGCGCTGCTTGTAGGCGTTGGCACGGAAGCGGCCGACGGCCTCGAGCCCGAACGAGAAGTCGACCTGCAGGTTCTCCTCGAGTTCGCGGCGCTGGTGATCGTTCAGCAGCGACAGCACCATGCGCTCGGTCTCGGGCGGCTGCAGCAACTGCACACCCTCGAAGGGCACGAGGTGGCCGTCGCGTCGCGCCGTGGCCGGCCGGCCGACGGTGATGTGCAGGTCGCTCGCTCCAGCGGCGACGGTGGCCTGCAGCAGGGTCACCAACTCAGGATCGGGGTTGAACATGGGACTAGCCTCCGTGGGCCCGGCGCCTCACCGGGCGAACGGGAATGGATCTCATGGCAATTGTGCTTGCTGTCGTCTACGGACTCATAGGTGGATCGTTCCTCACGGTCGTGGTCGACCGCGTCCCGAGGGGCGCTTCCATTGTGCAACCAGGCTCCGCGTGCGGGAACTGCGGCTTCCGGTTGGGCGTTCTCGATCTGGTTCCTGTGTTCAGTTGGCTCGTGCTGCGCGGTCGGTGTCGAAAGTGTCACAGCAGCATCGGCATCGAGCCGCTGGTCCTTGAGATCACGACGGCCACCCTGTTCGGACTGACGGCGTGGCACTTCGGGATGTCGTGGCGCACGCCAGCGTACTGCGTGCTGATGGCGGGTCTGGTGGCGTTGGCGTGGATCGACCTGCGCCTCCAGCGTCTGCCGCGGGAGATCAGCTACACCACGATGGCCATCGGGGCGCCGCTGCTGGTCGTGGCGGCGCTCGTCGAGCACCAGCCCGAGCGCATCGGGATGGCGGCCCTCGGTGCGGCGATCTCGTTGGCGCTCATGGCGCTCATCTACGTCGTCTCGAGGGGCGGGATGGGTGACGGTGATGTGCGCCTGTCCCCGTTGCTCGGCATGTACCTCGGCTACCTGAACCCGGGCCTCGCGCCGGTGGGGTTGTTCTTCGGCTTCGCCGTCGGCGCCGTCGTGGGTGTGGGTGTGATCGTCGCCCAGAAGGGCGACCGGAAGACGATGGTGCCGTTCGGGCCGTTCCTCGTGGCGGGCACCGTGCTCGCCATCTGGTTCGGACAGGACTACATCGACCTCATCCTCGTGCGTTGACCGCGGTCCCCTTGGGGGTACCGCGGGGCCGTCACTCCTTGACGCCGTTGAGCACGCCGTACATCGCCTGCACCAGCGCCACGGCGACGAAACCCACCACGCCACCGACGAACACGATCATCAACGGTTCGAACATCGCGGTGAACTTCTTGATGCGCGCCTCGAGCTCGCGGTCGAAGTACATGCTGGCGACCACCAACTGCTGGTCGAGCGTGCCGGTCTCCTCGCCCACCTTGAACATCTGGCGGGCCGCACCGGGGAACAGTTCGGTGCGGGCGAGCGGTGCGGCGAAGCCGGCGCCCTCGAGCATCTCGGCCTGTGCCTGCTCGAGTGCATCGCGGAACACGGTGTTGCCCGTGGCTGCGGTGGTGGTGGAGAGCGCCTGGGGCAACGGCACACCCGCCTTCACCATGGCCGCGAGGATGCGGCAGAACCGTTCGAGGATGGCGAATTCGACGATGCCCTTGAGCACCGGGATCTTCAGGACCAATCGGTCCTTCAACCGCTTGCCCTTCTCGGTCTTGAACAGGTAGACGTTCCAGCCCGCGATGACAGCGACCACGCTGGCGGGGATGTACCAGAGCACGGTGAACAGGTCGGCGACGCCGAGCAGCAGGCGGGTGGCGAACGGCAGCTTGGCACCGAGTTCCTCGAACAGCGGCTTGAACTGGGGCAGCACGTAACCGGCGAGGACCGCCACGGTGAAGAGTGCGAGCACCATCACCACACCCGGGTAGGTGAGCGCCGAGACCACCTTCGCTCGAGTGTCGAGTTCGCGCTCGAGGTACACGGCGAGGTTCTCGAGCGTCTCGTCGAGTCGGCCGGTGAGTTCGGCCGAACCGAGGATGCCGATGTAGTACTCGGGGAATGCTTCGGGGTACTTCTCGGCGGCGCCCGACAGCGTGCCACCGTTGCGCAGGTCGTCGACCATCTCGAGGATGGTGCGCTGCAGCGCGAGGTCGGTGGTCTCGTCGCCGATGATGATGAGGGCCTCGGTGAGCGGGATGCCGGCCTTCACGAAGACGGCGAGCTGACGCGTGAACTGCATCAACTCCTTCTTCTTCACCTTCTGCTTCGTGAGTTCGAACTGCAGTGCGCCGCGCTTCTCGGCGAGCTTCACCGGGTACAACTCGGCATCGACGAGGGCTTGGCGCGCCTCACCCAGGCTGGCGGCCTTGATGACGCCTTCGCTGCGCTCACCGACCTTGTCGATGGCCGAGTAGGTGTACTTCGTCATGGTGCGGAGGGCTCCTAGCTGGCGAACAACGTGCGCACCACTTCGGGAATGGTGGTGACGTCGTTCTCGACCAGTGCCATGGCCTCGCGGAGCATGGTGCGCATGCCCTGGGCCACGGCCAGACGCCGCAGTTCCTCGGTGGTCGCCCAGCCGACGATGAGCCGTCGCAACTCGGGCGTGATGCGCAACAGCTCGTACACGCCGATGCGATCGCGGTAGCCGGTGTTCGAGCAGAAGTTGCAGCCGGCGCCGCGGTAGAAGGTGGTCTTCTCGCTGCCGCCGCTGTGCTGGCGGAACACGGCGAGCTCGTCGGCTCCGGGCGTGTAGGGCTCTTTGCACGAGTCGCACACACGGCGCAGCAGCCGCTGTCCGATGACACCCACCACCGACGACGCGATGAGGAACGCCTCGATGCCCATGTCGAGGAAGCGGTGCAGTGCGGCCACGCTGTCGGTGCCGTGCAGCGACGACAGCACGAGGTGACCCGTGAGGGCCGACTGCACGGCGATGCGCGCCGTGTCGGCGTCGCGGATCTCACCGACGAGGATGACGTCGGGGTCCTGACGCAGGATGGCCTTCAGACCCGTGGCGAAGGTGAGGCCCGCCTGATCGTTGGTCTGGATCTGGTTGATGCCGGGGAAGACGTATTCGACCGGGTCCTCGACCGTGGTGATGTTCTTGCCGGCCGAGTTCACCTCGAGCAGCGAGGCGTACAGCGTGGTGGTCTTGCCCGCACCCGTGGGGCCGGCGCAGATGACCATGCCGAACGGCGAGTGGATCATCTTCGAGTAGTGCAGATACGTCTCGCGTGGGAAGCCCAGTTCGGACAGGCCGATCATCGAGCGCGACTTGTCGAGGATTCGCATCACGATCTTCTCGCCGAACACCGTGGACACGCTGGCGACGCGTACGTCGACGTCCTTGCCGTCGATGGTGGTGGAGAACTGACCGTCCTGCGGGCGCCGCTTCTCGACGATGTTCATCGCGCTCATGATCTTGAGGCGGCTGGTGAGTGCAGCGTGCACACCCTGGGGAAGGTTGAACGTCTCGACGAGGTGGCCGTCGATACGGAACCGCACGCGCACCTGATCGTCGAGCGGCTCGATGTGGATGTCGCTGGCACGGTCGCGCATGGCCTGGCTGACGATGCGGTTCACCAGCTGGATGATGGGTGCCTGGTCGTCGAGGCTCACCTCGGCGGCGGCAGCGGCGATGCGGGCCTGATCGTCGCCGACCTCGATCGACTGCACGAGTCGGCTGATGTCGGCATCAGCGCGGTACACGGTGTCGATGAAGGTGCGCACCGTCACCGGATCGGACAGCTGGAAGACGACCCGGCGTCCGGCGGCGGCTTCGATGGCCTGGCGGCGTGACGGTGAGGGGTCGGCGGTGAGCACGACGAGGGCATCGCCCTCGATACCGACCGCGACCGCGCAGTGCTGGCGCACCAACTTCTCGTCGAGCACGCGCTTCACGTCGTCGGGGATGACGACGCCCTTGGTCTCGATGGCCTCGAGCCCGGTGGCCGCCGCGACGGCCAACGCCAGTTCGTGGCGACCGAGCGTGTGATGGCTCATCACGGCGTCCTGGAACGCCAGCAGGTC
>Ga0075471_10001838_pt1 | contig 14042 bp, 10 predicted proteins | sample DEB19_08_DNA_2_FD_74787 | JGI IMG/M metagenome (GOLD analysis project Ga0075471, IMG submission 74787) | Aqueous microbial communities from the Delaware River and Bay under freshwater to marine salinity gradient to study organic matter... | ecosystem: Environmental > Aquatic > Marine > Coastal ... | reverse complement strand
GTTCGATCCAGTCGACGGCGTCGTCGTAGGTGAGCAGGTTGAAGGGGCCGGCCTGATTCGGGCTGTGGCATCGCTGGCACTGGGCATGCAGGAACGGCAGCACGTCGCGGTGGAACGTGATGCTCGCCTCACCCGGGACGGTGGGCGTAGGACGCTCCGGCCGGTCGAGCGGGCAGCCCGCCGCCTTCGTCCGAGGCACGCGGATCGGGCGACCGGCGACGAGATCGAGGATCGCCGACCGCAACTCGGGATCCGGATCGCCAGGCGTCATCACGCCGCGGATCTTGTAGCGGTCGTCGATCCGGCCGGCGTAACGGATCGACCGCTCGCGGTCCACGAGCACCACCTCGGGCGTGATCGTCGCGTCGAGGGTCTCGGCCAGCGCGAAGTCGGTGTCGAGATGGATCGGGAACGTGATGCCGAACTTCCTGCGGTAGGCGGCGATGTCACCGGGGTCGTCGCATTCGCAGACCACGCCGACAAAGCGGATGCCATTCCCCGCGAATTCTTGGGCCAGTGCGTTGAGCACCGGGGCGTATTCCTGTGCCAGCGGGCAGGCGGGATGAAGAAACGCGAAGCAGACGGCCCTGCCGTCGGGTCCCAGGGAGTCGGCAAACGGAATGACGTCGCCGGTGAGCGATCGCAGGGCCAGCCGCGCCACCGGAATTGGCAGGGCATTCGTCAACGCTGCCGTGGCGGCGCCGGCGGCCAGAAGGGCACCGGCCGCGAACCAGGGCAGCAGCCACGCCGTGTGGTTCATGCGGTTCATGCTGCCAGACATGCGTCTATCGTAATCGATCATGACGGCTCGGTTCAGCCGTGCTTCGCGGGCTGCCGCGGGCCGTTGAGGATGCGGCCGATGATCGTGGGACGGACGCACCAGGCGTAGGAGACGAGCAGGACGGCCGTCACCGCGGCGAGAATCAGCAGGAATTTCAGCAGTCCCGGCAGCGGCCAGTCGCGGACGAGAAGCTGCGCCGCGAGCACCAGCGGCACGTGCGCGAGATACATCCAGTACGACGCGTCGGCGAGCCAGGCGATCCGTTCGCTGGGCTGGGGGAAGCAGTGGTGAAAGAGTCCGATCAACGCCAGCGACATCGTCCAGGCATAGGCGGGCTGGAGCACGGCAATGGCTGGCCGGCTGCCGATCGTGGCGAGGGCGGCGACGAAGAGCGCCACCGCGGCGGGCAGGAGCAGCGGCCAGCGAGCCCCCAGCCGCGTCTCCATCCCTTCGGCAGCGAATGTCGCGACGCCGAAGAAATAAAAACAGCCGTAGAAGACCAGGAGGTGGGGCTGCGGCAGGACGCCGAACGACGTGTCGGGACCGAACACCCCAGACAGCGAATGTCCCATGAACAGCTGCGGCAGGATCGACAGCGGCACGAGCCACCAGCGGTGGCGGCCCGTCGGGAGGAGGTTCGCCATCGCGAGCCCCGCGAACGCCGCCACCAGCCAGCAGAGAAACCAGAGAAACCAGAGGTGGTCGAAGATATTTGTATCGACGAGGTGGAAGGGCTCGCCGCCCAGCCGGAACTGGAGGTGATCGGAGCCCAGGACACCCCAGTAGGCGAGCACCGCACGGTCGAGCGGCCCGCCGACGGTCATCCCGGTGTCGCCGAGCCGCGCGCGGATCACGGTCCGACGCCGCGCGACGTCGTTTGGCTCGAGCAGCGGCAGGCCGAGCAGCGGCGCGAAGTCGGCCACGACGACGGGCGAGAGGAGCGTCATCGCCAGCGGCGTGCGGCCGAGCCGATTGGCGATGCGGGGATCGGCGCCGCGGTCGAGCAGCGTGGCCACGGCCTGATCGCACCCGTAGGCGACGGCCGTGTGGAGCGTGGTGTCACCGAATGCCTCTCGGGCGTTGGCATTCGCACCGGCGTCGAGCACCGCCGCGACGACGTCGGCGTGGTTGGAGCAGGCCGCCCACACGAGCATCCGCCTGCGAAAGGTCGCATCGCGGCCCTCGGCATCGGCCCCGGCGGCGAAGCGGCGGCGGACCGCGTCGGCATCGCCGGCGAACATCTCGGCGATCGCCGGCTCCGAACGGTAGGAGCGGATGGCGTACCGCTGAAGCAGGCCGTCGAGCGGCCCGATCGTGGCCATTGCGAGTACGAGGGGGATGGCGATCCGTGCGAACCGCTGCCGAAGCAGGCTGCCGAGCCCCCGGCGCCGGTAGACGAGCATCGTGAAGTAGCCGCTCAGCAGGAAGAAGAGCGGCATGCGGAAGCCGTGGATGGCGAGAAACAGAAGGCCGAGCAGGCCGCTGGGGCGCGTGTCGTGCACCGGCCACGGGGCCTGGTAGAAGGTCAGGCTCGCATGCACGGCGATGCCGAGGGCCATCGCGAAGCCGCGGAGGGCGTCGAGGTCGTTGCGGCGGGTGGTCATCGTCTGGTGGTGATCGCTTGGCTTCCGTGGGCCTGCGCTGCAAGGCAGGCCCGAAGAGGATATGTTGTGCCGGGTTTTCCATCCGTTGAACAGCCTCACTGCCATGACAACGCCCGTCGTCCTGGTCACCGGAGCATCCTCCGGCATCGGCCGCGCCACCGTGGCGGCCTGCGCCGCGCGGGGCTGGCGGGTGGCGGCGACGATGCGAAGGCCGGAGGACGCCGGCGACCTGGCGTCGCTCGCCGACTCCCTCGTGCTGCCGCTCGACGTCACGAGCACCGAGAGCGTCGAGTCGGCCGTGGCGGCGGTCGTGGCCCGGTTCGGCCGTCTCGACGCGGTGGTCAATAACGCGGGCTATGCGGTCGACGGCGTGTTCGAGGGGGCGGACGACGCGGCGATCAGCCGGCAGTTCGAGACCAACGTGTTCGGGCTGATGCGGGTCACGCGGGCCGTGATCCCGGTGATGCGGCACCAGGGGGGCGGGACGCTCGTGCAGGTGTCGTCGATGGGTGGCCGCGTGACGTTCCCGCTCTACAGCATCTACCATGCGACCAAGTGGGCCGTGGAAGGGTTTAGCGAGTCGGTCGCGTTCGAACTGCGGCCGTTCGGTATCCGCGTCCGGATCGTCGAGCCCGGCGCGATCCGCACCGACTTCTACGGCCGCAGCCGAGAGCGGATCGAGCCGCCCGCGGAGAGCGGCTACGACGACCTGGTGGCCCGCTGCGAGGCGATCTCGTTGGCGGCCGGCCGTCAGGCGATCAGCGGACCGGAGGTGGTCGCCGACACGATCGTCCGGTCAATCACGGACCGCGGCTGGCGACTGCGGTATCCGGTCGCGCCACCTGCGTCGATGCTCATGTCGTTGCGAAAGATGCTGCCAGAGTCATGGTTCCTGCGGCTCATCCGCCGCCGGTACGGCATTCGTGACCAGCTACCGGCCCTGCATGGCTCACACCTCGGGTAACGCGACGTTGGCGGCGACGCCCGCGGCCGCTCGTGGGATCGCAGGCTCGACGAGACGTGGTGCGGCCTGCGGGGACGCCGTTCGCCCCTCTCTTCATGCGGCAGCGCTCAGTGAACCGCGAGCACCCGCAGGGGACTCCCCGATCCCTCCCGGATCTTGAGCGGGGCCGCAACGAAAAGAGCGCCCGTGGGAGGGAGCAGGTCCAGGTTGCAGAGGCACTGGAGCCCGTAGCGGCCCGCGCCGTGCATCAGCGTGTGGCAGGGGTACGGCAGCGGCCAGCGCCAGGCCTGACCGGCGTCGGTGTTGATCGTCTCGGCGGCGAAGCCGAGCACCTCGCGCTCGTGGATCAGCCATTCGACCGTCTCCTGCGTCGGCCCCGGCGTGTGGGCACCATCGTCCTTCATGTTCACGAACGACGCCGGGTCGGCGAGCCGCTTCGACCAGTCGGTGCGGAGAGCGAGCCAGGCTCCGGCGGGAATGCGCCCGTGGCGCTCCTCCCACGCCCGCAGGAAGTCGACGGTCAGGAGCCAATCCTCGTCGCCGGCGACCTCGGTGCTCGCATCGACGACCACGGCCGGAGCGAGAAACTTCGCCACGTCGATGGTGTCGACGGTGTTGCACGGAAGATCACGGCCAGTGATCCAGTGGGCCGGGGCGTCGAAGTGGGTGCCGACATGCTCCCCGCAGGAGAAATTGTTCCAGTACCAACCCGGCCCCGCCTCGTCATACCGGGAGATCGGCTCGATCCGCAAGGGGCGTGCCTGGCCGTAGGGCGGCGGCAGGACGAGGGTGGGGAAGTCCTCCGACAGTACCTGCGTGAGATCGACCACGCGGATCGAGCCCGCCGCGAGCGCGGCACCGAATCGAGCCAGGATCTCCGACATGGACATACTCCTCGATGCGCTGATCGATGCACTTCCATGAACGATCCCCTCGGACACCCGCGATCGTGCGCAACCGGTCGCGGTTCAGAGAAACTTCGCGTAGGGGTGATAGCGAAAGCGGTTCCCGGGATCCACGCGCTTCTTCTGCTCGCGGACCATGTTCGCCAGCGGCTCCGTGCCGAAGATGACCGCGGCAGAGACGTCCATGCCCGGGTCGTCCGGCTGGGAGTGCGTGCCGCTGAAGTCGACGGCCAGGCCTGCCACGCCCCGTGCCTTGTCGATGACGCTTCCCGTCATGTCGGCGATCCTCCGCCGCTCGGCCGCTGTCTTGTCCTTGGCGTCGTAGAGCGTGATCAGATCGACGAAAAAGCGGTGCCGGCAGTTGCCGCTCGGCAGTGGTCGCATCGACAGCGTCGCCCCGCCGAGCGTGCGAATCTCCACGATCGAGAGCGGCGCCTCGTCGAGCGGCGCATGCGCGACGACGGTGTCGCACACGGCATCGAGGATCGCGTCGGCAGGCGGCCCCTCGGTGCCCATGCAATGCTGGAGCATCGCCAGCGGGCTCCCCTTCATGCCGTCGATCACCGGCCAGAGCGCGGCCGCGGTCTCAAACCACGAACCGAAGTGCGACGACGCCACGACGGGGAGTCGCAGGCGGGCCGCGAGCTTCTCCAGGGGTGCGACGAAGTCCGCCATGCTCCCCCCGAAGGAATCGTAGAACACGACCGTCGCCACGAGGGCCTTGGTGCCCGTGACGACGAGTTCCATCGACACCGAGTCGTCCGGAAGGACGTGATCCCGCTGGATGCGAATCGCCTCGCGGGTGAAGGACACCGCCTGGTCCCGGGTCTCGAAGGAGATCACCCGCTGCTCGGCTCCCCGCACGACGCTCTCCCGTGCCATCTCGAACGTGGCGTCGACGACGATCGCCAGTCCGCTCCCGGCCCCGAGCATGGCCGTGAACAGCTCGTCGTCCGGGGTGAGCACACGGACCTCGCCCGCGGCCGTCACGACCGTGAGCCTCGTCACCCGCTGCCCGAGGAGCCCGAGCCGCCGCGAGAAATAGCCGCTCAAGCCTCCGTTGACGACATACCCCACGACACCGACACCCGGCCCCGTTCCCACCGGCAACGCGGCCTTCCGCTCCTTCAACGCCTCCACGAGCTCACGGAACACGACGCCACCCCCCACCGTGACGAGCGAGCGATCGCCCGCTTCGTGAAACTCGATCGACTTGAGCTTCGCCATGTCGAGAATCACCGCGCCGTCGCCCGCGACGGTGGCGGCGTTCGACGACTCATGCCCGCCGCAGACGCTCGCCACGGGAGTTGCTGCCGGGAGGGACTGGACGAGATCGGCGATCTCCCGAGCCGAGCGGGGGCGGTAGATCTCGCGGGCCTTCGTCCGAACCGGCTCCCCGACGCGGGCGTCTAGAAGCCTGTTGCCGCTTACGCAGGAGGCGCGCTCGGCGAGCCACGTCTCTTTCCTCGCAACCTGCTCGATGGCCGCATGGGCCCGATGGCCCCCGACGCTGGACAGGATCGATCCCGAGACCAGCCCTGCGCCGCCAACGGCCGCCTGCTTCAGGACCGATCGACGGGACAGGTCTTCGTGCTGCTGCTTCGACACGGGAAGTCTCCTCCTGGGATCGGACCGGTGTTGAAGGACGACAGTATCGTCGCTGCCACATGCGTGCGGCTACAGCGAGACGAATCGCCCGCCCGGGCCTCGACGGCCGACCGCACTCGCGCGGGGGCGGGGCGGCCGCGATGCCTCCTGCCGCAGCAGATCCCCGCCGGCTGCCCACGTCTCTCTAGCGGCGTGTCGACCGGCACAACCCGCGTCCTTCATGCCACCATGTCGCTGAAGACACATGCGATGAGGCCCCGGAATGGAGGGGGCTTCCTGGACGACGACCGTGCTTCCGACACGTGAGCACCTTGCTATGCTGTCGAAGCGGAATCGGTGAAGTCACCGGACAACGGTGATCCGGCGGCGTTCGACTGGAAGGACACGACAGGCGGAGTCATGGCATCGCGACGCTCGTGGCTGCTCGCTGCCGTGCCGCTCGCCCTGGGGCTGGCGTGGCAGGAGGCGCCACCTCTGGCGGTTTTCAGCGCGTCGCTCGTATCGATCGTGCCTCTCGTGGGACTGATCGGTGATGCGACGGAGCGGATCGCGGCCCGCCTCGGCCCGACCGTGGGCGGCCTGCTCAATTCGACGCTCAACAACCTGCCCGAACTGATCATCGGTGGCGTGGCACTTGCAAACGGCCTCGCGCCGGTGGTGAAAGCATCACTCACCGGAGCGATCCTCGCCAATCTGCTGGTCAGCCTCGGGGTCGCCCTGATCGCGGGGGGCATCCGCTTCGGTGAGCAGAAGTTCGATCCACGCAGGCTTTCCGTCAACGGCTCGATGCTCATGATCTGCGCGTTCTGCTTCGTCGTGCCGGCGATGTTCAGCATCGGCACTCCAGAGGGCACCCGCGACCTGTCGTTCGAGATGTCATTCGTGCTCATCGGGATGTACGCCATGAACGTGCTCGTCACCGTTCTCGGCGGCGGCGGCGGCACGAGTCTTCTCGAGGGGGACGACCTCGTGGACGATCACCCATCCAGCCCCGCGTGGCGGAGCCTGCTGGTGCTCGCGGCCGCGGCTGTGGCGCTCGGGTCGGTCACGGAGGTTCTCTCGCATGCGCTCGAGCCGACCGCCAGGCAGCTCGGCCTGTCGAAGACGTTCAGCGGCCTGGTGCTGCTCGGCGGCGCGGGCAGCCTCGGGGAGGTGCTCTCCGGATACCACTTCGCCCGCCGCGGCCGGCCGTCGCTCGTCCTCGCAGCCACCGTGGGCTCGACGATCCAGCTCGTGCTGCTCGTCGCGCCACTCCTCGTTTTCGGGGGCCGCCTGCTCGGCGAGCCGATGGATCTCGCATTCACAGGCTTCGAGGTCGTGGCGATCGTGCTCGCCACCCTGATCACCAGGGAGATGATCGGCGAGGGCAAATCGAACTGGTTCGAGGGATGCCTTCTCCTGGGCGTCTACGTGATCCTCGCCATCGGCTTCTATCACCTGCCCGATTGAGGGGCGGCTCCGACAGCCGCGGGCTTTGTTCGCGCCACGCGCGGTCAGGCACCGTCGAGCGGTGTCCAGCGGTCGAACGTGGCGGCCTGCCCGCGAAGCGTGCCCGTCGCGTCGACGAGGTTCCAGACGATCGCCTGCTCGATCCGAAACCGGCGACCGGCGCTCGACACGCGGACGCCCGCGTAGTCGTCGACGAAGCCGGCGATCCGCGTCCGCTCCAGGAGACGGGCCCTTTCGTCGCGATGCAGCGGCTCGGCCGTCAGCCGCGAGGGTGTGCGGGTGAGCGTCGCCCATGGCATCTCCCACAGTCCGAGTGCCGCGCGGTTGCCGTAGTTGAGCACCGGGTCGGCCTCGGTGCCGTGCGACACGACGACGAACGGCGACTCGAAGAGCCGTCTCGCCTGCTCCAGCGGCGGTGCATCCCGCGGCACGAGCTCCCGGCCGACGCAGCGGGCGAACGAGTCGAGGATCAGTTGCACGTGGGCGACGGCTTCCGGGCGACGCCAGGCCTGCCGTGGCTCGCCCCCGGCGAGGAGTGGCTCGACGCCGAGTGCCTCCTGTAGCGTGGCGAACGGCAGCATCCGATCCTCGAGGCCGAACACCGAGCCCGCGCCGCGCCAGGCCGCCGCCAGCTGTCGCGCGGCGAAGCCGGTGAGGGCCAGGGTCGACGTCGGGTCGACCGCCACCTTGAATCCCATCCGCTCCAGCTCCTCGAGCGGCACCAGCGGGGTGACGCCGCCGGGCAGCATGTTCGCCAGCTGCGGGAGCGGCAGCTCGTGGGCGATTCGGGCGAGGTCCGCGATCGACCGCGGCGCCTCCACGAAGCCCATGTCGGCCCCCGCCTCGGCGTAGCGATGCATGCGGTCGATGGCGGCGTCGAGCCCATCGACGGCGACCGCGTCGGTGCGGGCGATGATCACGAAGTCGGGATCCCGCCGGGCGTCGACCGCAGCCCGCAGCCGGTCGAGCATCGTCGCGACCGGCACGACCTGTTTGCCGGTGAAGTGGCCGCAGCGCTTGGGCTCCGGTTGATCCTCGAGCAGCACTCCGGCGGCCCCGGCCGCCTCGAACGTGCGGATCGTCCAGGCGACGCTCGCCGCGTCTCCGTGGCCGGTATCGCCGTCTGCGACGAGCGGGATCGACACCCGGTCGGCGATGCCGCGGATGCACTCGGCCATCTCGCCGGGCGCGAGCAGGCCGAGGTCGGGAAGACCGAGCCGGCTGGCTGCAGCGCCGAAGCCTCCCAGAAACAGCAGCTCGATCCCCGCCTGTTCCAGAATGCGCGCCGTGAACGCATCGTGTGGAGCGAGCGCTCGCACGAGGCCCGGGCGGCCAAGCAGCGTCCGGAGCATGGCGGCGGTCGACATCGGCGGTGCGGAGGCGAGGAAGCGGATCGGGACGAGACCGGGCGAGAATAGGACGGCCATCCTCGCTTCCGCAAGAGTTCGGGCGGTGCCCCGCGGCCGATCGGCTGCGATCGCCGACCGTGGGGTCCACCGCAAGCTCCTCTTCGGACGGCCAGACCGCTTCTCGTTGTGCTGTCGCCACGAGCTCAAAAGCTTGGGGCGAGCCGCGTGGGCGGCGCACGCTCGAAGAGCGTGTGGCCGCCGTGGCCACGGCGACGAGACGTGCGCCGCCCCCGAGCCGGCGCTGCATCACCAGGTCGCATGCGGTCTGGATCACCCCTCACGCTGATCTTCAGGGCTCGACGACGACCTTCACATGAGCGGTGGCCGTGAAGCCATTTCCGTCGGTGCGCTGCACCCTCGCGAGGTACATGCCGGGGGCGGCGAAGGCGTGCGTGGTCGTGGCGTAGCCGTCGGCCGCGAGCGGCTTCTCGTTCCCGTCGCTCTTGACGGTGACCGGCGGCGAGCCATCACCGAAATCCCACGTCTCAACCCCGTCCGTCGTGCGGAACGTGCGCACGAGAAAGGTGACCGGCGTGCCGACGCGAACACCCATCGTCGGGCTGAACGCCGCATGGATCGAGGGCGGGAGCCGCCCGGGATCGGCGGCGTCGAGCACGTGCACGATGGCGAAGTCGCAGTCGACGCGTCCCGTCTCGTCAGTGACCCTGACGATCTCACTGTAGACACCCGCCCTGGCGTACCGCCGCTCGAGCACCGCGCCGGACGCCGTTTCGCCGTCGGTGCAGGTCCAGGCGAACGAGGCGATCCTGCCGGCCGCCGACCACGAGCGGCTTGCATCCAGGCGTACCACCTCGCCGGTCACCGCGAACTGGTGCGGGCGGGCGACGGCGATCAACGCAGGCTGCCGCTCCCGCAGGTTCGCCTCCCACAAGAACGCGTAGCCGTCGATGATGCCCCACTTTCCCGACGGCTGGCGGCCGCTGATGTCGAAGTGCAGGTGCGACCATCCTCCACTGCCGCCCTCCTTTCCCAGCACCCCGATCGGCTCACCGCGACGTACGCGGCCACCGGGTTTCAGCGTTGCCGCGATCGTCTTCAAGTGACTGTAGCGATAGAACCAGCCGCGGGGGTCGAGCAGGTAGACGACGTCATACCGCGGCGCGACCGGTGTCTTCTCGAAGCCGGGCAGCGACTCGGTCCCCACCGACACGACGAGTCCATCGGTCGCCGCGACGACGTCCACCAGGCCTTCGGCCCCGCCGATGTCGAGCCCGTAGTGGTAGTACACGGGCCCTGTGCCCGGTTTTTCTCCGCCGTCGACATACGTGGGCTCGTTGGCCATCTGCGTCGCGGTCGCGAACCAGGACTGCTGCACCGGGTATTGGAAGGTGCCGGGATCGATGAGCGGCCCGTCGGCGGGCCACAGCCGCAACCGCGCGTCCTTGTCCAGGCCCCAGGGATCGAGCCGCGCGGAGGTCTGGGTCGCATGACGGCAATAGCCGGCCGTGACCGGACAGTCGATCCGCACTCCGCCGACGATGCGTGGCAGGCGATAGTTCGCCGACACCAGTTCGGCCGTCTCGCCATTCACGCGGACCTGCACCATCGCTCGGCGCACGGCTCCCCGCACCTCATCGCGACTCTCCTCGAGCGCGAGGAGCTCGACCCGCGCCGTGCCACCGCCGGGCAATGCCACTTCGACGGGCTCCGCGAGCGACACGTCCACCGTGGCCATCGGCGCCGCCCACACGGGCTGCGGCACCGCCGTCAAGCCCGGGGCCGGCGCGTCCTGGCCGCACACCGTGGTGGCCGCGAACGCCACCACGAGCCGGAGTGCAGTCGCCCACCCGAAACGCCGTGGCTCACGCACTGGAACGCCTCCGAGACATCGAGGATCGTCGTCACGCGATACTGGCCGCCGGCAGTCCGGCCGACCGTCGGCACACGAACGCCCCCCGCTGCTCCTGGCCCCGGCGAGTCATCAGGCAGCAGCTGCAACATCGCGAGAGTCCGCCAATCCGTCAGTCGCGGCGGCATACCGTCGCCAGACCTGCTGCAGCCGAGAGCGACCGGCACGGGAGCCCGCTTCCCAGACTCCTGCATCATCTCTGCGCACAAGCCTGTCGGCAAGGCCACGGACGACCCTGAATACGCCTCGTGCAGCTCGTCGTCACCATGCTGGATGGTTCCTTCGCCTTAATCGCAGCAGTGGACTACTGCCGACAGTTGAGTCTCCACGATGGCGAACGGCCGCTCAGCGCCACGTCGGTCACCGTCCCAGGCGTGGCCGTGCCCCCCACCTGAAGCGAGCGAAAGGGCATCATCACTCGACACTGTTTGATGGAGCGGCTGCCCGACCGGACAGCGGCGGCGCGGACACTGGAGCCCGCTTTGCCCCCTCGGGAAACACCAGATCGGGTGGTGCGCTGCACTCGGACCGCGCTACGAGGCAGTGTTACCCCGCCTCGCCACACTGCGACGTCCGGGCCTGGACCAGAGTCGCGATGAGCATGGCCGCCCGCTCGGTGGCACGACTACCGAACGTGCCCACCGTCCTCGCGAGAAAATCGGCGGTAATCTGTCTGCCGGGTTGCTGCTGTTGCCGCGCCGCAATCGCCAGAATCTCCTCCGGAGCTCCTGCGGTTGCAACGATCCCCGCAGCCGTGTACGCGTCGCCATGCTCGAGTGGCAGCACCACGCACGGGCAGCCCGCGACCAGCGCCTCGAGCACTGTGGTGGATCCGCTGGTGATGACCAGCGAGCACTCCGCCATCTGCTCGAGGAGCGGCTGACCGGGAGCCATGACCTTGAACCCCGAATCCGCGAACAGCCCGGGAAACTCGGGATGCGGTCGCACGCGCACCTCGCGGCCAGAAACCAGGGCAAGCGCGTGCAGCCTGCAGATAATTTCGTCCGTCCGCGTTGTCTGGGCAGCGAAGAGGATCGGACGGCCATCCAGAGTGAACGGCGGCCGCGGAGGCGCCACGATGACGTCGAGTTTCGGGAGCCCCGTTGCATGCACACGGCTCCGCAGTGCATCAGGAGCAGACTCGCGGAACGCCTCTCCAAACACCAGAAACTCGTCGAAGGTGAAGTTGTCCCAGTACGCTGACCACCTCTGCACGGTGCCATGCTGGCAGCCGATGATTACGGGCCGCTGGGAGGCACGGAAGAGCCGTTCTGCCAAGGCTTTTTCGGGCCCCGCATGGCAGGTGGTGAGCACGACGCCAGCCACGACATCGCGGGCGAGCACGTCGTGCGCTGCTGCAGCGAGATTGGAAACGGTCTCCCAGTCGATCCGTCGGAGAGATTGGGGGATCGGAAAATCCGCTAGACGTGGAAGCGACAAGGCATCGAGGCCAAGGTGATCCGGGTCCGAAAGATTTGGAAACAGTATCGTCTCGACGCGATGGCCGAGGCGTACCAGATGATCGAATGCCGGCAACCAATTGCCAACGGCGCGGGCCGACGTACCGGTGACCACGATCCTGGCCATGCGAAGACTCGAAGCGAAGGGTTGTCTGCCTACCGCGACCTCGGCTTGCCACCCGTACTGGGCCCCGCTCTACCGCCGCCGAGATTCGATGGCCCCGCAACGACGACTGCGGTGTCGATGCATCGTCCGACACCGAAACGGGAAGCTCCCGCGGACGCGTCGCGCGTTTCCCGAGGATACCTCGGCCACAACAGATTGGCCGCCGGACGGCCTATCTTCTGCACAGAATCCGTCCTAACCACCCCTCGTCTCCAGCGGAATTACACTAGGGAAATCACCGTTCCGCTCCGCCGGTCGACGCTACGCGGCGTTGTGTTGGTCGGGCGGCGTCACGACGCCAGGCCGATCAGCCGAATTGATGCGCGATCCAGCGGCAGACTTTTCGATGAAGAACGTCACTCCAGCAAAAATCGAGGGATCGTGCTCGTATTGCGGCCGCAGTGGCGACGAGGTTTCGCGGCTCGTCTCCGGACCGGAAGCACTCGTCTGCGACCGCTGCGTCGCACGACTGCCCGATTGGCTTCCCGCGGAGTCGCGACGCTGGCTCCGCTGGGTCAACTTCAGCGGCGACCAGGACTTCATTGCTCTGCCCTGGCGAATGCCGACGGCTCCGACAGACTCAACGCTCGTGATTTTTCAGCATCTGCCGAAAAGCGGGGGCACGACCATCGACCATGTGCTGGCTGCCGCCGCCCGACGCTGTGGTCGAGGATACCTCCGGTTCGGCGTAGGCAAGGGCTGCGACCCGCCAGTGTGGATCGCACCCGGCTGGACGGGCGCATGGGGCACAGTCGAGCAACACGTGCAGACGCGGGCCCCCACCCCGGCCTTCACAATCTGCTCTGGTCATTTTCCCCACGGCGTTCATGGCGTCCTCGACCGGCCCGCACGCTACATCACATTGGTTCGCGATCCGGTAGCCCGCGAGATCTCCAGCTACAACTACCACTATCAAAACGGAGTGCTCGACGAGTCAGAGTCTCTCGGGGATCTGCTGTCGCAAGGGCGGCTCCTCGACAATCCGCAGACCCGCATGCTGGCGGGGCCGGCCGCGATGCGCGGCTCCTGTACAGAAGACACATTCAATCAAGCGCAGACCAATCTCGAACGTGACTTCGCGATCGTGGGAGTGACCGAACACGCGCACGACTTTCTGGGCGCCGTCTTGGGTTTGCTCGCATTTCCGGCCGTGCGATACGTCCACAGACGGGTCACCGCCATCCGCCGCATCGAGTCGCCGGATGCGACACTCACCCACCTTCTGCAACAAGTGCACGCCTGGGATCTGCGACTGCACCGCACATGCCAGGAGCGATGGCAGGCATTTGTACACAGGCATCGCGACTCGATTCCACGGCAGGTGCCGCCGGTGGACAACGGAGAGGTCATCGACGCGACGTAAAGACCAGAGCGGGCGGGATCCTGCCGCAACCGCTGGTGTCTCGAGACGCGCTGCTCGCCTGACCGGACACGGAAAGGCCAGCGCTCGGTGCTAGATTATGGGAAAGCTCCCCGCCGAAGGCGGCGGCCGACGCTGCACAAAAGCTCGGCGGTACAGCCGCCGAAGCCGCGGCCCGAAAAAAACTTCTCGACCAAGTGAACGCGGACGGCGAATGTGCCGATGGAGTTGACGGATCGGCTCGCAGGCAGCCGAGCTCGGACACACCTCGGGAGGGCCGGCAATATGGGCAAGGGCAACAACTCGCAAAAGAACGACAAAAAGAACATGAAGCCGAAGCAGGACAAGTCCAAGCCCGCCGCCAAGAAGTAGGCGGCACGCGGGGCGGTATGCCGAGCGGGCCGACCAACCCTCGGACCCCGGGGCCGCCCGTGCCGCGCTGTCCAGAGAACGGAGTATCGGCAGG
>Ga0075471_10001837_pt1 | contig 14043 bp, 11 predicted proteins | sample DEB19_08_DNA_2_FD_74787 | JGI IMG/M metagenome (GOLD analysis project Ga0075471, IMG submission 74787) | Aqueous microbial communities from the Delaware River and Bay under freshwater to marine salinity gradient to study organic matter... | ecosystem: Environmental > Aquatic > Marine > Coastal ... | reverse complement strand
CTCGAACGCCACGGCATCAAGCCGGATGAATACGAGCGCATTCTGCAGTTGATGGGCCGCGAGCCCAACCTGCTCGAGCTCGGCTTGTTTTCGGTGATGTGGTCGGAGCACTGCAGCTACAAGAGCTCGCGCGTGCACCTCAAGACCCTGCCGACCACCGGTGCTCGTGTCGTGCAGGGCCCCGGCGAAAATGCCGGCGCGGTCGACATCGGCGACGGCCTATGCGCCGTCTTCAAGATCGAATCGCACAACCATCCGTCATTCATCGAGCCGTACCAGGGTGCGGCGACCGGTGTCGGCGGCATCATTCGCGACATCTTCACCATGGGCGCCCGGCCAATCGCCCTGCTCAACGCGCTGCGATTCGGTTCGCTCGACACCGCGCTTGCACGACGGATCTTCGAAGGTGTCGTGGCCGGCGTCGGCGGATACGGCAACAGCATTGGGATCCCCACGGTTGGCGGCGAGATCACCTTCGACGAGATGTATTCGGGCAATCCTCTCGTCAACGTGCTGTGCCTGGGCATCGCCCGCAAGGAAGACATCGTCAAGGGCGCCGCGAAGGGCGTCGGCAATCCCGTGTTCTACGTCGGCGCCAAGACCGGGCGCGACGGCATCCACGGCGCCACCATGGCGTCGGCAGAGTTTGACGAGAAGTCGGCGGAGAAGCGGCCTGCGGTGCAGGTCGGCGATCCGTTCATGGAAAAGCTGTTGATGGAGGCCTGTCTCGAAGTGATGAAGACGGGCGCTGTTGTCGGCATCCAGGACATGGGTGCGGCGGGCTTTACGTGCTCGACGTCGGAAATGGGTTCCCGCGGTGGCGTCGGCATGACGGTCGATGTGATGCACGTGCCGCAGCGCGAGACCGGCATGATCCCCTACGAGATCATGCTGTCCGAATCGCAGGAGCGCATGCTGCTGGTCGTCGAGCGCGGCCGCGAGCACGAAGTGGAAGCAGTGTTCGACAAGTGGGACCTGCACGCGGTCAAGGTTGGCGAGGTCACCGAAGGTTCGCGGCTGAAGATCATGGAGCGCGGCACGCTGGTCGCCGACGTGCCCAACCGCGGCCTGACCGACGAGGCGCCGGTCTATCACCGGCCGATGAAGGAACCGTCGTGGCAAAAGAGCGTGCAGCAGTTGTCGCTGCAGGAGCTCGGTGCGCCACCGTCGGCGCAGGAGGCGTTCGATCGCCTCATCACGGTGCCGACGATCGCGAGCAAGCGCTGGGCCTACCGCCAGTACGACCATAGCGTCGGCACCAACACCATTGCGCAGCCAGGAACTTCCGCGGCCGTGGTGCGCGTGAAGGACACACCGCGCGCCCTGGCCATCTCCGTCGACGGGAACGGGCGCTTCTGCTATCTCGATCCGTATCAGGGCGCGATGCTGGTCGTCGCCGAGGCGGCGCGTAACGTCGCGTGCGCGGGCGGCGAACCGATTGGCGCCACCAACAATCTGAACTTCGGCAATCCCGAGCGTCCGGAGATCATGTGGCAGATCGGAGAGGCCGTGCGCGGGATCGGCGACGCCTGCCGCGCGCTGAACGCGCCGATCACCGGTGGCAACGTCAGCCTCTACAACGAAACCGAAGGTCGCGCGATTTTCCCGACGCCCGTGCTTGGCGTGGTCGGTTTGCTCGACGATTCGTCAAAGACCGTGACGCGGATGTTCAAGTCGGCCGGCGCCGCCGTGGTTCTGCTGGGCGATAATTTGGGTGAGTTGGGCGGCAGCGAATATTTGTCGACCATGCATCAGAAGGTGGCTGGAAAGCCGCCGGCGATCGACCTCGCGCGCGAAGCCGCGCTGCAGAAGTTGATCGTCAGCCTGATTCGCGGCGGGCTCGTCGAATCGGCGCAGGACTGTTCCGAAGGCGGCCTTGCCATCACGTTGGCCGAGTGCACGTTTGATGGCGCCGGCCTCGGCGTGACGGCCGACGTCGCGTGCAGCGACGAGGCGGTCGCCGCGACGAACTTTGCAGTGAACGCCGCGCTGTTCGGCGAGTCGGCGTCCCGGATCATCGTCTCGGTGAGCAGTGGTCACTTGGACGCGGTGATGAGCGCGGCCAGGGCCGCGGGCGTGCCCGCCCAGAAGATCGGCGAGGTGGGCGGCGATCGCATTCGCTTGAGCGTGCGCGGGAAGCAGGTGGTCGATCGTGCAGTGGCCGACGCGGAGAACGCGTGGGCGACGGCAATTGAAAAGAAGATGTCGCGGAAGGCCGCGAGCTGATAGCTGAAAGCCGAGAGCCTTTATGTTCGACAAGTTCAAAGACGAATGCGGCGTGTTCGGTGTTTACGGTCATCCCGAAGCCTCGAAGCTGACCTACCTGGGTCTGTATGCGCTACAGCACCGTGGCCAGGAAAGCGCGGGCATCGCGTCCGGTGATGGCGACCGCGTTCGCGTCGTCAAGCAGATGGGCTACGTCAATGAAATCTTCGACGAGACCACGCTCAAGACGCTGACCGGCCACGTCGCGATCGGCCACACGCGTTATTCGACCGCCGGCGAAAGCAAGCTCTCCAACGCGCAGCCGATCCTGATCGATTGCGTGCACGGCCAGATCGGCATCGCGCACAACGGCAACATCGTCAACGCCAATGAGGTGCGGGAACGGCTGGTCCGCGCCGGATCGATCTTCCAGACCAACAGTGACACTGAAGTTGTGCTGCACCTGTTTGCGCGCTCGCAGGCCGGGTCGGTCGAGGACGCGCTCGTCGAAGCGATCACCCAGCTGACCGGCGCGTTCTCGTTCGCGCTGATCACGAAGGATTCGTTGATTGCGGCCCGCGATCCCCATGGCTTCCGCCCGCTCGCGCTTGGCAGGATGGGCGACACCTGGGCGGTGACCTCCGAGACCTGCGGACTGGATTTGATCGGCGCCACGTATGTGCGCGACGTCGAGCCGGGTGAGGTCCTGATCATCGGACCGCACGGGTTGCGATCGATCAAGCCCTTCCCGCCGGCGCCGCTGTCGCACTGCATCTTCGAACACGTCTATTTCGCGCGGCCCGATAGTGATGTGTTCGGTCAAAGCGTCAATGAAGTGCGCACCAACCTCGGTCGCGAACTGGCGCGCGAAACCGGCGTGCCCGCCGACGTGATCGTGCCGATTCCCGACTCTGGTGTCTGCGCGGCGATCGGCTATTCGGAAGAGTCGAAGGTGCCGCTTCGCTTTGGCCTGATCCGCAATCACTACGTGGGCCGCACCTTTATCGAGCCCGCGCAGTCGATCCGCCACTTCGGCGTGAAGGTCAAGCTCAACACCGTGCGCAGCATCATCGAAGGCAGGCGCGTGGTGCTGATCGACGATTCGCTCGTCCGGGGCACGACCAGCCGCAAGATCGTGAAGATGGTTCGCGCCGCCGGGGCCAAGGAAGTGCACCTGCGCATCAGTTGTCCGCCGACCGTGTCGCCGTGTTTCTATGGCGTCGACACGCCCCGCCGCCGTGAGCTGATCGCGGCGACTCACACGCAGGAAGAAATCCGTAAGTACGTCGGTGCCGACACGCTGGGTTATTTGAGCCTCGGCGGCCTGCTCTCGTCGGTGAAGAGCAAGAGCAATTCGTACTGCACGTCGTGTTACACGGGCAACTATCCCGTCGCGTTCCCCCGCGACGAAAGCGGCTACCTGCAGTTGTCGCTGAAGATGGACGGCAAGCGCGAGCCGTTGCCTGAAGAAGAGCCAGAAACTGTCGTGTAGGCCGTAAGGGGGCGCAGATGACTCGGACGAATCTGCTGGGCGCGCTGCTGGTGTCGCTGTCGTTAGCGTCGGCGCCTGCGGTGCCCGCGCTGGCACAAGAGCGAGGGCCGACACCGGCGTCACCGGATCAGATCAGGGCCGCGATCGACAAGCTGGCCGATCTCGATTATCCAACCCGCATGGCCGCCGGCCGCACCATCCGCCGAGCGCCGGCCGCGCAGACAGTTCCCGCGCTGCTGCAGGCCGTCAACGAACACGCCGACGGGTTCATCCGTTTTCGCGCGCTGATCCTGTTGACCGGCTATTCCGATCCGCGCATTGAAGACGTCATGGAGGCGACACTCGACTCGCCGAACGACCGGCTGCGCGAAGTGGCCTACGCCTACTTCGAAAACCACCCGGTCCCACGCTTGCAGGCAAAAATCTTCATGGCGCTGGATAAAGAAGAAGGCGAATTCGTACGCCCGGCGCTGGTGCGCGCGATTGCGGCCTACACCGGCACGACGAAGCCGCCGGACGGAACGAAGATGGCGGATGCACTGATCCGCGACGCCGGCCGCGGTGTGGACTTCTTCCGCAGCACGGTGATCGAGGCGCTCGGCGACTACAAGATTGCGGCATCGGTCGCCAGGCTGACGGAAATCTCGAAGCTCGACGGTCCCCTGCAGGACGACGCTGCCATCGCGTTGGGCAAGATCGGCGACAAGAGCTCCCTCAATACGCTGGCTGCCCTGCAGCAGTCAGCGCCAAAGGAGATCCAGCCGTCGATCGCTGCGGCGATCTGCCTGCTTGGAACCAATTGCGTCGCGCATGTTGGCTATCTCGAAAAGACCCTGTCCTTTGCTGACACCTACCCTGGATACCAGGATCTGGTGCGCAGCGCCTCGGCCGGGCTCGGCCACATCGCGCAGAAAGGCAGCGACGAAGCGCTGCGGATCCTGTTCGACGTTGGCATTCCGTCACGCGATCCGTTGCGTGCGCCCGTGACCCTGGCCGTCGGACTGGTGGCACTTCGCAACACGCCGCTGCTGCTGAAATCCCTGCAGGCGCGCAGCGACCTCGACGGTGCGGTCGGCCTTGTCGCCGAAGCGTTCGACATGCTCGAAGAGGATCTCGAGGAAGAACGCTTCTTCGTCGCGATCCGCAAGGAGTACTGGGCCGCACCGGACGGATCGCCAGTCAGAAAACTCTGCGAGCTGCTGATCAACAAGTTAGACTTCTAGGCGTCATGGATTACAAGTCATCGGGCGTCGACATCGATGCGGGCAACGAGACCGTGCGCCGCATCAAGAAGCTTGCGAAGGCCACGTTCACGCCCGGAGTGCTGTCCGACATCGGTTCGTTCGGCGGCCTGTTCAAGCTGGATACCGGCGCATTCAGCGAGCCGGTGCTGGTCTCCAGCGCCGATGGCGTCGGCACCAAGCTGAAAGTGGCGTTCATGGCGAATCGACACCGCACCATCGGCGCCGATCTCGTGAATCACTGCGTCAACGACATCCTCGTCCAGGGCGCGACACCGTTGTTCTTTCTCGACTATCTCGCCACCGGCAAGCTTTCGCCCGATGTTGCGGAACAGATCGTTGAAGGCCTCGCCCGCGCGTGCTCGGACAACGGCTGCGCTCTGCTCGGCGGCGAGACCGCCGAGATGCCGGGCTTCTACGCCGACGGCGAATACGACGTTGCGGGGTTCATTGTCGGCGCTGTCGATCGCTCAAGGATCATTGACGGGCGCTCCATCGCTGCCGGCGACGTGCTGATCGGGCTGCCGTCCAACGGCCTGCACACCAACGGCTATTCGCTCGCGCGCACGATCGCGTTCGAGGAGTTGAAGCTCAAGGTCGACACTCACGTGCCCGATCTTGGAGAGACCGTTGGCGAAGCGTTCCTCCGTACGCACCGTTCGTACCTGCCGGTGATCAAGCCGCTGTTGGCCGGCGGCAAGATCAAGGGCATGGCGCACATCACCGGCGGCGGCATCACCGACAACCTGCCACGCGTCTTGCCGCCGGGCACTGCAGCCCGCGTCAATCGCACGGCGTGGCGGGTGCCAACCCTGTTTCGCTGGCTTGGTGAATCCGGTCGCGTTCCTGAATACGACCTGCGCCGCTCGTTGAACATGGGGATCGGCATGATCCTGGTGGTGGCCGCAAGCGACGTTGACGCCGTCCGCCAGGGGTTACTCAATGCCGGTGAAGCGAACAGCGTCGTGATCGGCGACATCATCAAGGGCGAACCGGAAGTCCAATACGTCTAGCCTGGAGCAGAGCGGATGAAGAGACGAGGCGCACTCAAGACCCTTGCGAGCGCAGCCGTTGCGCTTCCGCTGCTTCGCGTGGAGCTGCGCGCAGACGAACTCCCCGCGGACCAGGTCTTCGTTCTTCGTGACGTCGCCGCGACTGTTCTCCCTTCAGCCATCGGCAGCAAGGGGCAGAACGACGCCGTCGACAATTTCCTGCGATGGATTCGCGAATACAAGGAAGGCGTCGCGCTGTCCCACGGGTATGGCGAACCACGACTCGTGAAGTCCGGACCGACCCCGGCCCCTGGTTACACCAAGCAACTGGTCGCGTTGCAGCAGGCCGCGCAAGCCCGTGGCGGCCGATTCGGCACTCTTTCACTCGAGATGCGCCGCCAGCTGCTCGACGACGCCTTCAAGGCGGCCGACGTGCGCACCCTTCCGGGACGACCGGATGGCAAGCACGTCGTCGCTGACCTGATGGCGCACTACTTCCGTAGCAGCGCCGCGAACGATCTTTGCTACGACGCGCGGATCGGCCGCAATACCTATCGCGCCATTCGCGTCACCACCGTTCGCCCGCCGGCGCTGGGGCGAAAGTAGAGCTCATGGCGGTCCATGAATCCGACGTCTGCGTGATTGGCGGCGGCATCACGGCGGTGATGCTGATCGAGCGGCTGGCGCAGCTCAAGCCCGGCCTGCGCATCACCGTGGTGGAGGCCGGCCGATCGATCTTCGATCGGGAGAACCGTCCGACTTACCACCGCCGCGCCATCGAATACGGTGAACATCCCTGGCACGGCGACTACATCGAGGATCAGACCGCCAAGGGCTGGATCTCGATGACGATGGCCGTTGGTGGACAGGCGCTGCATTGGGGCGGCGCGTGTAACCGTTTCTCCGAGGAGGATCTTCGCCTCAGGTCGATGTACGGTCTGTCGACGGATTGGCCGATCACCTGGACCGAACTCGAGAAGTACTACGTCCAGGCGGAGCATCGCCTCAACGTCGCCGGCGACCCGAGTCCGTACGCCGAAGATCGTCGCTCAGCACCGTACAGCCAGCCCGCAATGCCGCTGTCGTACAACCTGCAGACGCTCAAGAAGTGGGCCGAGCAAAGCGGCCTGAAGTTCTCGCCGCTGCCGATGTCGCGCAATGTGACCGCTCCTGCTGACGGACGTGGGCAGTGCGGCCTCTATGACACGTGCGGTGACGTGTGCCCGACCGGCGCGCGCTATTCACCGGACTACACCTATCAGCAGTTGATCGCCGCCAGGAAGGTGACGCTGCACGATCGGATGTTGATTCGCAAGCTTGTGCTCGCCGACGGCAGCGACCGGATTGTCGCCGCCCAGGGCTACCACCAGGATCGGCCCAACGACGTGACGGACTATCGCGCGAAGTGGTTCGTCCTGGCGTCGGGTCAGTGCTGGAGCCCGCACCTGCTACTGCTCTCTGCCAATGCGAGATTTCCGAATGGGCTGGCCAATCGATCCGGCACCGTCGGCCGCTACATGAATGGCCACAAGTTCATTTCAGCGCAGGCGATGATCGACGAGCAGACGTTCCCTGGCCAGAACATGACGCACAGCCTCATTTCGCGCGAGCACTTCCGTTGCGCGCCCGGTGCACCGTTCGTTCGCCACGATACACGCGTGTGGGAGAGTTCGGCCGGCAAGGAGCCACGCTTGCGTGCGGCCGATGGCCGGCTGTTGCTTGGCGACGAACTGCTGGACGAGTGGCGATCGCGCGCCACCAGGGGCAGCTCCGTGCGGCTCCGCGCCTACTACGACTCGCATCCGTCGGCCGACAGCAGGTTGACCCTCGACCCATCGTCCACGAATCGCTACGGCGACCCGATGCCGAAGATCGACCGCCAACTCGACGCCGCCGCGACCGCTCGTGAAGCCGCGACGCTTGCGCATTGCACCAGCGTGTTCGAGCGCATGGCCAAGGCCAGCAACGGCCGGCTGACCGGCGCGCCTACCGTGTCGGACTATTGGGATCATCCCGCCGGCGGTTGTCGTATGGGTACGGATCCGGCCAGCAGCGTGTGTGACAGTTACGGCCGCACGCACGATCACGAGAACCTGTACGTGATCGGCGCCCCGACCCTGCCGACCGGTGGTTGCACCAATGGCACGCTGACGTTTGTGGCCGTCTCGCTCCGATCCGCGGATCGCATCGCCGAGGGGCTGTGAATCGCACGCTCGGTGTCTTGATCTCCGGCAGAGGCTCCAACCTCAAGGCGATCATCGAGGCGATTGCAGCCGGCCGGCTCGATGCGAGGATCGCTGTCGTGATCTCCAATCGTGCCGATGCGCCCGGACTCGATCACGCGCACAAAGCCGGCATCGAAACGCTGGTGCTGAGCCACAAGAGCTTTGCGACGCGCGAAGACTACGACCGCGTGCTTGTCGACGAGCTCAACCGGCGCCAGGTGCATCTGGTGTGTCTGGCCGGGTTCATGCGCCTGTTGAGTCCTGTATTTGTCGACGCCTTCCCCGGTCGGATCCTCAATATCCATCCCTCATTGCTGCCGAAATATCCCGGCCTCCATCCGCAGCAACAGGCGCTCGATGACGGCGCGTCCGTCAGCGGTGCGACGGTGCACATCGTCAACGCCGACCTTGATGCGGGCCCGATCGTGCTCCAGCGCCAGGTGCCCGTGCTGCTCGGGGACACGGCAGACGTGCTGGCAGCGCGCATTCTCGACGTGGAGCACCAGCTCTACCCCGAGGCGATTGCGAAGTTGTTAGCCAGGCCCTAGTTGGGGCCTGCGCGCCTTTTCGACGCTTACACCTCTTAGACCGGAACACCTCCCTCTCCGGTCCGAGGTGTGGCTGTGAGAATTGAAACCCTTCGCGTTGTCCTGGTCGCCGTGACGGCAGTGCTGTTGGCCGCTCACCAAATGGTGCAGCTGTCGGCCCAGCTTCCTGAATCGTCGGACGGCCCGGGTTGGCTGGTCGCGTATGGCGGCGGCTCATTGACTGGAGCCCTTGGCGTCACGGCTCCCGTGGTGTCGCCTCCGGTCGCGTTGCGACCGGCCGGCACAGCGTTCGACGACATCGCCGACGCATCAACCAGCAGCTGGCACACGCTCGTGGTCAGGCGTGATGGCCGCGTGTGGTCAGTCGGATCGAATGATCGCGGACAGCTTGGTCTTGGCTTCAGCGGTGATCCGATCGACACCCTGACGCAAGTCCCAGGGCTGTTCAACATCGTGAAGGTGGTGGCCAGCGGGTCGTCGAGCTACGCCATCGATGCGACCGGAGCGTTGTGGGTATGGGGCGACGACAGTGCAGGCCAATTGGGAATTGGTCAGCCTGGCGGCGCGTTGGAACAAACCAGCCCGACGATCAACCCGGTGTCCCGGGTGACCGACGTCGATGGAGGTACCGACTTCGCGATCGCCGCTGATGGCGATGGAGCCATCTGGGCCTGGAGCGCGAATGCCGATTCCCAGCTTGGCGCCGCGGGCCCCGATCGCAATCTGCCTGGCCTGGTCACGGCGCCACCGGGTTTCTTCGCTGTCGACGTGGCCGCCGGCGGCGCCACATCGCTGGCACGCGCCCGCAGTGGTGACGTGATGGGTTGGGGCAGCAATGGCTGGCACCAGATCGCCGACGCAGGGGGCACGATCGAGGCCGGCACAACAATCGTAGCAACCGACGCGACCTCAATGAGCGCCGGTGACGGTCACATCATCGTGTTGCGGACAAATGGTGAAGTGCAAGCCCGAGGCGCCAACTGGGCCGGGCAGTTGGGAATCGGTACGCAGATGCCGACCGCGGGTCTTGTGACCGTCGCCGGTCTCAGCGGTGTCGTTGATGTTGCCGTGGGCGCCGCGCACACGGTCGCAGTGACCGCCGATGGCCTCGCATACGCGTGGGGCTTCAACCATAAACGGCAACTGCTGCTGCCGACGCCGGACGTGTTTATCGCAACGCCACAGCGTGTCCTTGACCTTCCTCCGACGGCGCGGTTTGCACGCGCGAAATCCGACAGCAGCCTGCTATTGAGTGATCCTGGAGCGCTCGCCGTACACGTGGTTGCCCCGCCCGTCGTGGAGTGCGCCACGCCGTTCGACGCGAATGTCAGCATCGCCGGATTTGATGCCAGCGGCGGCGAGCCGGATCAGTACTTTCCGGGGATTCAGGATCTTGAGATGACGCTGGACCTTGCACCGTCGTTCGAACTGGCCTCTCCAGCCACCGTCAGCCGCGGCACCGTGACTGCGATCGGACGAACGATTACCTGGTCGATGGCGTCGTTCGACGCCAGCGCCGCAACCTTGAGCCTGCGCGTTCGCGCGAGTGGAGGCGCCAGCGCCGACGGTCTGTTCGAGTCGATCTCCTACGTCTCGTCATTCGAATCGGCGCCGACGCTGGTCCAGAGCCCGATCACGTCGCACCCCGCTTGTGAGATGGCCGACGTGACGGACGCCGCCGGCCATTACCAGCGTCGCTGCAAAACCGGCCACGCTCTTTCCGCCGAACCAGCAGATGGTGCCGGTCGCGATCGCCGTCGAGGCGACGGACAACGAATCTGCGCCGGCGTGTGCGATTACTGGTGTGACCAGCAATGAGCCGATCCAGGGAGATTGGGTCCTCACCGGACCGCTGACATTGAGCCTGAGAGCAGAACGCGAGGGTCAGGGAACCGGCCGCAGTTACCGCGTCGCCGTGCGATGTGTCGATGCGGCCGGCAATTCGGTGGCGGGAATCGCGACGGTGCTGGTGCCCAAGGGTAAACAGCATCCGCCGCACGCCGGCGCGAAGCCCAAGCCGCGTCCGAAACCCAGGCACGGCAAGGACAGGCCGCGGAAGAAGTAGCGGCAGCTAACGCGTCTGCAGGTAGCGCTGAAACTGGAACCGGTTTTCCAATAGTCCGAGATCGGTCACGAATGCGGCCGGCCCGACAGCCTCGACCTTGGCCACGAGCGTTGTCAGTTCGGCCGCCTTCCTCGCAGCGGCGAACTCTCGCGTGAAGTCATCCACCGTCGAGACGCACGCCGTTCGCGGGACACCGGCGGCTGCCGCCACTTCGGCGAGCCTCGTGCACGTGCCTGTGACCGTCGGGAATCCGCCGACCGACAGCAGCGATTCGTTGTCGAACACCACGTGAACCAGGTTCTTCGGCCGGTATCGCGCCAGGGTCGACAGCCCGCCGAGATTCATCAGCACCGAGCCGTCGCCGTCGAATACCACGACTGGCACCGCGGGTTTGCTGAGCGCGATGCCAAGGCCGAGCGATGAGGCCAGGCCCATCGCGTGCTGAAGGTAGAAGAAGTTCGGGCGGTGCCCGATCGACTGCAGCTCCGCGGCCACCGCGCCCATGATCGTCACGACCGCGCACTCGTCCAGCTGGTCGTAAACGGCGCGCAGCGCATCGAGGCGCGTCATGTCGCCTCCTCCCACATCAGGTCGCGGGTCAGTAGCAGCGCCACCGGCTTGTTCGAGGAAAGCGCGAGGGTTTGCGCCTGCCGGATCCGATGCGCGACTTTCGCCGGGTCATCGAGCCGCATGGTGGGAATGCGCAACGCATTCAGGACGGCTTCGCTCACCGCGCCGCCTTCGGTCTGCCATGGATCCCGCTCCCCGAATGATCCCCGGTCGCTGATCAGCATCAGCAACGGGATGCGATAGAGCTGCGCGCCGGAAACGACCCCGTTGATGGCGGCGAGGAACCCATGGTTCTGCATCAGCATCGCGGACTTCACGCCCGCAAGGTGCGCGCCCATCGAGATGCCGACGCCTTCTTCCTCCTTGGCGAGCCGCACCAGCGTCACATCCGGATCGGCGTCAGCGAGGCGAACCAGGTGCACGAGCCACGTCTCGGGCAGTGCCGACATCAGGCGGACGCCGCACGACTTCAGGGCGTCGAACACGATCTGTGAGTTGGCGGCGGAGACTGGCATTTCAGGCGCTCCGCAAGGTCAACAGGGCGACATCCGGCGGACAGTTCAGCCGAATCGGCAGGTAGACCGTTCCTACGCCACGGCTCACGAAGATCGTGGTGTTGTCACGGGTTGCCGCGCCGGCGAGGACCGGAAACTTGCGTCCAGCCACCGCGCCGACGCCTGGCAGCAACACCTGGCCACCGTGCGTGTGTCCCGACAGCACGAGCTGCACATCGAGCGCCGCCGCCTCGACCAGGCGCCGCGGATCGTGAGCGAGCAGCAGCGTGGTGCCACCCGTGCCCTTGAGGACCGACGCGATCTCACCCGGCGTGCGCGTCCAGAAGCGAATGCCGGCGACATCAAGCCGTTCGCCTTTGATCGTGATCGAGGTGCGCTGATCCTTCAGCACGGTAAAGCCGCGCGACGTCAGCGCCGCCGGCACCTCTCGTTCGTCATCGTGATTGCCGAGCACGGCGAAGGCGCCGTGCGGCGAATCTGCGAGCGGGGAGAGCAATTCTGCGACCGGACCGATGTAACCGCGATCGAAGAACGAGACGTAGTCGCCGCCAAGCACCACCATGTCGGGTGCCGCCTGCTTGAGCAGGTTGACCGCGAACGACACATCCCCCGCGGGCACCACGGCGCTGTGGTGGACGTCGGTCAGCATCCCGACGCGCAGGCCATCAAGCGCAGGCGGCAGGCCGCGGACCGTCAGGTCCCGGGCCAGCAGCTCGATGCGGTGGCGTTCGTACGCCACGCCGTACGCGCCAACGCCGGCGAGAGCGCCGACGGAGATCGCGGTCGCAGACCGAAGAAAGTCCCGGCGCGTCACGGTCACACCCGGCAGAATATAGTGGAAGGTTCAAAGGTTCAAAAGGTTCAGGGGTTCGAGGATCCGTATGAGTTTGTTCGACGAGTTCCAGTGGCGCGGCATGGTCTACGACGCGACCGACGGCACGCAGGAGATGCTCTCGAAGGAGAAGGTCACCTGTTACATCGGTTTCGACCCCACCGCATCGAGTCTCCATGTCGGTTCGTTGCTGCCGATCATGGCGCTGGCGCGGTTGCAGCGTTTCGGCCATACGCCGATCGCATTGGTTGGCGGCGGAACCGGCATGATCGGCGACCCGAGCGGCAAGAGCCAGGAGCGCACGCTGTTGTCGATCGAAGAGATCGACGCCAATGCGCGGGGCATGCGCGCGCAGCTCGAGCGCTTCCTCGACTTCAGCGCTGCGCCGAACGCGGCGCGGATGGTGAACAACGCCGACTGGCTGCGCACCGTTGGGTTGCTGGAATTCTTGCGCGACACCGGCAAGCACTTCTCCGTGAATCTGATGATGTCGAAGGAGTCGGTGAAACGCCGGCTCGAGGACGGGATTTCATTCACGGAGTTCAGCTATCAGTTGCTGCAGGCACACGACTACCTGCACCTCTACCGCACGCACAAGTGCACGTTGCAGATGGGTGGCAGCGACCAATGGGGCAACATCGTTGCGGGCACCGATCTGATCCGTCGAGTGGAGAGCGGCAAGGCGCATGGCCTGGTGATGCCGCTGGTGACGACGGCTGCCGGAACGAAATTCGGCAAGACGGAAGCAGGCACGGTGTGGCTCGATCCCGCTCGCACGAGCGAGCGCGATTTCTACCAGTTCTGGTTGAACGCCGACGATCGCGACGTGATCAAGTACTTGAAATTCTTCACGTGGCTCGAAGAATCCGAGATCGATCGTCTCGAGCAATCGCTGCGCGATGATCCGTCGTCACGCCTGGCGCAGCGCACGCTGGCGGAGGCCGTGACGCGCGGTGTGCACGGCGACGAAGCGCTCGCGCGCGTGCAGGCGGATGCGGCGTTGCGTTTTGGTGGTGCGGTCACTGCGGAAACGCTGCAGCAAGTGGCGCCGACCGCAGAAATCTCGAGAGAGAAGATCGCTTCGGGAATGGCTGCGACAGAGCTGATCGTCATGGCGGGTTTAGCGAAGTCGAAGAGCGAAGCATTCCGATTGATCGAGCAGGGCGGGGTAACGCTCAACGACGTGACGATTTCTGATCCGCGCGCGCAAGTCACTGAGGCTCAATCACTTGGCGGCAGATTTAAGGTCGCAAAAGGGCGCAGATCCGTCGCAATCGTAAAAATAATTTAAACAGGGTGGTTGACACGGGGATGTTGATCCCCTACATTCAGAAGACACGATTTACGCGATGTTCTTG
>Ga0075471_10001836_pt1 | contig 14046 bp, 19 predicted proteins | sample DEB19_08_DNA_2_FD_74787 | JGI IMG/M metagenome (GOLD analysis project Ga0075471, IMG submission 74787) | Aqueous microbial communities from the Delaware River and Bay under freshwater to marine salinity gradient to study organic matter... | ecosystem: Environmental > Aquatic > Marine > Coastal ... | reverse complement strand
GGCGCATAACGCGATTGCCGTTGCTGTCGCGGCCTTCGACGTTGACGTAATAGTAGTGGCCCGCCTCCGCTTCCCACGGGCAATGCGCGCGCGCGTCGAATGTCCAATACGGGATGTAGAGGCTCTTGACCGTGTCGACCAGCGCCGCCTTCGCGAGCCGGCCAGGCGCCAGCCACTTGCTGCGCCACCAACGACGAATGTCATCACGCACGCGATGGCGGTCGACCTTGAAGGGCAGCACGCCTTCCGGCCGGATCGGCGACTGGATTTCCGAATAGGCGACCAGCGCCGGCGACCCGCAGAACTCGCAGTTCTGCCCCACCCGACTCGCGTCATAGACCATGATCGCGCGGCAACTCTGGCACTGCACGCTCCGGCGTTGCTGCTGCCACGCGGCCTCGGCCGCCGCCGAGTCGCGAAGGCCGGCTCCCAGGTCGCGCTCAGCAACTTTGCCGAGATCGCGATCGATCGAGTACGGAGACTCGGTGCCGCAAAACGGGCACACCAGCTTCTGCGTGGTCGGGTTCCATTCGGCCTGCGCGCCGCACGCAGGACAGGCGTGCTTTTCGAGGGCGGAAATGTCGCCGGACAGACGCTACTCCGCCAGGTATGCGTTCAGCGCGGCGCGGGTGATGCGCCAGGTCGCGCCGATCTTCTTCCCTTTCAACTCGCCGGATTCGAGGACGGCCATGACGTCCGCCTCGGTAACGCCGAGGACGCGCGCCGCGTCAGCCGGGCCGAGCAGCTCTGGCGTCACGCTCGGCGCCGCCGTGCCACCAGCAAACCCCTGGTTCATCATCTGCTGCGCCAAGCCGAAGCCGACAGCCAACTCGGCCGCCGTCCCGGCGGTGCCGCCGCCAGCGCCGCCACCTTTCTCCATGCCCTGCGCCATCTGGTACTTGACGTAGTCGTTCAGGTTACCGATCGCGGTCATACTCGAACGCTTGTCGACGGCAGCCTCGACCTCAGGCGGCACTGACACGTTTTCAACAATGAAGCTCGTGATCTCGAGGCCGTACTTGGCCGTCACGGCCGGATTGATCATCGGCAGCAACGCATCCCCAAGTTCGCTGTACCTGGAGGCGACATCGAGCACCGGAACCTTGGCCGAGGCGATGGCGTCGGTGAACAGGCTCACGATCCGCGAGCGCATCGTGTCGGCAAACTCGTCGAGGCGGAAGTTGTGGTCGGAGCCGGCCACCTCGCGCAGGAAGACGGCCGGGTTGACGATCTTGAAGTCGTAGGTGCCGAACGCCCGGACCCGCACGACCCCGAAATCCGCGTCGCGCAACATGACGGGATTCGAGGTGCCCCACTTGTTGCCGGTGAACAGCCGCGTGACGACGTAGTAGACATCGGCCTTGAACGGCGAATTGAAGCCGTACTTCCACGACGCGAGCTTGGTGAGGATGGGAATGTTGTCGGTCGTCAGCGTGTGCTTGCCGGGGCCGAACAGATCGCCAAACGCCCCGAGGTACACGAACTGCACGGTTTGTGACTCGCGCACGATCAGTTGCGCGCCGTTCTTGATCGCCTTGTCGTCGTCCGGAAAGCGGTACGACAACGTGTCGCGAGAATCATCCGTCCACTCGATGACGTCGATCAGTTCGCCGCGGAGAAAGTCTGCAATGCCCATAGAAGTGATTCTAGTAGTTCGGGGCAAAAAGTTGACAGTTCAATGCGCCGTCCATGCTCAACCGGCGGCGAGCGTGGCGGCCAGTTCATAGGACCGCAGCCGGGCGTGGTGGTCGTAGATGTGCGCCACAACAATCAACTCATCCGCGCCGGTGTCCGAGATGAACGCGTCAACCTGGTCGCGGACGGTTGCGGGTGCGCCAATGAAGGACACGCGAGTCTGGTTGGTGGGATCGGTGCGATCGGACGGATCGCGCTCCCACTCCTTCGAAGGCGGCGGCAACTTGATCGGGCGCCCTGATCGCAGGCTGGCAAACGACTGGCGGCCTGATGACGCCAGGAACCGGGCTTCTTCGTCGGTGTCGGCGGCGACGATGTTCACGCCGAGCATCAGGTGAGGCGCCTGAAGTTGCTCTGAAGGTTTGAAGCGATCGCGATAGACCTTGATCGCCTCGTGGAGCATCTGCGGCGCGAAATGCGAGGCAAACGCGAACGGCAGGCCGAGCATCGCGGCCACCTGCGCACCAAACAGGCTCGAGCCAAGGATCCAGATCGGAACGCGAAGACCCGCACCGGGCACGGCACGCACCTGCTGGCCGGGCTGCTCGTCACGCAGAAAGCCCATTACCTCGATCACGTCGTTGGGAAACTCCTCAGGATTGGAGCGCAGCGTGCGGCGGAGCGCCAGCGCGGCAGCGTGATCCGTTCCAGGGGCGCGACCGAGTCCCAGGTCAACGCGGCCGGGGAACAGCGCTTCAAGCGTGCCGAACTGTTCCGCAACCTGGAGCGGCGCGTGATTGGGCAACATGATGCCGCCCGCGCCGATACGGATCGTCGAGGTGGCGGCGCCAACCTGCCCGACCAGGACGGCCGTCGCCGCACTTGCGATCCCCGGCATGTTGTGGTGCTCGGCAAGCCAGTAGCGTCGATATCCCCATCGCTCGGCATGTTGAGCCAGGTCAACGGAGCGACGAAACGCGTCGGCGGCCGTTCCGCCCTCGACAATCGGCGCAAGGTCGAGCACCGACAATGGAATCCGCCGACGCTCAACACTGGCCATCACAGCATTATGGGCCGCGGGCCGGCCACGGCGCTGACCAAATCAAGTGGGAGACGACAACCGAGCAATGGTTCGTGCAGACTATGGGGCCATGATGCTGCTTCGCGTGCTGCTGGCCGTGCTGCTGCCGACACTCGTTGCCTGCGGCGGCGGCTCATCCGGTCCGACCAGCCCCACGGCGCCTCGCTGACCTCCGGCGTGTCTATTACAGCGAGCTGGTCAAGCAGGCTGAGCTGACCGAGTCGGCGGTGCTCGACGCCACGTCAGGCGTGTCATCGAACTACGACCGCGCCGAGATCCTGCTCAACGTCGCCGATCGGGGCGGACTGACGCCGGCAACCAGCAACGCCTTCATGGGCCTGGTGCGCACCATGGCGTCATCGCACGATCAGCGGCGCGTGCTCTCGGCCGTCACGGCGCAGGGCAATCTGCCGGAGGCAGTGGCGGTCGAGGCCCTGAAATCCACGAGTGCCATCTCCGGCTCGTATGACAAGACCGAAACGTTGATCAGGCTGATGGATCGTGGCGGGCTCAGCGACGGCGCGGCCGACACGTTCTTCCAGTCGGCAGCGGAGGTCACCTCGTCCTACGATCTGTCGCGGATCCTGAAGCGCGTCACCGAACAGCCCATGACGCAGAAGGTGCTGGAAGGCGTGCTGCGCACCTCGGCTCGCATCAGTGGCGCGCACGATCGCGCGAACCTGCTCGAAGCCGTTGCGTCGAAGATGAAGATCGAAGGACAGGCGCGCGAACTCTACATCAGCGCGACTCGCGGACTGGGCTCATACGACGAGAACCGAGCGCTGGCGGCCCTGGTCCGCGCCGAAGTCCGCCGCTAACGCTGTTCGGCCGGCGCACGCAGCTTGAATCGCTGGAGCTTGCCGGTCGCTGTTTTCGGCAAGTCGGCGACAAACGCTACTCCGCGAGGGCGCTTGTATTCGGCAAGGCGCTCTCGCACGAACTGCTGCAGTGCGGCGGCCAGCTCGGGGCTGCCGGTTGCGTGCGACTTCAACACCACATGGGCAAACGGCTTCGACAATCCGTCGCCGTCGTCACGCCCGACCACCGCGCACTCCTGCACGGCGGTGTGATCCATCAACACGTTCTCGATCTCGATCGGGCTCACCCAGATGCCGCCAACCTTCAGCATGTCGTCGGATCGGCCGTCGTACCAGTAGAAGCCGTCGCCATCGCGATGGTACTTGTCGCCGGTGCGGATCCACTCCCCCTGGATCGTGGCGCGCGTCTTCTCCGGCTGGTTCCAGTAGTACGCGCAGGTGGCGTCGCTCTTGATCAGCAGGTTCCCGACCTCGCCGACCGCCACCTCACGGTCCTGTTCGTCGACAATCTTCGCGTCGCATCCCGGAATGACCTGCCCGCTCGATCCGGGGCGGACCTGGCCCGGTCGATTGGCGATGAACATGTGCAGGCACTCGGTTGAGCCAATCGCATCGAGAATCTCGACGCCAAACCGCTGATGGAATCGCCGATATAACGCCTCCGGCAGGGCCTCGCCGGCAGACACCGCATAGCGAATGCTGGAGAGGTCGAACTCGCGGTCCGGCCGCTGATGAGCGAGGAGCATGCCGAAGTTGGTCGGCACGCTGAAGAACAGCGTCGGCCTGGCCTGCTCGATCACTTCGTAGACGCGAGCGGCCACCGGCGCGTCAGGCATCAGGATCGCGGTCGCGCCAACCGCGAACGGCATGTAGAGCGCGTTACCGAGACCGTAGGCGAAGAACAACTTCGCCACGCTAAAGCAGCGGTCCCCCGCCCGCATGCCAAGCACGGCCTTCGCGTAGCGCTCGGCGCAGACGTGCATGTCGTGCTGGAGGTGGACGCAGCCTTTCGGTTGTCCGGTGCTGCCGGATGAGTACAACCAGAACGCCATGGCGTCGCGGTGGGTCGGTTCGGCGTCCAATGCCGGCGCTGATGCCGCTAACAGGTCGTCGAACGACGCAGTACCGGCCGGAGGCGTCCCGACAACCACGACGTGCGCCAGTGCTGGTAGCGTACGCCGGTCGATGGCCAGAAATTCGCGCAGCAATGCTTCGCTGATCACCACGACCCTGGCACCGCTGTCCGCCAGCGCGAACGCATAGTCTTTTGCCCGCCACAGCGTGTTGAGCGGCACTGGCACCACGCCGGCCTTGATCGCGCCGAAGAAGCTGTAGGCAAAAGCCGGCGTGTCCTGGAGAATCAGCGCGATGCGCTCTCCGGCCGGAACGCCCAACTGCGTTCGCAGCGCCGCGCCAAACCGATTGACCTGCTCGAAGACCTGTTGATAGCTGACGCGCTCGCTGCCGCACTCGATCGAGATGGCGGCGCCGCGCCCTTCGATAATGTGGCGATCGACGAAGTACGACGCGGCGTTGAAGATCTCGGGCAGGTCGCTCACTGCCGACGTTGTATCACTACCAGGGCGGCAGCGTCTTGTAGAGATACTCCTGGAGGTACGGATCGCGGGACGTGAGCAGTTCCTTGGCGTTGCCCTGGAACTTGATCCCCCCGTCGAGCAGCATCAGGAACTCGACGCCCTCGACCTCGGATGCGTCAACCTTCGTGACCTCGACGGCGCCATTGGCGCGCGCCGCCCGATGTTCGGCGATATAGAACGCGTCGCGGATCTGGTGCGTCACCAGCATCGCCGTGACGTCCTCGAGATCGCGCAGCTTGACGATCTCATCGTCAATGGTCGTTGCAATCAGCGGATCAAGGCCGGTGATGGGGTCGTCAAACAGCAGCAACTGGGGCTTTGAGGCCATCGCCCGGGCAATGCCGACACGGCGCCGCTGCCCGCCGGACAGCGCCGACGGCATGCGCTCGCTGAACTCGCTGAGGCCGACGAAGCCGAGCACTTCATCGACGCGCGCGTCGATCTGTGACTCGGTGAGATTGTGGTCCTCGGTCAGGCGGAACGCGACATTCTGCGCCACCGTGAGCGAGTCAAACAGCGCGTTCTCCTGGAACACCATGCCGATGTCGGCACGCATTTTCAGCAATTCCTGCTCCGGCATCTGGTCGACGCGCAGGCCGTTGACGGTGATGGTACCGCTGTCCGGCCGCAGCAGGCCGAGCGCCAGCTTCAGGATCACCGACTTGCCGGCGCCGCTGACGCCGAACAGGATGCGCATCGAGCCTTTCGGCACCGTGAAGCTGAGATCGCGCAGGACGACATGGTCGTCGAACGCCAGCGACACGTGCTCGAACACGATCGCGTCCACCGAACCAGCACTCATCCTGCGACTGTACGACAGTTTGTTGGCGAATGCATTCCGAACTCGCGGCGCGGCGAGTATCATCAGGTCGTGGCCCAGACACCCGTCACCGACATTCGCATCGAGACGTCGCGCTTGATCCTGCGTCCGCCGCGCCTGGAGGATCTCGATGCGTGGGCCGAGATGATGAGCGACGAGACCACCGCGAAGTTCATCGGCGGCGCGGTGCCGCGCCCGGTCAGCTGGCGCGCCTTGATGACCATGATCGGGTCGTGGCACGCCTTGGGCTTTGCGATGTTTTCGGTGATCGAAAAATCCAGCGGGCGCTGGGTCGGCCGGCTCGGGCCGTGGATGCCAGAGGGTTGGCCAGGCACCGAGGTGGGGTGGGCGATCTCGCGTGATTGCTGGGGCCGTGGCTATGCGACCGAAGGCGCGATTGCCGCCACCGACTGGGCGTTCGACCACCTTGGCTGGAGCAATGTCATTCACAGCATCGACCCAGCCAACGTCGCCTCGCAGGACGTGGCCAGGCGGCTGGGGTCGCGCAACCTGGGCCCCGGCAAGCTGCCACCGCCGTTTCAGAATTCCGTGATCGACCTCTGGGGCCAATCGCGCGAGGAGTGGCGCGCCTACCGGTCGAGCGTTCGCACGTAGTCCAGGGCCGCGCGCATCAGCGCGTCTACCACCGATGCCGGCGGCGGCTCACCGTGGTCGCCGACGACGAACACCTGATGCCGACCGGTCGATTCGCCAACCGTTACAAATCCCTTGCGCGGCGTCTCGTGCCTGAGCGGCAACCGCCCGCGATCCGCCGTCTCCGCAAACACCGACAGCGGCCGGCCGTTGGCGCGATACACCAGGTGTGCGTAGTTACGCCCCTGATACGGGCACATGTGCGCGTCGATCAGTTCGTACTGACCGGCGGTGTGCGACACGGCATTGACGATCGCCGTATACGCCGGCTCGAGGTTGCGTTCGGCACGCTGCGCGTCATAGGTCACTTCGGGCGGATACGTGAGCGCGCACGCGATGTGATCGTCCACCGAATCGTCGAACGCCGCCGCATCGACAGGCCTGGAGAACCACACCGCCGCGCCAATGGTCATGACGAGCGCCGCAGCCAGGCCGCCGTACTGCGCCACGCGCCACCACGTCCGGTCGTGATGGTCGATCGCCTTCATGATGCGCGCGTCCAGGCCGTCGGCGGCGGGAACCGGTCCAAACCCCTCGATCAGCAGCGCCCGCGTCCGTTCACGCCGGCCCAGCTCGCCACGGCACTGCTCGCAGCGCTCGACGTGCCGTAGCACGTCGTGGTTGCTCTCTACGGTGAGCTCGCCGCTGATGTAGGAATCCATGAGCTCGCGCACTTGACGGCACTCAGCGTTCATCATCATCACCCGCGCTTCCGCTCCGGCTCGCTTGCGATTCCGTATGACGATTGAGACGCGACATCACCGTGCCGATCGGCACGTCCAGCGCGTCTGCGGCCTCGCGATAGCTCAACTGCTCCACATCAACCAGCAACACGACGAGGCGGAAGGCGTCCGGCAGGCTGTCAAACGCCGCCTTGACGAAGTGGCGGTCAGCGTATCCGGCGTCGGCGGGTCGAACAGCAGTGCCGACTCGGTTGCGGTTTCGAGGCTGGTGACGACCGGACGCCGCGACTGATCCCGGCGCAGTCTGGAATGGCTATAGATCAGGATCTTGTAGAGCCAGGCACGGCAGTTGGTGCCGGGCTCGAAGCGCGCGAACGAGCGCCAGGCCTGCAGGTACGTCTCCTGCACGAGGTCCTCGCCGGCATCGCGGCCGCCACACAGCCGCGTCGCCGTGCGAAGCAGGGCCGCGGCGTGCGGCAGAGCGGCGTCGTTGAATTCGTCGCGGAGGCGGCGCGCCATCGTCGTATCAGTAGATGCCCGGGACGGCCGGCGCTATTCCCGGGACGGAAAACCGCCTCAGGGCCGCCGCGGCGACATTTCGAGTTGCACGTTCCTGCGGGTGGACTCGATATTGACGACCGCGCGCGGCCATTGCGCGTTGCCCGTGAACTCCACTTCGTAGCGATCCGCCATGCGGCGGTGATCCTCGACCAGGCGCTCGGCGATGGTCGTGAGCTTGTCGGGCAGGGCGCTTTCGGTGACGATCGGGAAGTACAGGCCGTTGGTGTTCTGAACCAGGTTGCTGGCGATGTCACTGATCGCACCGACGCGCTTGCTGGCACTCGCAAACATCACCACGTGCGCGGCGCCACCACGCGACAGGAAGTTGTTCATGAAGGTGTTGTAGCGAACCACGTCCGGCTCGGTACGGGTGTCGGTGTCGGCGCCAACGACCACGAACACCGGCCACTTCTCGGCCGACTTCTGCAGGAACCGCTGGTCGGATTCGAGCAGCGTCTCGAAGAAGGCATTGGCGCCCCCCTCAGGCACGAATCGGGCGATCTCGGCGCGCAACTTCTCGCGGTCGGTCGAGGGTTGGGTTCGCACCCGGATCTGGCCGCCGCTCGACACGAAGGCGACTTCGAACTCCGGCGGCAGCAGGTCGACAAAGCCGTTGAGCGCCACGCGATAGGTGTTGAGGATCGGCGACATTGACGTCCCCGAGTCGCACAGCAGCACGATCCGCATCGGCGCGGTCCCGAGCGTCGCCCGCGTGACGTCCCGCCGCGTGCCGTTTTCCGTGATCCGGAATTCCGCCGCGGTCAGGTCGAGAACCGGGCGGCCGTTCTCGTCGACCGCGCTGACAAAGATGCGCTTCGGCACACGCTGCGCCTGCAGCGCCAGCGGCACGGCGAGCGCAATAACGATCGCGAATAGGAGGAGGCGCCGACGCTGATACTGCGTGGCCATGCTGATGGCGCGCAGTATATATGCGCACGCGCGAAACGAGGCATTTCGTTCGCGTCACGAGTCCAGTAGAATTTATCGATACGACATGGGTGATCTGTGGCTTCTCGCTTTTGGCGCCGCCGTAGCAGGCCTGGTGCAGGGCATTTCCGGTTTTGCGTTCGCGATGGTCGCCATGTCGATCTGGGTCTGGGGTGTGGATCCGCTGGTCGCGGCACCGATGGCGGTGTTCGGCGGCTGGTTCGGCCAGTGCATCTCCGCCATGCGGGTCCGACGCGGCTGGTTCCTGCACATCCTCTGGCCGTTCGTGGCCGGAGCGGCGATCGGCATCCCGATCGGCACGCAGTTACTGGGCATGCTCGACGCCAATCGCTTCAAGCTCGTGCTCGGGTCCCTGTTGGTGATCTGCTGTTCGGCCATGCTGGCAACGTCGAAGTTGCCGAAGATCACGAGCGGCGGCAAGGCCGCTGACGCGGGCGTCGGCCTGCTCGGCGGCGTGATGGCGCCGCTCAGCGGCTTCAGCGGTCTCGCACCGGCGCTCTGGGCGACTCTGCGCGGCTACAACAAGGACGAGCATCGCGCCGTCCTCCAGAACTTCAACCTGATCGTGCTGTCGGCCACGGTGGCCACCAACGTCTATACCGGCAAGCTTCGCCCCGCGATGTGGCCGCAGATGGCCGTCGTCGCCGGCGTGATGGTTCTTCCGGCCATCTGGGGCTCGAAAATCTACGTCGGCATGAGCGCAAACACATTCCGCCAGACCGTGCTCTGGCTGCTGGTCCTGGCCGGCGTGGTGATGCTGTGGGCGGCGCTCAGGACGATGATGTAGGACCCGCGAGGAACATCGCGTAGGCGGGGTTGTTTTCCTCCCGCTGATACTCGTAGCCGAGCGCATCCAGGAACTCGGCGAACGGCCGCGCGTCGGCATCCGGCACCTCGAATCCAGCCAGGAACAGCGTCGTCGTCGCAGCGACGCCGAGCCCGAGCAGCAACGAAATCCCAATGGTGACCGACGGCGTCCGCACCAGCGCGCGCAGCGCCTGCGACAGGTCGTGACGCACGCCGACGAACACTCGGTCCCACATCAGCGCAAGCCGCGTCGTCAGCCAGCTTGCGAGGCCACGACTGCGCGCCTCTTCGAGCAAACGTGCGCCGTCTTCACGGATCTCACGTTGATCGTCGGTCATGTCCGGGCCTTTCGCAGGGCGCGACTGGCGCGCGCCTGAGTCACGATCGCTTCGAGCCGGCGCACTTCTGCGTCCAGGACCCGCTTGCCAAACGGCGTGAGCGCGTAATAACGGCGGCGCTCGTCATCGTCCTCGGCTGCCGGCCGATCCTCGGACTCGACAATGAAGTCGCTCTTCTGCAACTCCCGCAGCAGCGCGTACAGGGCCGCCGGCCAGAGGCGAACCTGGCCATCCGTCCGGCTCGCCACCTCCTGCATAATGCTGTAGCCGTGCCGGGGGCCGTCCGCCACCGCAAGCAGGACGTGCAGCACCTTGGGTTTGAGTGGCAGCAGCCGGTCGACGCTGCGCGGCTTGTCGGTCATGGCAGCAATCAATATACAAAACTGTTTATAGTCAATTCTGACGCCACTCGCCCAGCCATGACCGCTCCTCCCCAGCACGATCCCGAACTACTGCGCCGGCTGCTGCGCGCCAAGGATCAGATGAACGCGGCCTCGCATGAAGAGTGGCCGGTACCCCGACTCGCGCGAGTCAGCGGCGTGTCACAGGCGCACTTCGCACGGTCGTTCAAGGATGCGTTCGGCATCCCGCCCCACCGCTATCTCCTGACGCGTCGCATCGAGAAGGCCTCCACGCTGCTGCGCGAAACCGATCGCCCGATCATCGACATCGCATTCGAGACCGGGTGGAAGAGCCTGGGCACATTCGGGCGCACCTTCAGGGACATCACTGGGGAGAGCCCGACCGAGTTGCGTGCCCGGGAGCGGGCCGCGAGTCACCAACCCGGACAGGTGCCACACTGCCACGTCGCCGCGGCTTTCCGGCCCAACCTCACAATCGCAGTTTCGGAGAAGCGGCGTCTGAAAGCCGACGATAAGATTCCTCCAGAATGAAGGAGGTCACAGTGAGTCAAGGAGTTAGCGTCGTCGGGCTGTACGTCCGGGATCAGGAGGAAGCCCTGCAGTTTTATGTGGAGAAGCTGGGATTCCAGGTGCACACGGACGTCAAGAACGGCGACTATCGCTGGCTGACGGTGCAGCACCCCGATCAGCCGTCGTTCCAGTTGGGTCTGTTCAAGCCAGGCCCGCCGGTTATTGACGCCGCGACCGCCCAGTCGGTCAGCGAGATCGTGGCCAAGGGCGCCATGCCGCCGCTGGTGCTGGTCGTCGACGATTGTCGCGCCACCTACGAACGATTCAAGGCCAGGGACGTCGAGTTCACGCAGGAGCCCATCGATCGCTTCGGCACCGTCGACGCGGGGTTCCGCGATCCGTCAGGCAACGGCTGGAAGATGATCGAAGCACGGAGGGCGCGATGAACGCCTGGACGCGCCAGATTCATCGGTGGGTTTCGATCATCTTCACGCTGACGGTGATCGCCAACTTTGCGGTCTATGGGTTCGGCAGCACCCCCGCCGGACTCGATCACCTATGCGCCGCTGCTGCCGCGGTTCCTGCTGCTGTTCACCGGCCTGTACCTGTTCGCACTGCCGTATCTGGCGAGGGCACGACGATGAGCGCCGGGAGCGTTGCGAAGAAAATCGACCAGATGATCGCCAAGACCAAGGATTGGCGCGGCGAACGGATCACCGAGATCCGGGCGCTGATCCACGAGGTCGATCCCAACGTGGTCGAGGAATGGAAGTGGATGGGCACGCCGGTGTGGTCCAACAACGGCATGTATGTGCTGGCCAACCCGCACAAGGGCAAAGTCAAGCTGCAGTTCTTCCACGGCGCGCAGCTGCCGGATCCGAAGAAGCTCTTCAATGCCGGCCTCAACGGCGGCAAGTGGCGCGCGATCGACTTCTTTGAAGGCGACAAGGTCAACAAGACCGCCTTGAAGGCGCTGCTGAAGGCGGCAATCAGGTTCAACAGGAAGAACGTCGTCCCTAAGAGCAAGGGATCACGCAAGTCGCTGATGAGCGGTCCTGGCCGGGCCACCCGAGCTGAGGCACAATTGGCCGTATGAGATCACTCGTCATCGTCGGCGCGTTCGCGTGTGTGATTGGGCTGATCTGGATCGGCCAGGGCACGGGCTACTTTCCGTATCCCGAGCGCAGCTTCATGATCAGCCAGATGCCGTGGGCCTACCGGGGGGCGGCGCTGCTGGTCGTCGGCGCCGCAATGGTGTGGTACGGCCGTTCAAGGAAGTAGTCGCCTTTTTGAGGCGCAGGCAGTCTGGATGAGGATCGCCCATCCAGACTGTCCACGACTTCCGTCGAGCCTCGCGGTGTCTACTGGCCGGCAGCCAGGCTGTTCACGGTAGAGGCGAGCATCCGCACCTTGGCCGCATCGCTGGAGGATCCGGCGGCGGTCGTCAGTTGCGTTGCCAGTTGCGTCAAGGGCGCCCGGCGATTGTTCGCAGACGCCTTCTCGGCCGAGGCCAGCGTCGAACGCGCGGCCTTGATGCGATCCGCAGCCAGACCCTTGCTCCGCTCCAACTGATCGAGATAGGCGCGCGCCAGCACGAAGGTCTGCGGCCACACGAACTTCTGCTGGTCCTGCGTGTTCCAGTACGGCACCTTCACCGTCTTGGCCGCCGCCAGTTCGTTGTCGGTGATCATCGGGCTCACTGCGAGCTCGTAGACGTCCAGACCGCGCGCGATCTCGGAGCTGACGATCACGCCGTTGTACCAATAGGCCGACCACGATCCGCCCATCACCATGCGATTGGCGTCCACCGGCCCACGATCGAAGTATGCAATTTCCTTCGGGTGCGCGATGTCGGTCCAGTCAAACACCGACAGGCCACCCTGGTACCACGACTGCACCATCACGTCGCGGCCGGGGATGGGAATCACCGAACCATTGTGCGCCACGCAGTTTTCGAGGCCACGACCCGGCACAGGGGCTGGAGATCATCGAGCGAAATGCCCGCCTGCAGGCCCAGATGATCGAGGACCTGCTCGATATGAGCCGCATCATCAGCGGCAAGCTTCGGCTCGACGTGCGGCGAATCGACCTGGCCGACGTGATTCGCGCTGCTGCCGAAACGGTGGAGCCCGCCGCCACGGCAAAGGGCATCCGGCTGCAACTGGTGCTCGATCCGCTGACGGGCCCGGTGAGTGGGGACCCCAACCGCTTACAGCAGGTGTTCTGGAACCTGCTGAGCAATGCGATCAAGTTCACGCCCAAGGGCGGGCGGGTGCAGGCGTTGCTCGAACGGATCAACTCGCACGTCGAAGTCAGCGTCATCGACACCGGAGAGGGCATCGATCCGGCCTTCCTGCCGCATATTTTCGATCGCTTTCGCCAGGCCGACGCGACCACGACGCGACGGCATGGCGGACTCGGGCTGGGACTCGCCATCGTGCGGCAGCTGATCGAACTGCACGGCGGCACCATTCGCGCCAAGAGTCCCGGCAAGGATCACGGCTCGACGTTCATCACCGCGCTACCGCTCACCGTGATCCATCCAGAGTTCGATCCGGTCCCGGCACGGCGCCACCCCGCGGCGGAGGAAGCACCGCTCGCTGACGACAGTTGCGTCACATTGTCCGGCGTGAAGGTGCTGATTGTGGACGACGAGTCCGACGCGCGGGAGCTGCTGCGAAGACTATTCGAGGAATGCGAGGCGATCGTCAGCACCGCGGCATCCGCCGACGAGGCGCTGGGCATCCTGCAGTCTCAGCTTCCCGACGTGATGGTCAGCGACATCGGTATGCCAAACGAGGATGGCTATACCTTGATCCGGCGAGTGCGGGCGCTGCCGCCGGAGCGCGGCGGCCGGACGCCGGCCATTGCGTTGACCGCCTACGCCCGCACGGAAGATCGGGTGAAATCGGTGGTCTCGGGCTTCCAGCATCACCTGTCAAAGCCGATTGAGCCGACTGAGCTCATCGCGGTGGTCGCGCGCCTGGTCGATACGCGCTAACCCGGGAAAAAGCGTCTTTCTGGCGATTTTCCCCCGCCAACCGTTGCGGTGGAGGTGGGTTTTGTCGTACGATTGGGGTTCTTCTCGCCGCGAGAAGTCCTGCCTGTTCCTCGGTAGCTCAATGGCAGAGCATTCGGCTGTTAACCGAAGGGTTGCTGGTTCGAGTCCAGCCCGAGGAGCCATTCACCTTCAATAACTTACGGTGTTCTGAGAGAGTACGCGGTTGCTCA
>Ga0075471_10001833_pt1 | contig 14050 bp, 15 predicted proteins | sample DEB19_08_DNA_2_FD_74787 | JGI IMG/M metagenome (GOLD analysis project Ga0075471, IMG submission 74787) | Aqueous microbial communities from the Delaware River and Bay under freshwater to marine salinity gradient to study organic matter... | ecosystem: Environmental > Aquatic > Marine > Coastal ... | reverse complement strand
TATGGCCGACCCAGCCCGCATCGTGATGGCCGCGGCGGAGGTGCTCGGTGCATCACGGGACATGGAGGGTCTGCACGTCGTGGTCACGGCCGGCGGCACACGCGAGCCGATCGACGCGGTGCGGGTCATCGCCAACCGCTCCAGCGGCAAGCAGGGCTATGCGGTCGCCGCAGTTGCCGCCGAGCGGGGAGCGCGCGTGACCCTGGTGTCCACCGTCGACCTGCCGGTTCCTCCCGGCGTCACCGTGGTGTGCGCCGAGACGGCGGCACAGATGAAGTCCGCGGTCGACACTCTTGCCCCTTCGGCCGATGTCATCGTGATGACAGCCGCCGTCGCCGATTTCCGTCCGGTGCGCACGGCCGACGGGAAGCTGAAGAAGAGGGACGGGGCGCCCGAGATCGTCCTCGAGCCCACGCCCGACATCCTTGCGGGCCTCGGTGCGGCGAAGCGGCCCGGCCAGACCCTCGTGGGCTTTGCCGCCGAGACCGACGACCTCGAGTCGAACGCCCTGGACAAGTTGCGCCGAAAGAATCTGGACATGGTCGTCGCGAACGATGTGTCGGCTCCCGGTGTCGGTTTCGGACACGACACCAACGCGGTCACCATCTACTTGTCCACAGGCGGGCAGAAGTCGGTGTCCCTCGCCTCGAAACGCTCCGTCGCGGTCCACCTATTGGATAGCGTTGTGCAGGTCCGCGGGTAGCCCACGGGCGCCCCGACACACCAGGAGTTCCAGTGAGAAAGTTCACCTTCACGTCAGAAAGCGTGACCGAGGGTCACCCCGACAAGATGGCCGACCAGGTCTCCGACTCCGTCCTCGACGCCATCCTCGAGAAGGACCCCAACGCCCGCGTCGCCTGCGAGACGCTCCTCACAACCGGACTGTGCGTCGTGTCCGGCGAGATCACCACTGATGCGTACGTGGACATCCCGGCCATCGCGCGCGACACCATCAACGGCATCGGTTACGACAACGCGGCGTTCGGTTTCGACGGCAACACGTGCGGCGTCATGGTGGCGCTCGACGCGCAGAGCCCCGACATCGCCCAGGGCGTCGACGTCTCCGAGGAGATCCGGGCCGGCAAGAGCGGCGAGGACATCCTGAACAGCCAGGGCGCCGGCGACCAGGGAATGATGTTCGGGTACGCGTGCGACGAGACGGTCGACCTCATGCCGCTGCCCATCTGGCTGGCGCACCGCCTCGCGGAGCGCCTCACCGAGGTGCGCAAGAGCGGTCTCGTTCCGTACCTGCGGCCTGACGGCAAGACCCAGGTCACCTTCGACTACGAGGACGGACGGCCCGTCTCGCTGCGCACGGTGCTCATCTCCACGCAGCACGGTGACGGGGTCGACCGCGACACCACCATCCGGCCCGACCTCATCGAGAGCGTCATCATGCCCACCATTCCCGCGCAGTTCGCGGGCGACAACCCGTCGATCTTCGTGAACCCCACGGGCAAGTTCGTGCTCGGCGGGCCCCACGCCGACACCGGCCTCACCGGCCGCAAGATCATCGTTGACACGTACGGCGGCATGGGCCGCCATGGCGGCGGTGCGTTCTCGGGCAAGGACCCGTCCAAGGTCGACCGGTCCGCGGCGTACGCGGCGCGGTGGGTCGCAAAGCACGTGGTGGCCTCCGGTGCCGCGTCACGCTGCGAGGTGCAGGTTGCCTACGCCATCGGCGTGGCCCACCCGGTCAGCATCCTCGTCGAGACCTTCGGCACCAACAACGTGAGCGAGGAGTCCATCGAGGACGCGGTGCGCCAGGTGTTCGACCTGCGCCCCGCCGCCATCGTGCGCGACCTCGATCTCAAGCGCAACATCTACAAGAAGACTGCCGCCTACGGTCACTTCGGGCGCAACGAGCCCGAGTTCACGTGGGAGAAGCTCTCGCGCCTCGCCGACTTCAAGTCGGCCGTGAAGCTCTGACCCCGGCACCTCTCGTCGCGAGGGTCGTCCCCGATGTCACGGGGATAGACCGCCAGTTCGATTATCTCGTCCCGCCGCAGCTCGCCGGGCGCGCGCGGCCCGGGGCGATCGTGCGCATCGACCTGAACGGACGGCGCGTCGACGGGTGGATCGTCGCCACGGGCAATGCGGGGACGGCGGGCTTCGACGAGTTCCCCGCCGAGAGGTTGTCCCCGCTGGTCGACATCGCCGGACTCGGCGTGGCGGAGGACGTCGTCGACCTGTGCGCCTGGGTGGCGCAGAACTGGGCGGGGCCCCTGCGGAACGTGCTCCGGTCGGCCAGCCCCGACCGCAAGCGGGCGCGTGCGGCGCAGCCCCGTCACGGCCGACCGTCCCCGGTCGATGACGACGTGTCGCGCGCGTTCCGGGCCCTGCCGTCCCGCGGGGGAGTCATCGACGTCCCCCCGCTTGCATCGGCCCTCTCCGCCGTCCACGCGGCGACGGCGCTGGGGAGCGTCCTCGTCGTGTGTCCCACGCAACGCATGGCCAGGCTGGGCGCCGCGGCACTGCGGCGAAGAGGTCTCGCCACCGCCGAGCTTCCCGACCAGGTTGACGCGGCGGTCGCTGGCGTGGATGTGGTCATCGGGGCGCGCTCCGCCGTTTTCGCCGGTTGCACTGGTCTTGCCGCGATAGTCGTGATCGACGAGCACGAGGAGTCCCTCCATGAGGAGAGGGTGCCCACGTGGTGGGCGCCGGAAGTTGCCGTCGAGAGGGGGAGGAGAGCCGGGGTCCCCGTGGTGCTCACCTCCCCGTGTCCATCCGCCAGGTCGGAGATGCTCCACGGTCCGGTCATGCGGGCCGTGGAACGCGGAGGCTGGCCAACGATCGAGGTGACGGACCTCTCGCAGGTGCCGGTGCGCTCGTCGCTCCTCACAGAGCAACTGCTCGGGGCGGTGCGCAACTCGGAGCGCTCGACGCTGTGCATCCTCAACACCAAGGGTTCCGCCCGCATGCTCGCGTGCAGGACGTGCCGCGCGCTGCAGACGTGCCCGGCGTGCTCGGCGGCCGAGGCACTGGTGGACGGTGCCCTCGTGTGCCCCGTGTGCGCCAACTCCCGCGTGCCGGCCTGCGGTGGTTGCGGCCGCACTGCGCTCGCAACAGTCCGATCCGGCACGGCGAAGCTGCGCGACGAACTCGCGGCGAACTCCCGGCTCCCCGTGCGGGAGGTGACGGCATCAACCGTCGGCACGGGCGGCGAGGCGGAGGTCTACGTGGGCACCGACGCACTGCTGCACAGGGTGTCGTCGGCCGCCACCGTGGTGTTCCTCGACATCGACCGCGATCTCTCGGCGCCGCGCATGTCGAGCGGGCGCGAGGTCCTCGCGTCCGTCGCGCGGGCGTCACGGATCGTCGGGGGTGCCGGCCGCATCATCATCCAGACCCGCCAGCCCGCGCATCCGTTGCTGGCTGCGGTCGTTGCCGGTGACGTCGCCGGTTGGTTGCGTGCCGACACCGCCACAGCGCGGTCGCTGGGTCTTGCCCCGTTCGTGTCCGTCGCGGAGATAACGCTCCCGGAGGGCACTGACGCAGCGGTCATCCCCGACAGTCCGGGTGTGGAGTGGGCCGAGCACGCGGGCGTCGTGCTCGCCAGGGCGGCCGCGCACGCGGATCTGCTCGGGTTCGTGGAGTCTGTGCGCGCGGCCGTTGACGGTCGGGTGCGCGTCGCGGTCAACCCTCCGCGGGTCTGACCTCGAGCACGCGGAAGCCCTTCGCGCTCGACAACCTGGTCGCCGGGAACCCCTTCGACCCCAGCCATCTCTGCAGCGAGTCCGACCCGAGGTGGCGACCCACCACCAGCAGCGCCCGGCCGCCCGGTGAGATGCGCGCGAACCACCGGAGGAGCAGGTCGTGGAGGCTCTCCTTCCCGATCCGCACCGGTGGGTTGGAGCAGACGAGCACGAACGACGTGTCGACGGGGCAGTCATCGGGGAGGCACGCCCTGATGTTCCCGAGTCCGTTGGCGGTGGCGTTCGCCGCGCACAGTTCCACCGCCCGCTTGTTGGTGTCCACTGCCCACACCGTCCGGGCGGGGAAACGGGCGGCGAGGGCGAGGGCGATGGGACCGGCACCGCAACCGAGGTCCAGAAGGTCGCCTCCGGGGGCGAGCGACCCCGGGTCGAGTGCGTTGATGTGCCCGATGAGTATCGCGGTCGCCTTGTCGAGTGCGCCGTGACTGAACACCCCGGTGTCGGACGCCACGGTGATCTCGCCCCCGGGACCGGCGAATGCATACGTGACGATGCGCGACGCGACGGTGGGTTCCTCGGAGAAATAGTGCGAGTCGGTGCCGCCCGTGTCGCCCACCGCCACACCCTAGGTCGGTAGCCTCGGGGCCGTGGGTTATGACATCAGGACATACGGCGACCCGGTGCTGGCGGCGGTGGCCGACGAGGTGGAGAACATCGACGGAAAGCTCGTGCGTCTCTCGCAGTCCATGCTCCAGGCCATGTACAAGGCTCCGGGGCTCGGGCTGGCCGCCCCCCAGATCGGTGTCCAGAAGAAGATCTTCGTCTACGACATCGACGGCGAGCCCGTCACGCTCATCAACCCGCGCATCGTCGAGTCGTCGGGGGAGTGGGTCTACGACGAGGGTTGCCTGTCCATCCCCGGCCTGTATGTGGAGATGCTGAGGCCCAAGCAGGTGCTCCTCGAGGCCGTCGACCTGGACGGCAACGACATCCGCATCGAAGCCGACGAACTGCTCGCCCGTCTGTTCCAGCACGAACTCGACCACCTGAACGGTGTGCTCATGTTCGACCGCATGACCGACGACCAGCGCAAGCAGGCACTCGTCGAGTACCGCAAGCTCGCCGACGGTGACCTGCCCCGCGGCGAGACGCGGCACATCGGGTTGAAGTAGGCCAGTGACGGCCCCGTCACCGGTCGTCTTCCTCGGCACCCCCGCCGCGGCAGTCACCGTTCTCGATGCGATCGTTCGTGCCGGGCACCCGGTGGAGTTGGTCGTCACCCGTCCCGACGCGCGGAGGGGACGCGGCAACCGCACGTCACCCAGTCCGGTCAAGGCACGTGCGCAGGAACTCGGGCTGAGCGTCACGGACTCCCTCGACGACCTCGCAAACGCCGAACTCCCTGCCGGTTGCACCGGTGTGGTCGTGGCGTACGGACGGATCATCCCGGCCGCGATGCTCGAGCGGATCCCCATGCTGAACGTGCACTTCTCGCTCCTTCCCCGGTGGCGCGGGGCCGCACCGGTGGAGCGTGCCATGCTCGCCGGCGACAGCACGACCGGTGTCTGCATCATGGAGATGGAGGCGGGTCTCGACACAGGTCCTGTCCGTGTGCGCGCGGAGACGGAGATCGGGGAAGGTGACACCGCGCCCGTCCTCACAGAGCGGCTCGCGGAGATGGGCGCCCGTCTGATGTGCGAGGTACTGGGCGGGGCACACCCCGTTGCTGTCGCACAGGAGGGCGAGGTCACCTACGCGCACAAGATCTCGGCGGCAGACCTCGTCATCGACTGGTCCGCCACGACTGATGCGGTGCTCCGGCGCATCCGTGCGGTGCCGGCGCACACCTCCGTGGGCGGGAAGCGGCTGCGCATCGTCGATGCATCCCCCGCGACGGGAACGGGTCGCCCCGGCGAACTCTCCGCCGACGGTTCGGTCGCCACGGGGGACGGCCGGATACTGCTCGGTGCGGTGCAACCCGAGGGGCGGAACGTGATGCCCGCGGCCGACTGGCTGCGCGGCGCGAACCTCGGCCTGCCCGTCGTCCTCGGTGGCTAGGTTGAGTCGCATGGCGCTGAAGGCGAAGGTTCTCACGGTCAGTGACGGGGTGGTGGCTGGCACCCGCGAGGACCTGTCGGGCGCCGCACTCGTCACACTGCTCTCGTCGGCCGGTGTCGAGGTCGTGGAGACAGCCGTGTGTTCCGATGGGGCCTCCGTGGTGGCCGCGGAACTCGTCCGTCTGGCTGAGGGTTTCGCAGGTGTCGTGGTCACCACCGGGGGCACCGGGTTCGCACCGCGCGACGAGACGCCCGAGGGCACGCGGTCCGTCCTGGACAGGGAGGCACCCGGGCTTGCCGAGGCCATGCGGTCGGTGAACCCTCTCGGTCGGTTGTCGCGGGGGCTCGCCGGTCTCAGGGCCGGGTGCGTCATCATCAACACCCCCGGCAGCCCGAAGGGGTGCGTGGAGCAGTTGTCGGCGGTGCTCGACGTGCTCGAGCATGCGGTGGCGCTCGCGAACCAAACCCCCACGGAGCACTGAGCAACGCTCGCTAGCCTGACGCGGTGCTCAAGCTGGTTCTCCCCAAGGGTTCTCTCGAGAAGGCCACGTTCGACCTCTTCGAGGCCGCGGACCTCACGGTGACGCGGTCGTCGGCAGTCGACTACAAGGCCACCATCGACGACCCGCGCATCGACGACGTGCGCATCCTTCGCCCCCAGGAGATCCCCGTGTACGTGGCAGAAGGACTGTTCGACATCGGCATCACCGGGCGCGACTGGGTCGAGGAGACGTCGAGTGACGTGGTGAGCCTCGGGGAGCTCCGCTACTCGAAGGCCACGTCCATGCCGGTCCGCGTCATCGTCGCGGTGGCGGCGGACTCGCCCGCCCAGTCGGTCTCCGACCTCGGCCACGGTGTGCGCGTCACCACGGAATACCCCGAGATGACGCGCCGGTACTTCGCGGCCCGCGGCGTCGAGGCGGACATCAGGCTCAGCTACGGCGCGAGCGAGGCGAAGATCCCCGACATCGCCGACTGCGTGGTCGACATCACCGAGACAGGCCGTGCCCTGCGGGCGGCGGGCCTGCGCATCATCGACACGATGCTCACCAGCTACACCGAGCTCATCGCGAACCGCGCCTCGTGGGAGGACCCCGCGAAGCGCCATGCGATGGAGCAGGTCCTCACTCTGCTGAACGGCACGCTCGAGGCGCGCGGGAAGGTGCTGCTGAAGCTCAACGTCGCGCGGGCCAACATGGACGCCGTGCTGGCGCTCCTGCCCAGCGCCAAGTCGCCGACGGTGGCGCAGCTGGCATCCGGTGACTACGCCGTCGAGTCCGTGGTGGCGAAGGCCGGCATCAACACGCTCATCCCCGCGCTGATCGACGCGGGGGCATCCGACCTGCTCGAGATCCCGATCTCGAAGATCGTCCACTGAGGCCCGGGGTGCTCACGGGCACGGTCACGTCCTTCGACGAGGGGGCAGGACTCGGCACGGTCACCGCGGACACGGGGGAGACCTGGCCGTTCCACTGCGTCTCGCTGGTCGACGGGTCGCGTTCGATCGCGACAGGGGTGCGCGTGAGTTTCGAGATCGGGTTCCGTGTGGCCCGCAGCGAGGCCACCCTCATCACGCGGATCTGAGTCTCCGTTCAGGGCCGAGTCTGCTTGGCCCTCTCCACGTAGGCCATCTTCAGTGTCGCGAGGGCGGTGGCGAGGGTCTCGTGGCTCTCGCCGAGGCGCTCGCCCAGGCCGTCCACCAGGCAGGACACCGCATCGATGGCGAGGGCCGCGTCTGCGAGACGCGGCGGCTCGGCCGTGAGATGGATGGCGGCCAGCTCGTAGAGACCCATGGCATGGTTGGACACCACGACGTCTGCGGGCACCCCGGCCAGACGCTCACGGGTCTCGGCAAGGGCCTGCTCGATGGCCTCGGTGTCGGGGTCGTCAGGGCCGAATTCGTCGGGCATCGTGTGGTCCTGGCTCATCGGGCGGTACCCTACCTGCCTGTCATACATGCGAAGTGGGGCCTTTGCCCCCACCCAGCCACCCACCCCGAGCGGCCCCGGCCGCGAGGACCGCGGAGTGCGCTGGGTCGAGAATGCGAGCGACACTGTCGCTCTGTGTCTGCTTTGTGCGTATGCACGCACACACCGCGGTGCCACGGCACTGCGGACGACACAGAGGAGGGCACGGCCCGTTGCACAGGAGTAAAAGGTCATAGCTACGCCGCAGAACGAACCTCGCTACAACGAGCGCATCCGTGCGCGCGAGGTGAGACTCATCGGACCGGACGGAAGCCAGGTCGGCATCCGCAGCACAGCTGACGCACTGACGTTGGCGCGCGAACTCGACCTGGATCTCGTGGAGGTGGCACCGCTGGCGAACCCGCCGGTGTGCCGCATCATGGATTACGGGAAGTTCCGGTACGAGGAGGCGCAGAAAGCCAAGGAGTCACGCAAGAAGACCAGTCACGTGACGATCAAGGAGGTGAAGTTCCGCCCCAAGATCGGCAAGGGGGACTTCGACACGAAGGTGCGCCACATGCACGACTTCCTGTCGGACGGCCACAAGGTGAAGGTCACCCTGCAGTTCCGCGGCCGCGAGATGGCGCATCCCGAGCTCGGGGCGCGCATCCTCGATGCGGTGCTCGAGCAGCTCGGCTCGCTCGCCAAGGTCGAGACGCAGGCCCGGCTCGAGGGGCGCAACATGACCATGGTGCTCGCACCGGACAGGAAGCCACCCGCCAGGAAGAACCAGGACAGGGAAGAAAGAACCGACAAGGAAAACGAATCGTCAGGACAGGCAGACGAGCAGGCCCCAATGGCCGAGACGGCTGCCGACGAGCAGTAAAGGACAACGAGATGCCCAAGATGAAGACCAGCAAGACCGCGGCGAAGCGGTTCAAGAAGACAGGCACCGGCAAGCTGCGCCGCCAGCAGGCCAACCGCCAGCACCTGTTCGAGAAGAAGTCGAGCACCCGCACCCGTCGCCTCGCCGGCGACCGCGACGTGCACTCGACCGACGAGAAGAAGATCAAGCGCCTGCTCGGCGAGCGCTGACACGGACGACCAGGAAAGGACACAGACATGGCACGCGTCAAGAGGGCGGTCCACGCCCGCAAGAAGCACCGCGCGGTGCTCGAACAGGCCAAGGGTTACTACGGCAACAAGAGCCGCTCCTTCCGGGCGGCGAACGAACAGGTCCTCCATTCCGGCCAGTACGCATTCCGCGACCGCCGGGCGAAGAAGGGTGAGTTCCGCCGGCTCTGGATCCAGCGCATCAACGCTGCATGCCGGCTGAACGACATCAGCTACAGCCGCTTCATCGCCGGGCTCAACGCCGCGGGCATCGAGGTGGACCGCAAGATCCTCGCCGATCTCGCAGTCCACGATGCCGAGGCGTTCAGCTCACTCGTCGCATCCGCGAAGGCTGCGCTGGCCTGAGGCCGACACACCTCTCCTCATCGAACCCCCGGGTTCAGACACTGCGGCGCCTCATCGGGCGCCGCAGTGCCCGTTCTGAGGCAGGTCTGTTCGTCGTCCAGGGCCGTGTCCTCGTGGAGGAGGCGGCATCGGCCGGGATCGACATCAAGGAGGTCTACGTGCGCGACGGTGACGACGCGCCCGCGGGGATCCGGACAGTGCCCTTCACGCTCGAAGCGCGTACCTTCGACTCGGTGAACGACACGGTGTCCCCCCAGGGAGTGCTCGCCGTGTGTGCTGTCCCGCTGCACGGGGCGCCCGAGATCAACGCCGGCACGTGGTTCGTGGTCGCGCACGACGTCTCGGACCCGGGGAACATGGGCACCATCATCCGTTCCGCCGAGGCATCGGGGGCCACGGGTGTCTTCGTCTCCGGGGATGCCGTCGACGTGTGGTCGCCGAAAGCTGTCCGGGCATCGGCCGGGTCGGTCTTTCATGTCCCGGTCTGCACCGTCGTCGGACTGGACGACATCGCGTCCCTCGGGTTGCGTCTGGTCGGGAGCACCTCGCGGGCGGGCGCCGTCGACATGCGCAGCGCCGATTTCTCCGGGCCTGTCGCGGTGGTGCTCGGCAACGAGGCCCACGGTCTCCCCGCGGACGCACCGGTGGACTCATGGGTCACCATTCCCCATGCCGGGCGCAGCGAGAGCCTGAACGTGGCCATGGCCGCGTCGATCCTCGCCATGCAGGTGGCGCACGCCCGCTCGTAATCGTCCACGGCCCGCAGTCCCCGCACGGGTAGCGTTTCCTCCGTCATGAGCGGGTCGATCTCTGAGCAGCAGGCAGCCATCGAGGCGGCCGTCAAGGAGGCCACGGCACTGATCTCCGCGGCACCCGATGCCGCATCCATCCGCACCGCCGTCAACGCCGCCACCGGCAAGAAGGGCACTCTCGCCGCGGTGAAGTCCGGTCTCGGCAGGGTCACCGATCTCGAACTGCGCAAGACCCTCGGCCAGGCCGTGAACGAGGCCATCGAGGCGGTCGAGCGGGCGGCCGCGGCCCGGGAGCAGACCGTGAAGCGGGAGGCCTTCGCCGGCGCTATCGCGGCCGACAGGGTTGACATGTCGGAACTCGCGCTGCGCACGGGCGGCCGGCGGGGGAGGATGCACCTCGTCACCCAGGCAACCGAGCGACTCGAGGACGTGTTCGTCGGGCTCGGCTTCCGCGTCGCCGAGGGGCCCGAGGTGGAGACCGACTTCCACAACTTCGAGGCCCTCAACATGCCGCCGTCGCACCCGGCGCGCAGCATGTGGGACACCCTCTTCGTCGACCAGGACCCCCAGGGAAGCGTGGTGCTGAGGACGCACACGTCACCCGTTCAGATCCGCGTGATGCAGGAGTGGCCCCCGCCCATCTATGCCGTGATGCCGGGCAGGGTGTTCCGCAAGGAGACCCCCGACGCCACGCACATGCCGGTCTTCTACCAGATCGAGGGGCTCGTCGTGGACCGCAACATCACGTTCGCGGACCTCGCCGGCACCATCGAGGCGTTCACCAAGGCCTTCTTCGGCGAGGGGTTCACCAGCCGGCTCCGGCCCTCGTACTTCCCGTTCACGGAACCGAGCGCCGAGTTCGACATCAGGCGCCATGACGGCTCGTGGATCGAGCTCGGTGGCTGCGGAATGGTGCACCCGCGTGTCCTCGCCGCGGCCGGTCTCGATCCGGAGGAGTGGGGCGGTTTCGCGTTCGGGTTCGGCATCGACCGGATGGCGAAGGAGCGCCACGGGGTCGAGGACATCCGCGAGATGTACTCGAACGACGTCCGCTTCATGGAGCAGTTCTCGTGAAGGTGCTGCTCTCCATCCTGCGCGAGCTGGCCGACCTCCCGGCGGACCCCGACACCGTCGCAACGGCGATGAACAGTCTCGGCATGGCGGTGGAATCCATGGACACGGTCGGCGTGCCCGTGCCGGGCGTGGTGACCGCGCGCATCGTGCGCACAGAGAAGCACCCCGATGCCGCCAAGGTCACCCGCTGCTGGGTGGATGCGGGGGACGGGACCGAGCGCCACGTGTGGTGCGGAGCCACCAACATGGGGCCGGGCGACGTGGTCCCGCTCGCCACCCTCGGCACGGTGATGCCCGACGGACGGGAGATCTCGCGTCGCGGCATCCTCGGCATCGACTCAGAGGGGATGCTGTGCTCGCCGGTCGAACTGGGCATCTCCGACGAGGCGTCCGGTCTGCTCATCATGGAGCAGGGCACCCCGCTCGGTCGTGACCCCTTCGAGGTGCTCGGCATCGAGCACGACACGGTGTTCGACCTCGACCTCACCAGGAACCGCCCCGACTGCTGGGGGCATCTCGGTGTCGCGCGCGATCTTGCCGCGCACTTCGGCACCGCACTCCGGGGTCCTGCACTCTCGGTCGAACCGCAGGAGCCGTCGCGCACGGTCCCCGTCACGATCTCCGCGACCGACAGGTGCGGCATGTTCTCCGCGGCCGTCGTCAGCGGGGTCGTCGTCGGTCCCTCGCCTGCGTGGGTCGCCTCGCGGCTCGCGCATCTCGGGATGCGCAGCATCAACAACGTGGTCGATGCGTCCAACCTCGTGATGCTCGAGCTGAACCAGCCGAACCATGCGTACGACCACGATGTGACCCGCGGGTTCGACATCAGGCTGGCGCGCGAGGGCGAGTCCATGCGCACGCTCGACGGGACGGAACGCCGGCTGACCGCGGACGACCTCCTGATCTGCGACATCGCCTCCGGAGAGCCCGTCGGTCTTGCCGGCATCATGGGCGGTCTCGAGTCGGAGGTCACCGCCTCCACCCGCGAGGTTGCCCTCGAGATGGCCTGGTTCGCGCCTGATCCCGTGAGGCACTCGGTCAACAGGCACAACCTGCGCAGCGAGGCCTCCGTGAGGTTCGAGCGGGGCGTCGACCCTGACGGTGTCGCTGTCGCGATGCGTCGGTTCGTCACCATCCTCCGCGAGACATGTCCGTCGGCAGTCCTCCATTCCGGCATGGGTGTGGCCGAGTCCGCGTCCCGTCCGCGTCCGTCCACCGTCAGGGTGAGGACCTCGCGTGTCGCGCGCACGCTCGGCATCTCGCCCGACGGCCCGCGAATCGCGGAACTCATCGCACCGATCGGGTTCGGCGTTGTCCCCGTGGAGGGAGGAGCCGACGTCACGGTGCCGACGTTCCGTCCCGACTGCACCGAGGAGATCGACATCATCGAGGAGATCGCGCGTCACCACGGCTACGACGCGCTCGGCAAGAGCGTGCCGAAGTCCGCGGTGCACGGACGCCTGTCCACGATGCAGCAGAGGCGGCGCATCCTGCGCCGTGTCCTCGTCGGTCTCGGCCTCGACGAGGTGATGCCGATGCCGTTCCTCGCCCCGGGGGCCCTCTCCGGCGCCGGGCTGGGGGAGGACGACGTGCTGGTCATCGCGAACCCGTTGGTGGCAGAGGAGGCGGTTCTTCGCACCTCGCTGCGGCCCGGCCTCCTCGGTTCTGTCCGGTACAACCAGTCCCACCGGGCCCCTCGCATCGGCCTGTGGGAGATCGGCCACGTCTACCCGCGCGGCACAGGTGTGCTTCCCGACGAGTCCGAGCAGCTGGGCGTGGTCGTTGCAGGGGGAGACGCGGCGCTCGCGCTCTCCCAGTGGGCGGCACTGTGCGATGCGCTCGGAGTGGGCGCACAGCTCGACCAGTCGCGAGTGCCCGCCGGGCTGCACCCCACCCGGTCGGCCAGCCTGACGAGGGGCAAGAAGGTCATCGGCGTCGTCGGCGAGGTGGACCCCGTCGTCCTCGATGCACTCGGCATCGAGGGCCGGGTGAGCATCCTCGAGGTGGACCTCACCACGGTGCTGAACGAGGACCCGAAGCCCGCCCAGGCGCGCGACATCAACAGGTTCCCGTCCAGTGACATCGACATGGCATTCGTTCTCGCTGACGACGTCCCCGCGCAGAATCTGCAGCGCGCACTGCGCCAGGCCGCGGGCAAGCGCCTCGTCTCGATCGACCTCTTCGACACCTACCGGGGTCCGGGGGTGGCCGAGGGGGCCCGGAGCCTCGCGTTCAGGATGCGACTTCAGGAGTCGGGCGGCACGCTCACCGATGCGGCCATCGCGGAGGTGCAGGAGGCATGCCGTGTGGCCGCCGAGAAGGCCGGCGCGCGGCTTCGCGCCTAGTCCCGGTCAGTTCAGGTTGGGGTCGACCGGGAACCCGGCGATGGTCGCGAGTTCACCGCCCTGGCGGCGCAGGACGGATCGCCAGAGACCCGCAGGGTCGTCCGTGAACGCGTCACCTTCCGCCGCCGGCACCACATACCACCCGCCGACGAGGATCTCCGCCTCCAGTTGGCCCGGGGCCCAGCCCGCATAGCCGCGGAAGACGCGGTGAGGAACCGTGACAAGCGAGGGGTTGTCCTCGAGGATGTCCATCGACTCGACACCCGACGGGTTCGCGGGGCGCGCAGCCACGCAGATGAAGCCGGTGGTCTCCACCGGGCCACCCTCGAACACGACTCCGGGCGGGGCCGAGGTCTCCACCCAGCGGTGAAGCGGTGAGGCACCGTCACCCGTCACGACGTCGAGAGGCCGGTTGATGATGATGCCCATGGTCCCCTCGCCCGGGTCGTGGGCAAGGAGCAGCACCACCGACCGGGCGAAGTTCGGGTCGTCGATGGCCGGGGCCGCAACCAGCAGTGCGCCCGCCGCCGGAAGGATGCTTGCATAACTATTCACCGCCCCGTATTATAATGCACCTATGGTCAGAGTGGGAATCATCGGGGCGTCGGGGTACACGGGCGTGGAACTGCTGCGCCTGGTCGCGGGACACCCCGACATGCAGCTCGTGTGCGCAACCGGGGACAGCCAGGCGGGAACTCTCGCCAGTTCTCTGTACCCGTCGCTCGCCGCCGCCTACCCGGACCTGGTGTTCTCCGAGTACCACCCGGCTGCGATGGACGG
>Ga0075471_10001832_pt1 | contig 14050 bp, 21 predicted proteins | sample DEB19_08_DNA_2_FD_74787 | JGI IMG/M metagenome (GOLD analysis project Ga0075471, IMG submission 74787) | Aqueous microbial communities from the Delaware River and Bay under freshwater to marine salinity gradient to study organic matter... | ecosystem: Environmental > Aquatic > Marine > Coastal ... | reverse complement strand
GATGGCAGAACTGATGGCCGCTCGCAAGCCGGGACGGCCACCTAAAGTAGCCGAAGGAGGCTAATCATGGGCAGCACGATGCTTCAACTCGTCCAGCAAGTTACAAACGAACTGGGCGTCCCGACTCCAAGCACGGTGGCTGGCAACGCCAACCAAGACGTTGTGCAGATTTTGGCGCTGATGAACGCCACGGGATACGAGTTGTTGCGTCGGGCTGATTGGCGCGAATTGACCAAGCAGTATACGTTTTACACCGACGCCACTACGACGACGGGAACGTGGATCAATGGCGGGTATCAAATTACCGGCATCCCTAGCACCGCTGGCTTGTCCACCAACTACCAAGTGCAAGGGATTGGCATCGGCAACGCAACGTACATTACGAGCGTTGATAGCCCAACCGCTGTAACGGTCAACCAAGCGTTTACGCAGGGACAGGTAGGGGGAACATTGACGTTCCAAAAGGTCAAGTACGACCTCCCTTCCGACTACAACAGCACCGTGCCGCGCACCCATTGGGACAAGAGCAAACGTTGGGAAATGCTTGGCCCCGAATCTGCGCAGCAATGGGAATGGCTTTTGTCGGGCTACATTAGCACCGGCCCGCGCATCCGCTGGCGGTTGCTTGGTAAGTACTTTCAGATTTGGCCCGGTGTCAACGCGGGCGAATACCTCGGATTTGAGTATCGCAGCAACGCATGGGCTGAAAGCGCATCTGGCGTAGCCAAAACATCGTTTACGGCTGATGACGACCGTTGCATCTACCCAGATCGCCTTGTCGTATTAAGTACGAAACTCAAGTATTTTGAGGCCAAGGGCTTTGATACGACGGCGCTGTACCGCGATTACATCATGGAACTGGAAACCAGTATCGCGCAGGATACGTCGGCGGCTAACTTGTCGTTTGCCCCGCGCCCGGGTACGGTGCTGATTGGTTACGACAACATCCCGGACAGCGGGTACGGACAGTCGTAATGGCACGCCGCGCTCTCATTCAGCGTGCAGCCGCTAATGTTGCTTCGCTGCCTGCTCCCGTAGGCGGGTGGAACGCCCGCGACTCATTGGCAAACATGGCCCCTACGGACGCCGTGACGTTAGAAAACTTTTTCCCCGGCGTAGCCAGCGTCAATTTGCGTGGTGGGTATAGCAAACACGCCACCGGCTTGCCGGGTCAAGTTGAAACGTTGATGACTTACAACGGCGCGGCAACCACGAAAATGTTTGCCGCTTCTGTAACGGGCTTTTATGACGTAACGTCCTCGGGCGCGGTAGGGTCTGCCGTGGTGTCGGGGCTGACCAATGCCAGATGGGAATACATCAACGTTGCTACGTCTGGCGGCAACTTCCTGTATGCCGTTAACGGCGTAGACAAGCCGCGTCTATACAACGGCTCTACATGGACGGCGATTGATGGTTCGTCTACCCCGTCAATTACGGGCGTTACAACGACGAATTTATCCAACATCAACCTTTTCAAAAACCGCGTATGGTTCATTGAAAAGGACACGCTAAAGGCGTGGTATTTGCCTACATCATCCGTAGGCGGCGCAGCGCAAACGCTAGACCTTTCATCCATTGCCAAGTTTGGCGGCTATCTAGTCGCAATGGGAACGTGGACGATTGACGCGGGCTACGGCGTGGACGACAACCTTGTGTTTGTCACCAACAAAGGCGAAGTAATCGTATATCGCGGCACAGACCCGTCTAGCGCCTCTACTTGGGAATTGATCGGCGTATGGGTACTCGGCGCTCCGGTGTCCAAGCGTTGCTTTATGAAATACGGCGGCGATTTGTTGTTGCTGACGCTGGATGGCTTGCTGCCGCTGGCGTCTGCTTTGCAGTCGTCTCGCCTTGATCCTAACGTCGCCTTGTCGGACAAAATCCAAGGCGCATTTGCGGCGGCAACGTCTACTTACCAAAACAACTTTGGTTGGGTAATGTTGTACAACGCTAAAAACAATGCGTTGATTGTGAACGTGCCGATTTCCGCTGGAAACCAAGAGCAATTTGTAATGAACAACATTACAAAAGCGTGGTGCAAGTTCACCGGGTGGGCGGCTAACTGTTTCACCATTTACCAAGATGACCCGTATTTTGGCGGCGATACATACGTTGCAAAAGCGTGGACTATTGGTAACAGTGGGTTTATTGACGATATCAACAACATCTCTGGCCGCGCCTTGCAAGCGTTTAACTACTTTGAATCGCGGGGGGTCAAGAAATACTTTACCCGCGCTCGCCCAAGCCTGTATTCCAACGGCACGCCGGGAATCAGCCTTTCAATCAACGTGGACTTTAACCAAGCCGACAGCACGGCTGCTATCGCATATTCGCCCCCTATTTTCTCGATTTGGGACACGGCGGTATGGGACTCGGCAACATGGGGAACGGGCGACGTTGTGCAGGCAAACTGGCAGGGTGTGACCGGGATCGGGTATTGCGGGGGCATTCAAATGAACACAACCTCCAAAAACCTATCCCTGCAATGGGCGTCAACGGATGTGGTGTATCAAACCGGATGGGCTGGAATATAACGTCAAGCCCCAGCGTGGGGCATTGGGTTATGGGCGAAATGGACGGGGCGTTTAACCCCGACCGATCCAGCGCCATCGGGTTGCTTCGGGACGGAAAAACCGTTGCCGGGGTGGTCTACGAGAACTTTAATGGCCGGTCGGTGGTGTGCCATATCTGCGTAAAGGGCCGAATGACCCCGGCTTATTTAGCGGCCATCTTTGACTACCCTTTTAACGTTTGTGACGTTCAGAAAGTTATTTGTCCCGTATCAAGCGGGAACGTGCGCGCACAGCGAGTTGTGCGTAAAATGGGTTTCACCGAGGAAGCGCGTCTTAAAGACGCCGACACCGACGGCGATATCGTGTTGTTAACCATGACACGCTCGGCGTGTCGCTTCTTGGAGCCTCGGTATGGGCAAAAAATCACCAGCACCCCCGCCAGCGCCTGATTACGCCGCCGCTGCACAAGCGCAGGGTGCGGCCAATCTAGACGCCGCTCGCCTCACGGCGCGAATCAGCAATCCCAACATCTCGACCCCATTAGGCGGTCAGCGTGTCACGTTCGGCAAAAGCACGTTTGACCAAGCCGGATACGACAAGGCGATGGCTGATTACCAGCAGAAACTGGCGCAGCAGAATGAACCGATTGAATACGGGTCAGACTCCGGCGGGAATGCAATTCGTTTGCCCCGGCCTAGCGGTGGTTCGTTGGTTGCTCCGACCAAAGAGCAATTTACAACTACGACCGACCAAGACACGCCGTTTATTGAGCAATACTTAACGCCGGAAGCGCAAAAGACGCTTGATGCGCAGCAGCGGGTAAGCCTTGCCCTTGCCGGACTCGGCGAACAGGGCATCGGCGTAGCCCGGGACGTTCTCGGCCAGCGGTTTAACCCCAATTTGCGTGACCTTTCCACCGAATTAGGCGGTTACGGGAAAGTCGCCCAAGGGCCGGATTTGATGGGCATGGGGCAGGCTGGCGCAAACGTCGGCGCAGAACAAATCATGTCCGGCGTCCGTGCGGGTCGAGTCAACCGTGGCCCAATGGAAGGGCAATATGGCTACGCACAGGGCGGCGTACAGGGGCCGGAGTTGCAGGGGCGACTAGACCTCAATGGCCTCCCGCAAGCCCCCATAGGGGCTGGTATGACGGCACAACAGGCCATCATGTCGCGCCTTGAGCCGCAGTTGCAGCGCAAGCGTGCGGCCCTTGAAACCCAGTTGGCTAACCAAGGCTTGGTGCGTGGTGGCGAGGCTTACAACGCCGCCATCCAAGAGGCGCAACAAGGCGAGAACGACCTTCGTACACAGGCTGCGTTGCAGGGCATTGGGCTAGATCAGTCTGCCCGGGCGCAAGCGTTTGGCGAACAGCAGGCGGCGGGGCAATTTGCCAACCAAGCCGCGCTTTCTGGATTTGGCGCAAACGTTCAAAACCAGCAGTTGTACAACCAAGCCGTGCAACAGAACTTGCAGCAAGGCTTGTCGGTGCAGGATGCCCAAAACCGCGCTTCGCAACAGTTGTTTGGGCAGCAGTTGGGGGCACAGGAAGCCGCCAACCAAGCCGCTCAACAGCGGTTCGGTCAACGCATGGACATTCAAGGCTTGTATAACCAAGCCCTTGGCCAGAACCAGAACGCCGCGCTTCAGCAGCAGGCGGCGGCTAACCAAGCGCAGGCGCAGCAGTTCAACCAAGCATTGCAGGCCGGCCAGTTTGGCAATACGGCGCTTCAGCAGTCGTTGGCGCAGCAGTTGGCGCTTCGTAACCAGCCGCTTAACGAAATCGGCGCGCTCATGTCGGGATCGCAAGTGCAGATGCCGCAATTCCAAGGCTATACGGGCGCAAACGTCGGAGCGGCCCCGGTCTTTGGTGCAGCGCAAGCGCAAGGCGATTTCGCGCAACGTAATTATCAAAACCAAGTTGCGGCATATAACGCAAAAATGGGCGGATTGTATAACTTGCTTGGCAGCGCGGCTGGTGGCGCGTTTGGCGCAGGCGGAATGTTTGGAAAGGGGCCGTAATGCTCACGCCATACCAATCGTTTGAAGGGCCAAACCAGCAAATCGGCCGTGGTCAGCGCCTAGCACAAATGCTGCAAAACCGTCCGGCCAGCAATTTTGCGGCGAATGACCCGACTACGCAGCCGCAGCAATACAACGCTCCGCAAGTGGCGACAAATGGATATGGCGCAGCACCGCAATCGGCGCGTTTGTTCCCGCCGAATCCGATAGCCAAGCAACCTATGCCCAAAACGCCGGGAATGTATAACCCGCAGGGCGGCGACTTTAAGGGTGACTACTATGGCGGTTAAATATACGCAGACGTATAAAACGTATGAGGACGCTGACGCAGCGGCTCGTCGCGCACAGGCGCTTGCAGAAGCCTTGCAACAACAAGCGTATCAGCCAATCCAAATGAGTGCCGCTGCTCCTGTGTCGTATACCGAAGGGCTTGCAAAAGTCTTGCAAGCGTATATGGCTGGTCGGCAACAAAGCAAAGCCGCTGAAGCCAAAAAACAAGCAGAACAAAAAGTCACAGAAGCAAGCGGGCAAATTGCAGGCCGATTGATGGGCGGCGCTCCGATACGCGACGTTAACGTCACGCCAGATGAGTCTGGACTTGCAGAAGTTAAATTGGAATCGCAATACAAACAAAGTCCGCAAGACGCGCTTCGCATGGCAACTACAAACGTGGGGCAGGCCGCAATGCGCGGCAATCCTTTGCTTGCTTCCATGCTTGCGAAAGGATTAGAACGCCCAGATCAGACCAAGATTTTTGGGGACATTAATCCGTCACATTACACGCCGGATAGTGTGAAAACATTTGCGGCAACCGCAGCAGCAGGGCGACCCGATTATTCATTGTTAAAAGCAGCCGACAAAGAGGCTGTCCCAACTGACCTTGCTAAAACTGTCGCAGAAAGGGATGCATTTGAAAAAGCCAATCCGCAAGACCCGCGGATTGCTATTTGGAATGACAAAATTAAAGCACTTACAACTCCGCCGGGAACAATTGTTAGTTTTGGCAGCCCGCAAATTGTTAAAGACCCACAAACTGGTAAAAACGTACTTTATCAACCAAATCCAAGAGGCGGCCAAGGGCGGTTTATTGCCGAAGCAGAGCCTGCGGATACATCCAAGCCGTTGCCTGCATCGGTGGCAGAAGATTTTGCACAAAACGCAAAACATAAAACGCAAATTAATCTTGCGCTTGATTTGCTTTCTGGAAAAACCGTCAATGTGGGCGGCGAGGCTGTTAAGGGCGATCCCAATGCGGTTGGCATGAAAGGCGCATTGCCGCAAGCCATTTTGAATCGTAGAGACCCGGGCGGCGTTGCAACACGGGCAGCAATCGCCAACATTAGTTCAATGGTTATTAAAAACCGCAGCGGCGCAAACGTCACCGTTGGTGAAGAACCAAGATTAATGCCATTTATTCCCGGCCCAACGGATGACACGCCAACTGTTGTTAAAAAATTGCGTGGATTGTTGAATGAAATCAATAACGAAGATAGCGCACGATCAGCCATATATGGCCCGGAACAAGGGTATAAGCCTTTTTCAATCCCGGGAGCGCCTAAACCATTAAGTGACGCAGAAGAAGCGGAATATCAACGCTTAAAAGCAAAGGCGGGTAAATAATGCCTCTTACCCCAGAAGAATCCCAACGCCTTCAACAGTTGGAAGATATGAAGCGGCTTGCTGAACTTGAGCAACGCCGCGCAATGAGTCATACGGTATCTGCCCCTGTTGCACCGGAAGAATCAGAAGAATTTAAGCAAGGTCGGCAATTACCGGCTTGGGCGCAATTTGGCTTAAAAGTTGGCGATGTGTTGGGGATGGGATTCCCGCAGCGCGTCATGTCTAAAAAAGGTCAAGAATTTACAGGCGGCGCAATTAAACAATTTGAAGAAAGCAATCCTGTGCTTTCTCCGTTGACAACCGTTGCAGCATCTATTCCAAGCGGATTTGGTTCAACCAGTATTCCTGTACGAGGCGCACAAGAATTAACCGCATTAGGGCGCATGGGTCGTGCAGCAATTGGCGGCGCAACTCAAGGCGCAATTAGCGGTGCGGGACAATCACGCGCTACAACGCCGGGTCAATATGCCATTGATATTTTGCAAGGCGGCGCATTAGGCGGTGGTACAGGCGGCGCAGGATCGGCAATTGGCGCGGCTGTTGGCCCAGTACTTACTAACGTTGCAGAACGCACCAGCAGAACCGTTGCGCTTAATGAAGCACAAAAACGTCTTGCTAGAGCATTGATGCGTGATACGCCGGAAGGTATGGATTTTGAAACGTATGTGCGTTCGCGCATGAATGAACTTGGCCCAGAAGCAAGAATGTTTGACACGGGTGAAAACACTCGTAAATTGGCAGATATTCTTGCCACTATTCCGGGCCGCGCAAGGTCAGAACTTTTAGAAACCGCAGAGGGTCGCGCAGCAACTCGCGGCGAACGATTAGCGGCTTCTGCGGAAGAAAATCTTGGCACAGGCGGCAAACGGTTAGCATCAACTGTGGATGATTTGGTGCGTACACGCCAACAAGATGCAACTCCATTGTACACGCAAGCCTATTCCATGACGGTTAATGACCCAAGCGGCACGCTTTCGGCATTGGTTCGCCGCGCCGATGAACTTGGCGCAACAAAGTTGGCTAGAGATATTGCAGAAAACGAAAAAGTTACTCGCGGATTGCCCGGTTGGTCATTAACTCCGCAAAACGTTGCGGCAACTGGAAATTTTGCCAATGTACAACCCAAGTTTAATGTTTCTGACCTTGGCAGAATTAAAGAAGGTTTGGATACCCTTATTTCAAAACAATATGACGCAATAAACGGAAAATATACGCCGTTTGGAACGTCACTTATGGCGTTGCGGGACAAATTAAAACAAGAAACAATCAAACTTACGACTGATCCAAAAACTGGGAAATCAGCATATCAAGATGCGCTTGAAGCATTTGCTGGCCCGAGCGGAATGATTGATGCCGCAAACGCGGGAAGATCATCGTTAAATCGCAACGTTTCTGCGGATGCTTTGCGCCGCGATTTGCAAAACATGACGGAATCCGAGCGCGATGCGTTCAAAATTGGTGTGTTTGAAGCAATCCGAGACAAAGTTGGCGGTTCATCTGGCGGCAGAACCGAAATGCTTAACTTGGTGCATAACTTTGTGCCAAGAGAAAAGTTAGCGGTAGTGTTTGGTTCAGAAGAAGCGTTTAACAAGTTTTACAGAACGGCTGCGGCAGAGCGTGTAATGCGCGAAGCCGAAAGCATGGGACGCGGATCACAAACCGTTGGCCGAGCCGCTGAAATGGGCGAATTAGATGTTTCGCCAACATTAGAAGGGCTTTCTATGGCGGGGAATGTGGCTGCTGGAAATGCTCCGGGCATTTTGGCTGGCGGCGCAAAAATGTGGAATCGCGTGCAATTACCAGAAAACACACGCAATCAACTTGCGCGGTTGTTAATGCAACGCGGGCCAGAAGCCCAACAGGAAGCGTTTAACATGATGGAAACGATTAGACGCATGAACCAACAACGAGCGCGACGAGCCGCCATAATCGGTTCGGCTGGCGCGGGCGCAACGTCGCAGGAGTAAGCCATGAGTTTTAACGGTTCGGGTACATTTCAGATCAACACCGCCGGACAGCCGGTCGTTACCGGCACTACGATTACGTCTACGGCGTTTAACGCGCTGACGGCTGACCTTGCTACCGGCCTGTCCACTTGCATCACTAAGGACGGCCAGACCACGCCCACGGCCAACATTCCGATGGGCAACAACAAGATCACCGGCATGGCGGCGGGTACGGCGGCAACCGATGCCGCAAACCTTTCGCAAGCGCAATCCACGGCAACGAAACTGCTGTCGGTATCCGGCACGGACACCATCACGGCTTCTGGTTCGCCTACCGTTGCGGCGTATTCCTCGGGCGCGATGTATTACTTCTCGCCCGCAAACACCAATACCAGTTCGGTCACGATCAACATTGACTCGCTTGGCGCAAAGGCTATTACCAAAAACGGTTCTAACGCGCTAATTGCTGGTGACCTTACCGCAGGTCGATTGGCCGTCATTGTGTACGACGGCACGCAGTTTCAGTTGGTCGGCACGGCGTCGCTTGGGAACATTTCCATCAGCGGCAACACGATTACGACGACCAATAGCAATGGCGATTTGATCCTTGACCCTAACGGAACGGGCGTGGTGCTGGTCAATTGCACAACGTCTGATTGGGGTGCTGGATCGGCTGCAATGGAAGTTAAATCCGATTCCTCTGGAAAACTATATCCAATTATTTTGGAATCTGTGCAATCCGGTCGCGGCGGAATTGTGTGGAACCAAGCCACAACCGGCGATAATGCGTTTTGGTATTTTGATACTGAAGCATCGCCCACGATTCGCGGAAGTATTACTTACAACCGTGCAGGCGGTTCTACCGCATACAACACAACTTCGGATTACCGATCCAAGGATGTTTACGGGCCTGTTGAAAATAGCGGCGCACAGTTAGATGCGTTGAAGGTTTATCGCGGCAAAATGCACGGCGCAACGATAGAGCGCCCGGTCATGTTGGCACATGAACTAGCAGAGGTTGCCAAGTACGCCGTCAATGGCGAAAAAGACGCCGTAAATGAAGACGGCTCGCCTAGATATCAGCAAGTTGATTACTCAATGATGGTTCCGTTGCTTATTGCTGAAATTCAATCCTTGAGGGCGCGTGTTGCTGCGCTTGAAGCGAAATGAGCGAAGATCACGAAGTGAGAATCCGAACGGTAGAAAGCAAATTGGCATCGCACGAAGCGGTTTGCGCCGAACGCTATCAAGGCATTAAAGACGATTTAAAAGATTTTAAAATATTGATTGTTACTGTGGGCGGTGCATTGATTGCAGGAATGGCGAAACTGTTGTTTTTGTCACATTGATGGACGCGATTGATTTACTAATCAAAGCATGGCCGGTGCTGTTTGGCATCGTGACGCTTATTATTGTGCTTTCCAAGTTAGATTTAAGAGTTGCCGTTCTTGAGGACAAGATCAAGACGTTGTTCGATTTGGTGAACCGCAAATGATGCCGTTGATTCAGACCCTGCTCACCAATGGACTAGGGTTGGTTGCCAATGCCGTGATGGCAAAGGGCAAGGAGTGGGTAGAGGATAAAACTGGCGTCAAACTGTCACCCGATATGCCGCCCGAGCAAATCGCGCAATTAAAAATTGCCGAAATGCAGCACGAAGAAGAATTGATGCGGCTGCGGCTTGAAGAAAACAAATTAGACATTGAGGCATTTAAAGCCGAAGCGTCTGCGGTAACCGACCGCTGGACTGCGGATATGTCCTCGGACTCATGGCTCTCCAAGAACATTCGGCCTATGACACTTATTGCCATCCTCGCCGGGTACTTTCTGTTTGCATTCATGTCAGCGTTTGGTATGGAAGCGAACGAATCGTATGTCACGCTGCTCGGCAACTGGGGCCAAATCGTGATGCTGGCTTATTTTGGTGGCCGCACGGTTGAAAAGGTCATGGAGATGAAGCACAAATGAGCCTCGTCGCAGACCAAGCGGCGTTCCTGCTAGACGCTTGCAAACTGATCGCCAAAGCCACGGAAATGGGCTTTACGGTGACGGGCGGCGAACTGGCCCGCACCATTGACCAACAGCAGATCTACGTCAAAACCGGGCGTAGCAAAACGATGAACAGCATCCACATCAAAAGATGCGCCATAGACCTAAACTTTTTCAAAGACAACAAGTTAGTGTACGATGTTGATGCTTTACGTCCCGTAGGTGAGTTTTGGGAGTCGTTGCACCCCAAAAACCAATGGGGCGGCAAGTGGAGGTTTGTGGACGTTCCACACTTCCAACGTACCGTATGAGGTTATCGTGCCAATTCGACGGATTTCCGACGATCAGTTAGTCGCAAGCCTTCGGAAACACAAAGGGATTAGGGTTGAAGCCGCCAAGGAACTTGGTTTGAGCGTGCGGTGCGTTATGGAACGCGCCGGGGCTTTGGAGGCGGCGGGGATAGAGGGCATACAGACCACTTACCATTCCCCCAAAACCGACAAAAAGGAATTTGAATTTACCCCGCTCCCCCGCGACGATATTTCCATTGAGGAACTCATCCAGCACCGGAAGCGTCAGTTCGCCAATAAGCGTAATTACGAAGAAGCATCCAAGTTAATCCCGATTCGCATCAAGATTCCCGGCCCGATTGGAATCTTGCATTTTGGAGACCCCCATGTGGATGATGACGGCACGGACATTGAGGCGCTAGAGCGTCATACGGCGCTGGTAAACGCTACCGAAGGGATGTTTGCCGTGAACGTGGGTGATACAACCAATGCGTGGACAGGAAGACTTGCTTCCCTTTATGCCGACCAAAGTACGTCAGCGGCGCAGGCTTGGCAGTTGGCCGAATGGTTTATAAACCGATGCAATTGGCTATACATGATTGCCGGAAACCATGATTTATGGGCTGGCGCGGGCGACCCGTTGAAATGGATCGCTAAACAACAAGACGCGCTATACAAAGCGTCTGAAGCCCGCATTGAACTGAAATTCCCCAACGGCAACTCGGTGCGGGTCAACGCCCGCCACGATCACGCAGGCTCGTCCATCTGGAACCCCGCTCACGGCCCGATGAAGGCGGCACTTATGGGAACCCGCGACCACGTTTACGTCGCCGGTCACAAGCATGAAAGCGCGTACAGCGTCCTTAAAGACCCGATCAACGGCATAACCATGCACGCCCTCAAGGTCGCCTCATACAAGGTTTACGACCGTTTTGCGAAAGACCGTGGGTTCAGGGACAATTCCCTATCGCCCTGCGCGGTGACGATAATTAACCCTTTGATGGCTGATAATCATCCAGACTTCGTAAAAGTGTTTTGGGAACCGGAAGTCGGCGCGGACTATTTGACGTACCTTCGCAAGAAAAAATGAAACGGGACGACGAGGACGAGTTGCTGTGGGCGCAGCCAGACTTGTGCCAGAAGTGTGTTTGGCTATGTCCGTGGAACGGCTCGGGGTACGGCTGCTCTCACCCTAGTCAGAGAAAGTTGTTGCAAGGGGGTGTAGTGTGCGGAGGAGAGCATTTCAAAGCCACAAGGCCGTGGCACCTCCCCCGCGACCCCGAATAGGGCTGTTCTACAAACCCCCGCACGCCGCCGCAGATTGCTGCGTGGCAATGCTCAAGGCGCTGACGCCCGATTACGACGTAGAACTGCTGGACATTGCCGACTGCACCTACGCCAAAATGAGATCGCTTCAGATCGTGGCATTTCCCGGCGGGGTCGGCGAGGCTGACGATTGGTCGCAGATTTTCCAAGATGCGGCTAAAGATGTAAGGCTGTATGTACAAAAAGGCGGGGCGTATCTTGGCATCTGCATGGGCGCTTACTGGGCTGGCCCGGGCTACTTTGATTTGTTAAGAAACGTCAACGTAAATCAATACGTCCGCAAGGCCGAGATCAAGCGTTCATATCAGACGGTTGCCCGGGTGACATGGAACGGCCAGCCGGAAACCATGTTTTTTTGGGACGGGCCGCAGTTCACAGGGTCAGATTTTGAGACGGTGGCGACCTACGCCAATGGCGTACCTATGGCGATTCGACAGGGGCGGGTAGGGCTGATCGGGTGTCATCCGGAAGCCGAGGAATCGTGGTTTACTCGGAAATACTTGCGCCGTCATTGGCACGGCGGGCGACATTGGGAATTGCTGCGGGCGTTTGTACGCACGTTGTGTGTACAGTCACCGCATCGTAAGTAGGGTCATCTCACGCAAAACCCAATCGGCTTCAACGTCCAAGCCTTGAGCGCGCATCCGGTACAGCACTTCGTTAATGGTTAGTTCGCGGGCTTGTCCATAAGCCCACGGCGCGGCGGCTAATTCGGCCTCAAATGCGTCACCCTCGGGGGTAACAAAGGGGTCGTCCTCAAAACGGCTCATAAGCGTCCTGTCGCGGGTTATACGCAAGGTTTACAAGTAATCCACGCCCCATCGTCGGCAAGCAATGTTGGGTTCTGGAACGTGTCTCCATTCTTCGTCCACCATGCGGTTACGATTTTGGAATAAGTCTAAAAGCCATGCAATGACGTTCATGCGAACAACTCCTGTTGGCCGATTATGCGATAACTCGCATAAGCCTTGCCGTTGGATTGAATTGTTGACGTTTGAATGTTTAACCCTTCGGCCCGTAGGTCTGCAATGCGAGCCGCCAGTCGAAAGCACCCGTATTCGCGCAGCGCATCCAACGGGGTGATGGATTTGCCGGATTGAAGGTGCGTGCGGATTATGTCGTTTTGGGTCATTTGTCGGTTCCCTCTTTCGGCGGCGGGAAATCTAATACCCACCCTTCTGCAAGCATCTCTTGTTCTTTTGCGGCGGCAACAAGGGCAGCAAAGCGTTCAAGACGTTTAATCAACACCGGAAACTCTGGCCCTGTTTCGTGATTGCGACCAACTCGTTTCCATCCCGCCTCTTTCGCCATGCGGATGTAATCGTCGCGGGTCATTGCGGCGATCCCCACTTGAACTCGCCGGTTCGCGTGTCGTAATGGCCGCATTGCAACTCAATGGCCGAGTTACGCGCCGTGCGGTTGGCGAGGCCATAGCCAATCCACGCGCCAAGAACCATCCCGGCAAATAACGACACCGCAAACGGAATCCAGAATTCTTGATCTTTCACAACAATCCCTCTTTGGCTAATTCGTTGATTGTTCGTGCCATTCCTTCTAGGTGCGCCAGCCGCACATAGTCCCTCTCAAGGTCTGTATGCGAGCGGCGGTCTATGGCGTCATGACACGCGCTACAAGCCCAAGCCGCTATCAAATCTGGTGATTTCATCCCCATGCCGCTGATTCCGGCCATGCGAATATGGGCCAGCACGGTAGTGCGTGTGTCGCCGTTGCATATTTCCGGCAATCGCACCATGCAAGGACGATCCTTTGCCGCTCGGCGTAAAAACGTCATTTCGCTAATTCCTTTGCCCATAATCAACCTCGGGATCGGGTATATCTATGCCAAGGTCGGCGCACCGACGCTGGATAAACTCAAGAAAATCGCTGAATTCTGCGGCGGTAAACTTGCCGGATCGGCGCAAAGGCTTGTATTTGACGCGCCCCAATACGTCCACGGTTTCAACGCCGCCAAACTCCATCAAGAACCAATCATGTAAATCGTTCTTGTCAAAGCCCTGCAACTTATCCCCGCCCTGTTCAAATATCGTCGGGTAGACAACCCCAAACAGATACGCCAACTGTTGATTGGTGCGCGGTTTTTTAAACGGCTCCAACACCAATTGCCAAGCGATAGACGTATCCAGACCCTTGAGCATCAACCGAAGCGATTGCTCAATCGCATCCGTGCGGGTCTTGGGCGGGAATATGCGTTTCAAAACGGCGTGTCCGAATCTGCCCAGTTATCTTCGGTCAATTGGTTTTTCGGCAACGGTGCAGCGTTTGCCGGAACCTTGGGCGCGTAGGCTTTCTTTTCCTCGACCGCAAGGCTCATGTAACTGTCGCCCGT
>Ga0075471_10001831_pt1 | contig 14052 bp, 13 predicted proteins | sample DEB19_08_DNA_2_FD_74787 | JGI IMG/M metagenome (GOLD analysis project Ga0075471, IMG submission 74787) | Aqueous microbial communities from the Delaware River and Bay under freshwater to marine salinity gradient to study organic matter... | ecosystem: Environmental > Aquatic > Marine > Coastal ... | reverse complement strand
GTGCTTCATGACGGCCCCCTATCGAATTCACTAGGAGGTGTCAATAGAAAGGATTGCGAAAAGTCTTGACGCTCTTAATAGGCTTCTCGTTAATGGACTGTGGCAATACGCGCGTTTTTTTTGTTTTCCATTTTTATGACTTTCTTGCTTCCCCATGGAAGCATGGCGCAGTTGGCTGAACGGGCAGAAAAAACATCGCTCTGGCCCCTGCTGCTGCCCAGCCTCGAAAAAACTCCGGCTGTGCTTCAGCCAGTGACTTCCTTCAGTAGCACGAGATACCCTGAGTTTGTGCTGCAGCCTTCATCCGCTGAGGCCGTAGCAGTAACGCGCTCAGCATCGTACCGCAGGTCGGCGAATCCTGACTTGGATCCCGCGGCTCAATTGCGCCGCTGGCAGACAGTGGCATCTTCGGAAGGTTCCCAGCCCTATGTCTGGGGAGTGACTGGAGACGTTGCCGCACGCGTGTCGCTGGGCTTGCAGTCAGCGCTTTTTTTTACGGACAACATCTATTTTCAGACGTCGGATCGCGAACGTGAGGAGACGATGTTTGAAATATCGCCTGTCATCAAATTCGATTTGGGTGATCCTCAGGCATGGCTCAACAGCGCGCCGACGAAGCAGTCCGAATACCATGCCAGCCTGCTCTATGTGCCAACTTTCTATTATCATCTGGGCGAGGAGGTGGATGACTATGCGCAGCATTTTCTTGGTGAAGTCGGTCGCGCGAATGAAGTCTCCCGCGTTTTGCTGCGGCTGGAATATGATGAACGCCTGCTCATCTCTTCGGAGAACACCTCCCCGGAGGAAAATTACACGTTGCTAGATGCTTCCGCTTTGATCGAGCGCCGGTTTGCGACACGCTTCACGCTAAGGGGGAAATTGGGTTACAAACATGTAGAGGTGCTTCCTGCCACTGCGAACCGCAGTCATCTCCAAGGGGAAGCTGGAGCCGTTTTCGAAATCTCGCCCAAAACGAAGATGGGCCTCGGCACGGAGATGGGGCACATCATATTCGAGCAGGATGTGCTCGGCACGCAGGACTACCAACAGGCCTTTGCGACCCTCGACTGGCGCCCATCCCCCAAGACCGGCTTCTCGACGCGAACCGGTCTGGAGTGGCGGCAATTCAACCGCTTACCAACCCGCCCGATGAAAACCAGCCTCGTGACCCAGACCGGGTTTTTCTGGCAGCCTTCGGATAAAACCCGCCTCAACCTATCTCTGCGTGTCGCAAATCAGCCCTCAGTGCTCGCGCAGGGCTCCTTGTTTCGTGAAATCCGCTTTGGACCGGATTTTACCCATGATTTTACACCTCATTTTTATTCTACGGGTGAGCTCTTGATGGCTCGCAGACGCTATGACACCGGTCGACTCGACTGGGAGCCGATGGGGCGATTGGCCGTTGGTTGGCGTGAGGACAACGACATAGCCCACAAGCGTCTCAACATCGAAGTTTTCCTCCAATGGCACCGTCGGGAGCGTAGCGATCTTCCCAACTCTGATGTGCAGCGCACTCAGATCGGTATGCAGGTCACCAAATTCTTCTGAATCGCGCCCTTATGCCCGAAGAGTTACCAGTTTCCGGCCCTGAACGCTACCTGAGGACGGACCATCTTCAAAAAGACTTGAAGGCTAGGGCGTTGCGCGGCGGTTTGATCACCATGTTGGCCCAAGTGGGTAAATTCGCCTTTCAGCTCATCAACATGGTGGTGTTGGCACGGCTCCTCTCACCTGATGACTTCGGTCTCATCGGCATGGTTACCAGTCTGGTTGGCTTTTTGTCGATCTTCAAAGATCTCGGCTTGTCTGCGGCGACAATTCAGCGGCCGGAGATCACGCATGCGCAGGTTAGCACGCTGTTCTGGGTTAACACCTGCTTCGGGCTGTTGCTCGCCGTGCTCACGCTGGTCGCAGCACCGCTGGTGACATGGTTTTACCATGAGCCACGCCTACACATTGTCACCTGCACGCTGGCAGCTGCTTTCTTGATTTCTGGACTTTCCGTGCAGCATCAGGCGCTGCTGCGGCGGCAGATGCAATTCGGCACAATCATGAAGATCGATTTGCTGGCGCTCGGCTGCGGCACCATGGCGGCGGTCGTCACTGGCTGGCTTGGTTATGGATACTGGGCTCTCGTCTGGTCGCAGATCACGCTCATGGGAGTGACCACGCTCGCCTCGTGGGTCGTGTGTGGCTGGCGGCCGGGTGGCTGGCATCGTCACTGCGGTGTGGGGGAAATGCTTGGACTCGGCGGTTGGCTCGCGGCCTTCCGCATGGTTAGCTATTGGATTCAAAACATTGACAATGTGCTCATCGGCCACTTCTGGGGTGCCCAGTCCCTCGGCTATTACATGCGCGCATATCAATTGCTGGTCATGCCGCTCTCGCAGGTCAATCTTCCCATCGGCGAAGTCACCATTCCCGCGCTTAGCCGCAAGACTAACGAAGCAGAGAGCTACCGCGACGCATATGGCAAAGTGCTGCAGATGGTGCTGCTGCTCACGTTGCCGGTTATTGTTGTCACCGTTGGGGCGGCTGACTGGGTCATTGAGTTGGTGCTTGGAAAGCAATGGATTGCCGCCGCAGACATTTTCATGTGGCTCGGTATCATGGCCTTTGCCGAGCCAGTGCGTTATACCAGCGGCTATCTTTTCATCTCGCAGGGCCGAACAAAGCAGATGTTCATTGCGGAGCTCGTGTCCAGCTTCTTCCTCGTTGCAGCCATCGCTGTGGGCGTCATGCACAGCACAAAAGGAGTCGCTATCCTCTTTGCCATCTCCAGCCTCGTCATCCGCACCCCGGTTGTGCTCTGGTTTGCGGGCCGTTCAGGCCCGGTGACGATGGGTTTTATCTGCCGGACGGCTATGCCGCTAATCTTTGCCTCATGTGTCGCGCTGGGGGCGCTGGTGGGCTTTAGGCAATCGCCACTCGCCGCGCTCCAATGGATAAATCCGTTCATGGGATGCGTTCTGGCTACCGCGCTCACCGGCGTTGTCTTCCTAGTTGTGCTGTTGCTGATGCCCGCCGGGCGGCGCTCGATTGGCAGCGTGCGCGAGCTGCTGCCGATGCTGCGTCGGCGCCCCAAAGCCGATACTGTCTGATGTTCCGAATCCTGACCTATTCTTATGATCCAGCAAACGAGACCCACAACACTCGCTCGCCAACTTGCCACCTTCTTCCTGCGGATGCGGCATCACCTGCGACATGGCTTGCGCAAGGGAGCCAAGCGGACGCTCGACATCGTCTGCGGCTCGCTTGTTGTGCTCATGCTCTCGCCGCTGCTCATCACCGCCGCGTTGGTAATCGTGATGGTGGACGGGCGACCTGTGACCTTTGCAGGAAGACGTGTGGGCCTTCTAGGGAGACTCTTCCCGATGATGAAATTCCGAACCATGCGCCGCGACGCAGAGGCCATCGAGAAAAAGATCCAAGAGCATAAGATCAGCCAGACTGCCCAGCATTTCGTTGATCCTGATAACGAGTCCGTTCTGAAACTGCGCAAGATGCTGCTGAAGTTTTCAGATGCGGAGAAGTATCCCAACGACCCCCGCATCCTGCCTTTTGGCAAGTTCATGCGCAAATTCTCCGTCGACGAACTGCCGCAACTTTTCCACATCATCAATGGGGACATGAGCCTCGTTGGTCCGCGTCCTTTTGCGATGTGGGAGGTGGCGGAGTTCACGCCGCGAGACTTACTGCGTCACAAGATCAAGCCTGGCCTCACCGGCCTCTGGCAGATCAGCAACCGCAGCAAGATCACCCACGACGAAGCCATCGGTCTCGACCTGAAATATGCTGCGAAGCAGAGCTTTTGGCTCGATCTCAAGATTCTCCTGATGACCGTTCCCGTGGCCCTCAAAAATCGCGGTGGCAACTGATCCCACTCATCATCCATGAACGCCGACGCCATCGTCCACCAACAGCCTTCCTTCCTGCTCAGAGGCGAGTCCTTCCTTCTTTGGGAGATCGGCCAACGCAGGGTCATCGATCACTGGATGGATCACCTCTTTCGCAGCAATGCCAGCATGACCCTCTGGCTGGAGTCCGAGGACGAGACGCTGGCAGCCTACGTGAATGAAACCTTTCCGCTGTGTAAGCGCGCCACGGTTAAGGCCGGGCTACCCGCCACCGTCGAGGAGGCCTGCACCTTCATCAACTCGGCCGGGGCCATCCAACTGCAACGCGGCACCGAGCCCGTCTCCTACCTGCCTACCGGCCAGCCTGTTACAAAAACATGGTTTGCAATGGTGACCCGCTGGCTTGCCGAGCTGCAAAAATTCGGCACGCAACTTCCAGAACTGGAGACCCAAGTCGCCCCGGGAGTGATCATCGGCCATCATTGCCGCATCTCCAAGGATACTGTGCTGCATGCACCCTGCTGGATCGGCAACGGCTGCACCATCAGCGGTGCCGTCATCGGCCCGAACACAGCCATCGGCGAGGAATGCATTCTCTCCCCCGGCACAGAAGTGAGCAGTTCTTACGTCCTCAGCCAATCCTACGTACCTCCAAATATCCGTCTCGATGGCGTGATTTTTACGCAGAAGGAAGTTTTTGATCACAATACTGGCCTACCTGCTATCATGTCCATGTCTTACCCATGAGCGAACCCACCGCACAATCGCCAAGGCCCGAAAACACCCTCAGGCAGCTTGAGGAGGCGGGGGCCCTTTCGCATTTTGCATCCAGCATCGCCCATGAGGTCTGCAACCCGCTGTCCCAGATCGTGCTCGCCACCGATCTTCTGGCTGGCCCCCGCCCGCTCAATGAGGACCTTCGCAAGAAAATCACGGGATTCTTGCGCCAAGGTGCCGATCGCATCGACAAGGCCATGAAGCAGATGTTGCGTGCCTGTGCACCCATCGAGACTAGCATGACGCCGGAAAACGTGAACACACTGCTCGACGATGCGCTTGCTGCCTCCGGTGCCGCCGCCGCCGCCAGCATTCACGTTGAAAAGCACTACGGCGGAAGCCTGCCGCCTGTCCTAGTGGATCGGCAGCATGTTACGGAGGCCATCACCCATGTCATCTCCAACGCTATCGATGCCATGATGCCGACTGGTGGCACGCTCACTCTGAAGACCGAGCTTAAGGTGTTTGAAAGCAGCGAGCGCGAGGGCTGGCAGCGTCAGTCTTGGTTCCGAGCCGGCGATCGTGCCGTGGTCATCGAGATTACCGATACCGGCCATGGGATCGAGGCCGCCAAGATGCCGCTGATCTTCGAGCCTTTTTATACCACTAAGCCCGCAGGCAAAGGTGCCGGGCTCGGTCTGACGGTTGCCAAAAAGATCGTTGATTTGCATTATGGCCGGCTGGAGATAAACAACCGCCGCGAGGGCGGTGTGCGGGCCACCCTGACCCTAAAAACCGCCAGTCACATCTGATTTTCAACCCATTCCCATGAGCGAAACCGCTGCCACGAAGAAAAAAATCCTGCTCATCGACGACGAGCCCTTCATCACCAACCTCATGGCCATGAACCTCGAGGACACAGGGCGTTACGAGGTGCGCGAGCAGAACGACTCCCTGCAAGCGCTGGATACCATCATGGATTTCGTGCCCGATCTCATCGTGTTAGATGTCATGATGCCGGATCTCGATGGCGCGGACATCATTTACCGCATCAAGAATGATTCCCGCCTCAAGCACATCGCCGTGGTTTTCCACACCGCCACGGTACGTGATGCCGAACTTAGCGTTCATGGAGGCATTATCAGCGGCTTTCCTTTTCTCCCCAAACCAGCCACGACTGAGCAAATGATCGCTTTCATCGAGAAGCACCTGCCAGCCTAGTTAAGCTTCTCACTTTTCGCCCATCAACCTACTCCAAGCCACCCGCGCAAGGAAAACGGGTCCGCCGAGCAGATAACGTTTCCACAGTCGCCTCGGCTCACGGGACATACGGAAAAGCCACTCGAGCTTCACCTTCTGCACCCACAACGGTGCTCGCGGAAACACTCCGGCGGAGAAATCCAGAAAGGCACCCACGCCTATGCCGATCTTTGCACCTGTGGATGCCAGATGTCGTGCTAGCCACTTTTCTTGCTTCGGATTTCCCATGCCAACGACTAGCAGATCCGTCGCCGCTTCGCGAATTTGCTGAATGATGCTTGGCTCATCCTCTGTGCTAAAAAAGCCACTCCTTGTGCCTGCGATGACTAGATTGGGAATTGTTGCCAAAAACCTTGCCGCCGCTTTTTCCGCCACGCCGGGTGCTGCGCCGAAGAGATACACCCGCCATCCCTTGGCTGCGGCCAACTGAAAAATCTTGGGCGTCAGATCGGTTCCATTGAGGTTTGCCGGGAAGTTTTCCTTTCCCATTATTTTTGCCGCGATGGAGACGCCGACACCGTCATTCATCACCAGAGCCGCATCTTCTCGCAAAAGACGCCGCAAGTCTGCATCCCGTGCGGAAAGCTCGAGCGTGTGGGCGTTGACATATACCAACAGCGCGGGAGCAGCCTCGACTGCGAGACGTTCGATTTCAACGAGTGCATCAGCCTCAGTAGCTCGGACGACCGGAATGCCGAGGATCGGGGCGATAGGTAGGGCATGTTTCATGGCAGCGTCTTTTTTTTCGGCATCAATGGCGAAAGCATCACGGCTGCCAATGTGATGCCGGTCATGACTGGTTCATAAAGGAACATGCGCATGTCTGTCTTCATGGCCTGCCACATGAATCGGCGGCACTCGGCGCCTTGTCGCATGGAGAAGGCACGGCGGGCATAGTTGCGCAGTTGGAAAGCCTCGGCGAGCTTTGCAAATTTTTTGGCGATGTCGGGTGCGTATTGATACGACTTCTGCCAGGTATGCAGACATGCATCGTAATGCTTGTCGAGCCGGTCGGAGAGGCTGCCAGGTGTGACGCGGTAGAAGGTTAGCGCTTCATGGATGCCCTCCAGCTTCCACTTGCGCGGCGGTGTGAAGCAGATACGCAACCAACAGTCGACGTCGTTGTTGCGTGGCTTGTTCTCGTCAAATCTATGCTCGTCGAAGATCTCGCGGCGGAATACTGGCGTAGAGCCGTTGGTGATGGGATTACGGCAGTAGAGGTAGTAGTCGCTGAGGTTTTTTGTCTTCGGAAACCGGCAATGCAACAGTTTGCCATCCAGCGTGACGAATTGTGTGGCGGAGTAGCTGCAGCCAACACTGGAATCACTTTCCAGATGTTTGACTTGCTTCTCGATCTTCGTCGAATCCCACCAATCATCACCATCTGTGAAGGCAATGTATTTGCCGGCTGCACGACCGAGTCCGAGATTGCGCGCCGCAGAAGCACCCTTATTTGCTTGGGTGAGCAGTTTTATCCGCGAATCGCGCTTTTCGTACTCACGCGCAATTTCGGCTGTGCGGTCCTTTGAACCGTCGTCCACGACGAGGATCTCAAGATTTTGATGGGTCTGCCCGATGACTGAATCCAGCGTCTGCGCCAGATAAGGCTCCATATTGTAGCAAGGAATGATAACGGTAACGAGCGGGCGATTCATGGTGAAAAGTAGTTTGCATCATGTTTCCAGCACAGGCTGGAGAACCCGCGCGCTGCGATGATGAAGGATGGTGCTGAGAGAAAGGCCAGCCAAGAGGGCGCCGCACACAGCAAAGACCAACCGCGCGCCGAGGTAACGGTCTTCCGGCGCAGCGGATGCTTCCACGGGCACAGTGACCGTGAGTGCTGGCTGGTAAAGCTGGCGGTAGGTTTGGATCTCAGCCCGGCGCAATTCAATTTGCTTCAGTTGCGCCTGAATCGTTTCGCTACGCAGCCTTAGTGCCTCATATTCTGGGGAGAGTGAGGCACTGAGCACGGATACAATGGTTTTCTCACGTTCTTTGAGACGTTTTTCGATCTCCTGAGCGGATTGATCGAGTGCATCGATCTGCGAGCGAAGTTGTCCGATGGCACCTTTTAGGTACTGTCGCAGGCTGTTTTCCAAGGCCTGTATTTCCGACACAACCTGCTGGAAGACGTTTGTGTTTGTGCCTTGGGTGGTTTGTAGGCGGGCTAGTTCCCCCTGCTTGGCGGTGATTGCGGAACGAAGCGCGACATAGCCCACATTGGAGGCGAAGGAGTCCTCCTCCATTTTTTTCTTCGACAGATCATCGAGACTCTGCAAAACAGCCGCGCTTCCCTGCGGCTCAAGCTTTTCCAAGCGGCGCAGAGACTCCATGAGTTTCAAGCGCTGTGTGTTGATAGCTAAAAGTGTCTCGCCGATCTTCACGGAATAAGCGGAGTAGTCGACAGGCTTGTGGATGTCGAATTTCGACATTTTCGACGCGATCAGCGGTCTTTCTTGGTTCAAGCCCGCTGCCGTTGCATCGAGAACATGAATCAACTGGTCCGCCAGCGCCAAGCGCTCCTCCCTGCGCATCTCGTCCTGCACGGCGATAATCGCGTTCACTAGATCCCGCGCTTTTTCAGCGGATTGACCGCGGGCCATGACCTCGATGGTTGTGCTGCCTGGAACCAGATGCGCCATGACCGCATCAGCAGCTTGATCAACGGACTTTTCATCTTCCGGCCATTCCAGTCGATGGAGAGCGCGGCGGATCGAACCGCTACTGCTAATGCGCGCTACCATTTCCTGCGGCAGCATGCGGTTGCCGTAGGCGAAATCGACGCGCACAAAGCTGGCAAGCCCCGTTGGGGCGACGTCCAGAGGACTGATCTCCACACGAGCTCGTGCTACGTAGGCTTTGGGCGACAACTGAATGATGGCAACAGCCGTGCCCAATAGCGCTGCAGCGACGCTCCATGCGATGATGCCTGATCTAGCGGGCTTCATTTTTGGCGAGGGCTTGAAGTTGGGTCATGCGCCCGGCGCTCAGCAGGCAGTGGCACAGGCCGATGAATCCACCTGCAGAAAGGCCGATAGCAAAGGCGGTGGCTATTTTCAGCATGGATGGTCCTTCAGGCACCTTGGGTTCTGAGAACTTGTGTAGCGAGTTGGACTTCGCGTTCTCAAAGACCCGTAGTTCGGTTAGACGATTGGAGAGGTTGTTGTAAGCCGCTTGTAGTGCCTCCCGCCGTGTCTTCATGCCCATGAAGACCGGGTCGATTGTGAGATCTGTTTCCCGCGCTGTCTTTTCGGTGAGAGTGATCTTATCACGAAAGATCTTTACCGCCTGCTCATTGTCTTTGAGCCGCATCTCTAGGCGCTGATGCTGGCTGGTGAGCAGTTCTGAGACGCTATGCTTCGTGGAATCGACCTGCGCTTGGATGGCCAGCACGCTGGGGTTCTCGTTGCCGTAGCGGCTTTTCAGCGAGGCTAGCTCCGCACCCTGCTCGAGTAGTTTCTTGCGCACCTCGGCTAGCGAATAATTCTTCTCCTGATCGTCAAAGTCAAAGCCAGAGGGCAGCGTGCCCTTCGCAGTGAAAGCGGCAATTAGGTCCGATGTCTGCTTCAGTCGGCTGCTAAGTGATGCCTGCTCCACTAGCAGCGTGGCTAGGCGCTGCTCGCAGTCAGCGATGGTCAGCGCAACTGTCTGTTGGCGCTCAGCCTCATTGCTCAGCATGACACCTTTATCGAGATTGTATTGACGAATCTGTTCGTTCACATGGGCTAACTCTTTTTCAACCTCCGTCAGTCGCATTTGCACGGCACTTACGGCCGAGCGAGCCATTCCAGCTCGTTTGTTCGCATCCACTTCGATCGCTTTTTCAATCAATGCGGCTGCGAGCGCGGCTGCGCGCTCCGGTGTGCTGGCGGCCACCTTGATGGAGATCACCGGTGAGTCATCTCGTGATTTAACGCTCAGATTGTCACGCACGTCTTTGGGAGAAAGGCCGCCAACCACCTTTGCCGCATGCTCACGCACGGTGATGCTGTCAAAGAGTTGGCTGGCTAGCTCCCGGTCAACGCTGCCTGTCAGCGAGGTGCGCGTGAATTGCGCCAAACCGGCGGATCCGAGCGTCTCGCTGTTGAGCGCCACCTCGCCTTCACTCACATACTTGTTAGGCATGTACTTGAAGCCGAAGAAGCCGCCGACTGCGCCGAGAGCGAGCCAGAACAGCAGGATGAGGGAGAGACGGAACCATTTCATGCTACGAGGAGTGTGGGTTGGTTGATGGGAACGGTAGTTCTGGAACGGTCGCGATAAGCCACAGCGCCAATGAAGAGGAACACCGGCCAAAAATACATGAAAAGATCCTTCAGGGATTGCGAGTAGGAATAGAACATCAGTGCTGTGCCAATGCATGTCACGCTACGATACCACATGTGTCTGCCACCGCTGAAGCCATACATCCAAGTGAAAAGAATCGGCAGCACCGTCAGGCAAAACCCCACGGCACCGCGCAGAAAGAGCATCGCACCGAGTGAGTCGAGGTCACCAATGTGAACCTTGTTTACTATCTGTCCCCCTTGCACTGACTCGCCCGCGCCTAGGATCTGGTGGTCTCCATAGCGCCAATTGTCGAAGGCAATCGCTCTTAGGTTCTCGCGGTCTTGAGAGGAGTTTAGACGTGCTGAATGCACAAAGGATGAGGCCTTCTCTTGGAAATGCAGCATGGGTCCGGTGAAAATCACCCCGCCTACTAGCAGCACGCCGAGCACCAAGCCAAACCAGCGGCGACCAAAGCTGCTGATCACAAAAATCGAGACGCAGGTCGTCATCGCCACCAAACCCATGCGCGAGTGCGTGCATAGCATCAGTGCAAACCATCCCGTTAACCCTACCCATTTCAGCCATGAGTTTTTATCCGCCAAAACAATCATTGAAAACATGATGGCCACAGCACCCGCGAAAGGCGTGTAAGGAGCGAAAGCCACCAACCGCCACTCGTGGTCAAAAACATAGTCAGGCGCCAAAAAATGCACTTTGAACAAATCTTGATTCCCCAGCAAGGAGCTTGGGATGATGGACTTGTACTCGATCATCTCGATGATGCCCGCTCCGGTCGCTGCCAGTGCCACACCAACATAAATCAAGGTCTGCACACCCAGCAGCGCTGCCGCAGTGCAGATGACCGCCGGCCTGATGATGGCTCCCACCATCGGTAGAAAGGCAGCCAATGCATAGGTGAGAAACCACCAAGGCAGATGCTTCATACCCACACCACGCATATAAAGGGTGACAAACTCTTCCGCAAGAATGCCGACGCAACTCAAACACCAAACCACTGCGAGTAGCGATGGGCGTACGCCATCGCGAATGTAGTAAAACAAACCGACCAAGATCAAGGGCCAAGCTAGTAGCAAAGGTGCAATAGGGCCTAATCCCGCGAAATAGATCAAGTAAGGTGATAGGCAGGCGATGAAAAAAACCTTTTCGATGAAGCTATTGGGCAAGGTCATTTTCTAAACCGAATACTGTTGTGGAATCTCAAAGCATCACCAAGTGCGACTTTTGGATACTCTTGCGAACAACGCAGCGGAGATATCAAAAACAAGACATGGCAGTCAACCAGCCCAAAAAGAGTAAAGGTTGAGCTTCAGTGGGTCAATCGGGAAGCTAAATGGAACTTTCGGCAAATTGTAGAGGTTATATCTGAAGATAGGGTTACCCAACTCTGAATATCCCCCGGCGATTGAGTTAAAACAGCCACGAACGAGACGAGTGAGTCACTTCAATGCAATAGCTTGTTCTTTGAAAAAGCGGGCGATGAAGGTAGGTGCCTCAGTGGGGAACTTGTGGGTTCCGGGATGAATAGAGGCGATGAAGGGCGTGCCGGTGGCGGATGGGTAGAGCGTGCAGTTCTTGGCCCATGCGGTCCCTTTTGGAAAAGTGGGGCGGGAGGTTTTTTGTCTCTATGTGGTGCCGTCGCTGGATCTTGTAATCTACAAACTCGGCGGCAAGGACGGCCAGTATGATGAGAAGCTCAGCGTATTCTGCAGCCCCGCCCAACAGCGACCGTACGAACTGGCAACCCATCCCCGGCGCTGGCTTCAACGAAGGCAGCCTCGCTGGCAACAATGGTCTTTGGCGCGTGTTGGAAATGGTGTGCGCCGCAGTGCGGTTGGAGTAGCCGCATCACGCGTTGCGTTCCTTCCACGCCTACGCCAATTTAGTTGCTATGTCCCGCAAGCTCTCCCTCGCCCTGTTTTGGACGATGACCGCTTTTTTTGGTTGCTTCTTTGTGTATCCCATCTGGTCGGTGCTGCGTGAGGCCTTTATCGAGCCAGGAACGAATGGCGGTTTCACCTTCGACTATGTGGCGGAGGTCTTCATGAATGCGCTCTACCGCGAGGGGTTGCTGAATTCGTTTCAGATTGCCATCTGGAGCACCTTGTTGAGCCTAGTGATCGCCCTGCCGCTGGCAGCGCTGCATGTGCGTTATGCGTTTCCCGGAAGAGGGCTTCTAAACTCGATGGTGCTTTTGCCGATGGTTCTGCCACCGTTCGTCGGTGCCATCGGCGTGAAAGCCATGCTGGGGCAGGCTGGAGCACTGAACGCCTTTCTCATCAGCCTCGGTCTCATGGATGCTGCCGATCCGGTGAATTGGTTGGGTGATGGGCGCATGCTTGGCGTGGTGATTATGGAGGCGCTGCACCTTTATCCAATCCTTTATCTCAATACCGCTGCCGCTCTCGCGAATCTCGATCCGGCGCTGGAGGAGGCTGCTGCCAATCTCGGCTGTATGGGTTGGCGGCGTTTTCAGCGCATCACACTGCCGTTGATCCTGCCGGGCGTGTTTGCTGGCGGCACGATCGTGTTTGTGTGGGCCTTTACGGAGATGGGCGTCCCGCTGGTATTTGATTTCGAGCGTGTTACGGCTGTGCAGGTCTTTCGTGGCATCAATGACCTGAGCGGCAATCCATTTCCGTATGCATTGGTGGTGGTGATGCTGGGCTTGAGCACGCTTTTCTATGCGGCTGGAAAGTTCTTTTTCAGTGGTGGCACAGCCATCGGTGGCGGGAGGGCCTCCACGGTTCGAGAATTGAAGGTGCTCCCGCCTAAGATTGCCTGCGGCATCACGGCCATTTTTGTGAGCGTGACCTTTTTAGCGGTTATTCCGCATCTCGGCGTGGTTTTGCTATCGCTGTCGAATGATTGGTATCAGACCATCTTGCCTCACTCGCTCACGCTCTCTCACTACCACGAGGCGCTGGGGCATGAGCTTACGTTGTCATCGATCTCGAACAGCCTCAAATACTCCTGCTTTGCCGTGTTTGTGGCCCTCGGTATCGGCATTGGCGTGGCCTATGTGTCCGTGCGCACGCGTTTGTGGGGTCGCCGCTTACTCGATGCGATGGCGATGCTGCCGCTGGCCGTGCCTGGCATTGTGATGGCTTTTGGCTACCTCGCCATGACGAGGCCTGGCCAGCCGTTTGCATGGCTCATGCTCGGCGAGGACCCGGTGCTGCTGTTGGTGATCGCTTACGCCGTGCGTCGCCTGCCATATGTGGTGCGTAGTGCCGCGGCGGGTTTTCAGCAGGTGAGTCCGCAGTTGGAAGAAGCCGCACAAAACCTTGGTGCCACGCCGGAGCGTGCGTTGTGGCGTGTCACACTGCCGCTTGTCACACCGAACCTTGTCGCCGGAGGCCTGTTGGCCTTCTCGTTTGCCATGCTGGAGGTGAGCGACTCGATGGTGCTGGCGCAGCAAGCCACACATTTCCCCATCACGAAGGCCATTTACTCGCTGATGATGGGCCTGGGCAATGGCCCCAGTATCGCCAGTGCGCTCGGTGCATGGGCTATGCTTTTCCTTGGCGTCACCATTCTCGCTGCGGGTGTCATTCTAGGTAAGAAACTCGGGGCATTGTTCCGGGCGTAGGCCTCAGCGCGGTCAGCGATTGCTGTATGACTAGCGGGCTACGATCAGCGCCGGCTCGGGATACTCGAAGGTCTTGCCTTCGTAATTGCGGAGAAGCACGCGTTGCTCGTCGCGTAGCAAGACGTAGTCGGGATTGACGGGGATTTTGCCGCCGCCGCCGGGGCCGTCGATGACGAACTGCGGAATCGCGTAGCCGGTGGTGTGCCCGCGGAGCTGCTCGATGATCTCGATGCCCTCCATCACGCTGGTGCGCAGGTGCGAGCTGCCTTGGATGAGATCGCACTGGTAGAGGTAGTAAGGGCGCACGCGGCACATGAGCAGCTTGTGCACGAGGCTTTT
>Ga0075471_10001830_pt1 | contig 14060 bp, 13 predicted proteins | sample DEB19_08_DNA_2_FD_74787 | JGI IMG/M metagenome (GOLD analysis project Ga0075471, IMG submission 74787) | Aqueous microbial communities from the Delaware River and Bay under freshwater to marine salinity gradient to study organic matter... | ecosystem: Environmental > Aquatic > Marine > Coastal ... | reverse complement strand
ATTGCCTGACAGGAAGACGGCGTGAGTAGGTTCATTCTCGTCGCGTCGCTGCGTGGCGATGTTTAATCCGACCAAAGTTTTTCCTGCGCCGGGAACGCCGGTCACAAAACAGACGAATTTTTGTCCCGTGCTGCGCGCCTCATCCACCAACTCCTCGATGCGCTTCGATGTCGTGTGAAGATTCTGTGCGCCGGCGTCAAAACGGGCGATGGCTTCGACAGAGTGCTGCGCATAGAGCGACCGCGCGGCTTCGATAATCGTCGGGGTGGGGCGATACGAGGCGCGCGCCCAGGCTTGGGCATCTAGGGCTGACCCTTTGGCAACGCCCAGGCCCAATTCCAACGTCTCACGCAGTTTGTCAGCGTTGCTCAGGATAGGCCGATAAACATTGTCTGCATCCGCCTCGAACTTTCCGACTATGGCATCAGCTTCAGTTGCGACGAGAATGGGAGCGATAGCGACATTGTGGCTAGCCTCGTGAAAGTTTTTCAAATCGAGCGCGTAGTCCCAGACCTGTTCGATAGCTGCGCGGTCGTAAGTCGTTTCGCCAACTTTGAATTCCAATGCAAAAATCACCGAACCCAGAACGAGGATGACGTCCACGCGCCGCCCCATGCGGGGGATGTTGAATTCAAAAAAGACCCATCCATCCAAGCCTTTGAGTTTCGTGTGAAGAAGGTCGATCTGCGCGAGCCAAGCATCGCGTTGGTCAGCAAAATGTCCATCACCTGCGTGTCGGGAAAGCTTGCCGAGAATGTCGTCAGCATCGCTGGCCAGAAAATCTCCGATGGCTGCCCCATACCACGCCCGTGCTAAACCGGAGTTGCTGAGCAATGTGGACATTTCGGGTGGAATTATGAGGCCGGATTCGCCGGTTCAGGTGATGGGCTGGGGGTCGCGCCAGGCGTGGCCGCTCTGGGCGAGGAGGTCTTCGGCGGCGATCGGCCCCCACGTGCCGGCGGCGTAGAATTCGTGGTTGGTCAAGGGCTTGCCTTCCCAGCCGGCGCGGATGGAATCCACGATGCTCCACGCGGTCTCGACTTCGTCGCGGCGGATGAAGAGGGTGGCGTCGCCGGCCATGGCTTCGAGGAGGAGGCGTTCGTAGGCTTCGGGGGTGTAGGCGCCGAATTCGCTGTCGTAGCTGAAGTGCATGCGCACGGGGCGGACGGCGAGGCTGGTGCCGGGGACTTTGCCGTTGAAGCGGAGGGAGATGCCTTCGTTGGGCTGGAGGCGGAGGGTGAGGGCGTTGGGGTCGAGTTTGTCGCCGCATTGGGCGGCGAAGAGGACGTTGGGGGTGCGGCGGAATTGGATGCGGACTTCGCTGGCGCTGAGGGGGAGGTTCTTGCCGGTGCGGAGGTAGAAGGGGACGCCGCTCCAGCGCCAGTTGTCGATGTAGAGTTTGGCGGCGACGTAGGTTTCGACGTTGGAGTCGGGTTTGACTTTGATTTCCTGGCGGTAGCCGGGGCGGGGTTGGCCGGCGACGGTGCCGGCGAAGTATTGGCCGCGGACGACTTGCTTGGCGACGTCTTCGGGGGTGAGGGGGCGGATGGATTTGAGGAGTTTCACTTTTTCGTCGCGCACGTCTTCGGCTTCGAGGGAGACGGGGGGTTCCATGGCGACGAGGGCGAGGACTTGGAGGATATGGTTCTGGAGCATGTCGCGGATGGCGCCGGCTTCCTCGTAGTAGCCGCCGCGGTCGCCGACGCCGAGTTTCTCGCTGACGGTGATCTGGACGTGGTCGATGGAGTCGCGGTTCCAGAGGCGTTCGAAGATGGCGTTGGAGAAGCGGAACATGAGGATGTTCTGCACGGTTTCCTTGCCGAGGTAATGGTCAATGCGGAAGACCTGTTGTTCGGTAGCAAAGCGGGTGAGTTCGCTGTTGAGGGTGTGGGCGGAGGCGAGGTCGTGGCCGAAGGGTTTCTCGACGACGAGGCGTTGCCAGGCGAGGCCGTCTTGGTGCAAGAGGCCGGCGCGATGGACGTTTTCGGCGACGACGCCGAATTGGCTGGGGGAGATGGCGAGGTAGAAGAGGAGGTTCTCGCGCAATGGCCCGCTGCCGAAGGAGGTGAGGAGGGCTTCAAGCCGGGCGTAGGCGGCGGTGTCGGTGAGGTCGCCCATGCAATAGTGGAGGTTGGCGGAAAAGGCGGCCCAGACGGCTTCATCCACGGGCTTGGTGCGGGAGAATTGGTCGAGGCCGGCGCGGAGTTCCGCGCGCCAGGAGGCGTCGGTCTTCTCGCGGCGGGCGAAGCCGACGACGCGGAAGCTGGGGGGCATCTGCTTGTCCTTGAAGAGATGGTAGAGCGCGGGGATGAGTTTGCGGACGGTGAGGTCGCCGCTGGCGCCGAAGATGACAATGGTGCAGGGCGCGACGGCTTTGCGGCCCTCACCCAGGCGGAACGTCATGGTATGATCAGACATGGGCAGACGATGGCGCAGGGCGCGGCAGGTTTCAACCCTTCTTGTGGGTGCGCCGCGCGGCAGATTCTTTCACTTCCAAATTTATGGGGCTTGCAAATTTTTGGATTGAGGGCGTTGATCGCCGGTGCTGGACACGAATCTATATTGTTGCTGAATAGTCACAAAAATGTCGCCGCGTTGAAGACTGGAATCACAATAGCGACCGCCGATTTGGAACTGAGGATATTCATTTGTTGATGGTGTGTTTACTGGCGAACCGAATCTGAAAATCTGGCCGGTCATTTTTGCCTGACATCTGAGCAGAGGACACACTCTGGCTGATCTAAGTGTTGGTGGGGCGCTCTATTTACGACTTGTTTCTGGTCAAGAAGCGTTTCCGCCTCAGGTGACGGCGGTGGTGCAGAAGGCTCAAGCGAGCGTTCTGCTTGCTTGAAGGCGCGTCAAGGATTAGCCGGAGCGGGTTCGGGCGCACGCTGCTGTTGCGTGCTGAAGCCGGGCGGCTTGCCGGGCTTGGGCTTCATGAGTTCATCGAAGCGCTCAAGTTGTTCGGGGGTGAAAACCTCACGCATTTTCTCGCGGGAGGTTTTCATCTCCTCGCGCAGTTCGGGGGAGATTTTGTCCCAGATGGCCTTGGACCTTTTCTGGCTTTCCTCCAGAATGGTCATAAGCGCCAGATGTTGCTGGGGTGTGAGTTTGAGTTCGCGGTCGAGCCGTTCCATGAAATCCCTGCCTTGGTTTTTGCCCGGGGGCCGGGAAACATACGGCAAGGTCAGCCGGGAAGGTTCGGAGTTGGTGCCGGCGGGCACGGGTTTGGCGGGGGCGTTGCGGAAGGGAAAGCGGTGGCTCCGGTCAATGCTGCGGTGGCCGATGCTGTTCACGGTCGCGCCGGTGAAGATGCCGGCGGTGAAAATAGCCAGAGTGGAAAGGATGACCTTCCAGAAGTTCACTAGAGCTCCTCGATCTGCTCGGTGGGTTCGAGTGGTTCGGTCTGGTCAGCCAGGTCTACGGCGGCCAGGAGGGTGTCTTGCAAATCCTGGGAGAGTTCGGAGCCGGTGGCGGGGTTGCCAGCGGGGGTTTCTGAGGTGAGATAAAACGCGCTCGCGCCGATGAGCAGCATGACGGCGGCATAGGAAAAGGCGGCCCGGCTCAGGGCTTGACCCCATAGGGTGAGGAGATCAGGCACGGGGCAGGTGGCGAGGTGCGCCATGATGCGCTTCTCGAAAGCGTAGGGGACGCGGTCGCTGGGCGGCTGGTGCCGGGCGGCGGCGATCAGTTTCTGGTTGAGTTGGTTCAAATTCATCTTCACGGCAATAGGTTGGACGCCTTCCGGCGGAGCGGGGTTACAGATACTTATCTTTGGTGATTTTGGCGAGTTGTTTGCGCATTTCGGCGCGGGCGCGGAAGGCGCGAACTTTCACCAGTGGAATGGACCAGCCGGTGATTTGGGCGATTTCCTTGACGGAACGGTCTTCGATTTCGAGCAGGGTGATGATGAGGCGATTGGCGGGGGAAAGTTTTTCCAGGATGCGGTCGATGAGTAGTTTGGCTCCGGCGGCGTCTTCGGTGGCGCTGGAGGGGGCGGTGACGAAGCGGTCCAGCCATTCGGTCTCGGGGGCGGTGAGTTCGGTGAAGGCGGTCTCGCGGTTGCGCTGGTGGCCGCGCAGAAAATCGTAACAGGTGCGGACGGCGAGGCGCATGAGCCAGTGTTCAAAAGGGGCTTCGCCGCGGAAGCTGGAGAGTTTCTGGTAGGATTTGAGCCAGACTTCTTGAACGATGTCTTCGACTTCACTTTCGCGGCGGGCGTAGCGCCGGGCAGTGGCAAAGACGCGGGGGGAATACTTGGTGATGAGCGGCTCGAAGCTGGCGGCGTCGCCCTTGAGGACGGCGGCGATGCGTTCAGCGTCGGAAGGTGCCATGGGAGTCACGAGGCGGCAGCCCTGAATATTTCAGGGCTGCCGTTTTTCCGCGACTGGCGGCGGGGTGTTGGTAACTGCCGAGGTGTTGGTGGACGTCAGGTCGCCGGGGGGAAGCGCTTCGAGTTGGCGGAGTTGGCGTTGCTCAGAGGTGGTGAGCTGGCCGGCCAGTTTTTTTGCGCGCAATTCATCCAGCTTGGCGCGGAGGTGGGCGCGGCGCGCGGCGGCGGGGAGGTGGCGGGTGTTTTCCGGGGGTGTGGCGATGGCGGTGCGGTTGGTGCCACCGCGTTCGGCGCGCCAGGCTTCGATGCGGGCGCGGCGTTCGGCGGCGAGGGTGTAGTTGGTGCCGTTGGCGGGGGGTAGCGGCGGCAGGATGTTCGTGCTGGCGAGGAGCGGCAGGCATCCGGCCGCGAGCAGGCAGGCGGCGATGTGGCGGAGGGGAATCAGTTGGTGGCTCATAAGAGGGGAGGGGTGGCGCAGCGGGCGGCAATCTCCGGCGCGCGTGTCACGGCCGGGTGATGCCGAACAATTGCTCAAATTCTTTGGAGAATTGGGTCATTTTGTCGGTGATTTTCGGGGGTTGATCCAGCAGGGTGGACATCATTTGCTCCGCAGTATCGGGCTTGTAGCGCACCAATTCGGCAGAGGCCATGATCAACAGCAGGGTGTTGTTGATGTCATGGCGCAGCGTCGAGAGTTTGGTGTTCAAATCCGCAATCTGTTCGGCGGTCAGAGTGACGGGTTGCTGGGGCAAAACCATGCCAGACGATGCGCCAATCGCGCCGGCGGTGCAAGCAGGTTTGCGGGGGCGGGGCGATGCGGTTGGAGTGGAATTTGACAACCCATCCTGCGGGTTTTGCCGATTGACACCGGCGGTGGGCGAAAATACCCTGATTACTCGACTCTATTGAACCAGTCGGGCTTGGTCCGGCTGGATTCCGAGTCGCCGAGAGGAAGTGACTTAATTTGACAGAAATCAAACTGAAAAAAGGCGAGCCTGTGGAAAAAGCCCTGCGCCGCCTCAAGAAGAAGATTGACCGCGAAGGAACGCTCAAGACTGTGCGCGCCAAGCGGACTTTCGAAAAGCCCAGCGAACGCAAACGCCGCAAGATGAAAGTGGCGCGTTTCTCGGCGATGTTGAGCGCCCGTTACGCGGATCTGTAATCATCTGAACCATCCTGCCGGGCGCGGTGAACGGTTCGCTGCGCCCGGCTTTTTTATGTATTCACTCTCCACCTGTTGGAATTCCCACCGCCACACGGACGGCCGGGAAATGCTGCGCGAGATCCGCGACCTCGGTTTTGAATACGCCGAGCTGAGCCACGGCACGCGTATCAGCCTGCTCCCCGGCATCATGGACGCCTACGACGCCGGCGAGATGAAATTTTCCAGCCTGCACAACTTCTGTCCGCTGCCGATGGGAGTCAATTTTTCCGCGCCGAACCTCTACAAGTTCACCGCCGAAAGTGACCGTGAGCGCGAACTCGCCCTGCGCTACACCTTCAAGACCATCGAGTTCGCCGCCCGCGTCAAAGCCCCCGTCCTCGTCCTCCACCTCGGCAGCATCGAGATGCGGGAATACACGGACAAGCTCCTCGAGATGCTCGAGCGCGACGAGGGCGAATCTCCCAAATACGAAAACCTCTGCGACGAACTCATTGAAAAACGCGAGCGCCGCAAGGTCAAGGCCATCGCCCGCCTCTACGACTCGCTCCGCCAAATCCTGCCGGAGGCCGAGCAGCGCGGCCTCAAGCTCGGTTGCGAAAACCGCGAGGCCCTCGAGGAATTGCCGCTCGAGCCCGATTTTCCGGCCCTGTTCCGCGACCTGCCCAGCCCGGCACTCGCCTATTGGCACGACACGGGCCATGCGCAGATCAAGGACAACCTTGGCTTCATCGAACACGCCGCGCATCTCGAATCCATGCGCGACAAGCTATTTGGCTTCCACATCCACGACGTGCAATTCCCCGGCCGCGACCATTGCGCACCCGGCTCGGGCATGATCGACTTCGCCGCGCTCAAACCCTTCGTGAAGCCCGAGCACGTGAAGGTATTTGAATTCAACCCGCACATGACCGTCGCGGACCTCAAGGCTGGTGTCGCCCACATCAAAAAACTCTGGGGCGAAGATTGAGCGGCGGATGAAACCAGGATGGAAAACTGATTCTGCTTCCCAATCCGTGTTTCATCCGTGTTCAATCAGTGGCTGAATGATGCGTGAAACCGCCACGGCCATCGTCCGCACTCTGCAGGACGCCGGATTTGCTGCGTTCTTCGTCGGCGGCTGCGTGCGGGATTCTTTGCTCGGTCGCGCTCCCGGCGATTTTGACATCGCCACCAACGCGCTGCCGGCCGCCGTGGAAAAATTATTTCCCAAGACCAGCGCCGTCGGCAGAAAATTCGGGGTCATGGTCGTCATCGCAGACGGACACCAATTCCAAGTCGCCACTTTCCGGGCTGAGACCGATTATCAGGACGGCCGCCGCCCGGAAAAAATCAGCTTTGGCGATGCGCCCGCAGATGCGCTGCGCCGCGACTTCACAGTGAACGGACTTTTCTACGACCCGGTCACGGAAAAAATCCACGACTGGGTCGGCGGCGAGGGGGATTTGCGCACCGGCGTCATCCGCACCATCGGCGTGGCGGAAGAACGCTTCGGCGAAGACCACCTGCGGATGCTGCGCGCTGTGCGCTTCGCGGCGCAACTCGGCTTCGAGATCGAGCCGCTGACGTTCGCCGCCGTGCAGCGGCTCGCGCCGAAAATCCAAGCCATCAGCGCCGAGCGTGTGCGCGATGAATTGCTGAAGCTCTTCGCGCCGCCGCACGCTGCGCGCGGGCTGGAGTTGTTGCACAAAAGCGGACTGCTCGCCGAAGTGCTGCCCGAAATCGCCGCCACCTTCAGCTGCGAGCAATCGCCCGACTGCCATCCTGAAGGCAGCGTGTTCAACCACATCCGCCTCATGCTGGAAAAGCTGCCTGCAGATGCGTCGCCGGCGCTTGCGTGGGCGGTGTTGCTGCACGATGTCGCGAAGCCAGTGACCGCCGAACTTGATACGGTTACCGGCAAGATCCATTTCTACGGACACGAAAAAATCGGCGCGGACATGGCGGAGACAATCCTCACGCGGCTGCGGTTTCCGAACAAGCAGATCGAGGAGATCGTCACTTGCGTGCGGTATCACATGCAGTTCAAGGACGCACCGCAGATGCGCAAGGCCACGCTGCGCCGCTTGCTCCTGCGCGAGACGTTTCCGCTGGAGCTCGCATTGCACCGGCTGGACTGCCTCGGCTCACATCGGCGGCTGGAGGTCTATGACTTTCTGGAACAGCAAGCTGAGGAACTGAAAAATCAGCCTGCCATCCGGCCACCTTTATTGACCGGCGGCGATTTGATCGCGCTTGGCTGTCCGCCCGGCCCCGCCATGGGGGCACTGCTCACCGAATTGCGCGAGTTACAGCTCGGGGACGAATTACAGACACCGGAGGCGGCGCGGGTTTGGGTGCGCCAACGGCTGGCGGTGGGGCGCGGCTGATTCTATTTTCACACACGCTGTCCAGCTAATGGACACCCGGCGGTTCGGCCTAATCCGGGAATGCGCCACCGGTTGCCCCAACGGGAAAAGCGACCCCACGACGTTGTGGCTTTTGCGCCGGTTCCACGGATTCCCGGCTGTGAATAACTTGTTGGTAAATTCTTTTCCGAACATCGGGGAAAGGCACGCCCCATGCGATTCCCCTCCCTGTATGAACTTTGAACCTGCCGACCCCTCCCTCAGCGAACGGGAAATTCACCTCATGCTTGACGGCCTCCCGGTCGAATTGCCCGCCGGTCGCCGCTCCTTGCCTGCCATCCGGTCGTTCCTCGAGACGCTCGCGCTTGAGCACCAACGCATCCTGTGCGCGCTCACCGTGGATGGTCACCCCACCGACCTCGCGCAGCTACCCGCCACCACCGACTTCACCCGCGTCGAAGGCGAGAGTATCGAACTCAACGATATGCCGCTGCAACTGCTCAAGACCGCCCGGCAGCAGACCGCCGCCGCCCGCGCTGATGTGACTGCCGCAGTCTCGCTGGTGCTCATCAACGAAGCTCCGGCCGCGCGCGAATTCTGGTGGAAGCTGACCCGCGAACTCAAAGAGCCGCTGCTCACCCTAAGCCTGTTGCCCGAGGACGCCTGCGGGTTGGACCGCCGCGGCACCTCGCTCAAGCAGCTCCGCAAATGGCAGCTCCAGCAGCTCGCCGCCATCATCAAGGACGTCGACGCCGCCTGCTGGGCGGAGGACACTGTGGAGCTGGCCACCGCGCTCGAGACCCGCTGCCTGCCCTGGCTGGAAAAACTGCATGAGATGATCTGCCTCTGGGATGAAACCGCCTGTGCCAGGCTGCGGTTGACCCCGGTGGAGCACCGCTGATTCGCGGAAACATTTTTCCAAAAGCGCCGCTTGCAGTGGCGCACTTTTTTCATCGGCTTGTAAGTTTGTCCCGCCGTCAGTTTGACTCCCGCTAGCTGCTGCGGTATTTCATCCGCAACCGGCACCATCCCGGCACAAACCATGAAAACATTGCTCCCACTGTTCGCTCTCGATTGCCTGTCTCTCGCTGTTCCGGTTGTCGTTTCTGCTGAAAGTGTCCGCGCTCCCGGCGCGCAACTGGAGCCGCTTGCCGGCGATTTCAAGTTCACTGAAGCCCCACCTGCGATGCCGCCGGGCGACTAATCGCCTGCGCTGACGAAACCAACTCGCTTTGGAGCATCGCCCCGGATGGCAAAATCACCGTGTTGCTCTCCAACCATGCCGGTGCGAAGCTGAACGGGCCTAACGACGTCTGGGTCGCTCCCGATGGTGCAATATTTTTGACCGACCCGTATTACCAACGCCCTTGGTGGCCGCACACCGACCCGCCGCCGGATGAATTCAACGCCGAACTCCGCCGGCAGAACGCGAGCCTCGGCGCAGGCTTGACCGACCAGATACGCTCCCTCGCGCCAGACAAGACCGAGCCTGCCCGCCGCGCCAAACATGAAGCCGACCTCGCCCAAATCCAGCGTGATCTGGACGCCATCAAAGCGCGCCTCGGCAGCGGCAACCCGCCCGCCGGGCAATGGCCCTCGCGGCGTGAGAACGAGCTTCTTTCGGCGCAGTTTGCCGTTATCCTCACTCCAGATGTCCGCCACGCCGAACAAATTGATTCTGCCTGAACTCCTCGCCCCCGCCGGCGATTGGGAGTGTGTTCGGGCCGCCGTCGAGAACGGCGCGGACGCCATCTATTTCGGCCTGGAAAAATTCAACGCGCGGATGCGCGCCAACAACTTCACCGTTGCCGACCTGCCGAAGCTGATGGAATTCCTCCACCGCCGCGGCGTGAAAGGCTACGTTACCTTCAACATCCTCGTCTTCGAGAACGAGCTCACCGCCGCCCGCGATTATCTCCGCGCCATCATCGCCGCCGGCGTGGACGCCGCCATCGTGCAGGACGTCGGCATCTGCCGGCTCATCCGCGAACTTTCGCCCGATTTTCCCATCCACGCCTCCACACAGATGACCGTCACCAGCGCCGCCGGCATGGACTTTGCCCGCGACCTCGGCTGCGACCTCGTCGTGCTCGCGCGCGAGTGCTCGATTGGCGAAATCGAAAAAATCCAGTCCGCGCAACTCACCGGCGGCCATTCGTTGCCGCTCGAAGTCTTCGTCCACGGCGCGTTGTGCGTCGCGTATTCCGGCCAATGCCTCACCAGCGAATCGCTCGGCGGCCGCTCGGCCAATCGCGGCGAATGCGCCCAAGCCTGCCGCATGCCCTACGATCTCGTCAGCGACGGCAAACTCGTCCCGCTGGGCGACCGCAAATATCTCCTCAGCCCCCAAGACCTCGCGGGCTTGGAAGTTTTACCCGGCCTGATCGCCGCCGGCGTCGCTTCGCTCAAGATCGAGGGCCGGCTCAAGTCGCCCGAATATGTCGCCAGCATCACGCGCATCTACCGCCAAGCTCTGGATAAATTGACCCGCGGAGGCGCAGAGGCGCAGAGACAGGATTTTTTAAACTCTGCGTCTCCGCGTCTCGGCGGTGATTCAAAATACGAACTGGAGATGGCGTTTTCGCGCGGGCTGTTCACCGGCTGGTTTGGCGGCACGAACAACCAGGCCCTCGTCCACGCCCGCTTCGGCAAGAAACGCGGCGTCTATCTCGGTGAAGTCGCCCGCGTCCTGCGCGATGGCGTGACCGTGAAGCTCGCCGCTCCGCTCAAACTCGGCGACGGCATCGTGTTCGACGCCGGCAAACCGGCGGAGAAAGAAGAAGGCGGGCGCGTTTACGAAATCAAAAGTCCAAGACCCGGCGCGGAACATTCCGAGCTGAAATTCGGCTACGACCACATTGACTTCAGCCGCGTCCACGTCGGCGACAAAGTATGGAAAACGAACGACCCCGAACTCGACAAGCGCCTGCGCCAGACGTTTGAAGGCGAGAAAATCCGTTTCCAACGCCCGTTGCATCTTGAAGTCCACGGCCTCGCCGGCAAGCCGCTCACCCTCATCGCGCGGGACGACGAGGGCCATATCGCCAAGCTGGAATCCGCCATGCCGCTCGCGGCGGCGGAGAGCCAGCCGCTGACGACAGAACGCTTGCAGGAACAACTGGGCCGGCTCGGTGGCACGCCGTTCAAGCTTGGCGAATTGAAGAACGAGCTGCACGCCGAAGTCATGCTCCCCGTGAGCGAACTGAACCGCCTGCGTCGCGAAGCTGCCGCCGAACTGGAGCGCCAGCGAGCGATACCGAAGCGGTGGAATCTGAACGAATTAAACCGCAGCGATGCAGAGACGCAGAGTTCGGGAAAAGTTTTCTCTGCGGCTCCGCGTCTCGGCGGTGAATCAAATCTGATTGTTCTTGTCCGCAGCTTGGAACAACTCGAAGCCGCTCTCGCTTGCGGCGTGACGACGATCTATTGCGAGTTTGAAGACCCGAAGAAATATCGCGAGGCCGTCACGACCTTCCACACTGCCCGCGGTTGCTGCACGCCATCTTCCACCCTCCATCCTCCATCCTCTCCCTCAATCTGGCTCGCGCCCCCAAGAATCTTCAAGCCCGGCGAGGATTGGATTTTGAATCAGGTGCGCTCCGCCAATGCCGACGGCTACCTCGTCCGCAACTACGACCACCTGAAGTTTTTCGCCGACTGCCGCAAGCGCGGGGATTATTCGCTGAACATCGCCAACCGGCTCACGGCTGAATATTTCAAAAACCGGTTCGCGCTCGAAACCGTGACGGCGAGCTACGACCTGAACGTGACGCAGCTCGAAGCGTTGCTGCAAGGCGCGCCGCCGGAGTGGTTCGAGGTGACGATTCACCAGCACATGCCGATGTTTCATATGGAGCATTGCGTGTTCTGCGCGTTCCTCTCCAGCGGCACGGACTACACGAACTGCGGCCGCCCGTGCGACAAGCACGATGTGCGACTGCGCGACCGCGTGGGCGCGGAGCACGCGCTAAAGGCGGACGCCGGTTGCCGCAATACCGTCTTCAACTCGCAGGCGCAGACCGGCGCGGAGTTTGTCGCCCGGATGCTCGCGCTGGGCGGGCGGAATTTCCGCGTCGAATTCCTGGACGAAACACCGGATCAGGTTAAGGAGACCATCGCAAAGTATCGCCAGCTGTTGCGCGGGGAAATCTCCGGCACGGAACTCTGGCGCGAACTCAAGCTCTTCAACCAACTCGGCGTGACGCGCGGCCAGATGGGAAAATAGAAGATTACGGACCGACTTCTACGCGATAGAACATCTGTTTTTTTGTAGCCTGCGTATCTAGAAGTAATGCCGTGCCGGTCGTCAAGTTGGTGACAAACACAGGAAACCAATTGGCCATCGGCAGAGAAATATTGGTGGAAGCCAAGACGGTGTAATTGGTGCCAACCGCACCGTTGAGGAGGCAACCAACCTGCCCCGGACCAACCTGCATCGGCTGACTCAAAACCGGAAACCAAACCGGGTAAACATTAAAGTTTGCCACCGCATTGTTGTTGGACAGATTGAAGATTTGATCTTCGGGGCAACGATATACTTCCCCCAAACAGTCGCTGTAATTGCAATGACAGTTCACGGAAACCCTCCAAGTTCCATTGGCGACGTTCAGTGAATATTGCCCGCTTGCTGCGGTGCTGGCGTATTGCCGGTAATTAGTTCCGTTCAGATTCGCCCAAGCATTCACCCCCACCTCGGCAATCCCATTGGTCGTGTTGGCGTCCCGAACGAAACCGGTAATCCGGTTGGTGGCGAGCAGGGCTGAAAAGTCCAGCCGGACCGCCTGACCAAGACTTAAAGCTACCTGGACTTCCTGGGAAAAAATCCGATTGGTGAATTCTGATTCGCTGCCGGCGATTCCAATCTGCCATCCGCCGGAGGTTGCCCCGATGCAGAATTCTCCGTTCTGGTCGGTAACCCCGTAGGCTTGGTACTGGTTGCTGTTATCGCTCGGATAAAACCTGACTCCCGGCATCGGTTGGTTCTGTTCATCCCTGACGCTGCCATAGACCAACGCGGTGGATCTGGGCAAAGCGATGGTCACGCCTGCCACGTCGCCTGTCGTGGTATTGACGGTCGGGTGCTCCTGCAAATCAATGTGGCCAAAGGCAGCCAAGCTGTCGCTGTCCATACTAACTTCCCACTGACCTTCCGTAACGGGAATGGTGAAGCTGCCGTTGGTGCTGGTAAAAACACCGCCGGCGTTGCGGTTGTCGGCGGATTGGCAGAAAACAAACAGTCCCCCCGGTCCAAAGTTCGTGTTGGCGGCATTCACGAACCGTCCGGAAATTGTCCGTGTGGCTGGAGTCAAGAAATTCACGTTAGTCGAAATTGTAGTGCCTGCGCCGAGAGTGACGACGGGAGAATTGGACATGACGGCGACGTAATTGCTCTTGAAAACCCAGAAGCCATAGCTGTCCGGGGGCAGCTTGATGGTGTAATGGCCCGCGTTGTTCGCCACCACTCCGGCGAACGGGGTGCTGCTCTGGTTGCCGCCCCGCGTCACCATCACGATGGCGTTAGGCACGTTGATGCCGCCGCTCTGCACGACTCCGAGAAAGGATTGCGAATAGGGAAAGTTGACCACATCGAAACTGTTTGTGACGGTGGCAAACCGGCCTGAAGGACTGGAAAGCTTCAAATGATATCGCCCGACAATCTGCTGGGCTACATCGCCGGCGATGCTTACCAAGGCGGTGATGGCGCCGTTCGTCGGAGTTAAATCGCTGGGAATATTGCGGTTGGTGACAGCGTTTGTCCCATCGTAGTAAACGTTTGCCAGGCCATCCACAATCCGCAACCGCTGCATCAGCAAGTCAGCCGCGTCAATCAGGCTGTTCGTGTTTGCATCGAAATATTTTTCCACTATGACCATCTCGCCGTTGGTTAGTCCGCCGATATTCCAAGTGATGTTGCCCGCGTAATTATTGCTAACCGCCGAAGGGGTGATGGAGAAGGTCGCGCCGTTGGCAAAACTTGTCAGGCACAGGAGCCAAGCGAGGTGCAGGCGATTCACTTTCATAATTTATTGTCCTCCCGAAGAAGCCCCCCAAGTCTCAATTTCTGACGAGACAACCATGAAACGCTTCTCCAACAACTGCAGTTTAGCCAAAGCCTGAAACTCTTCTAACCGTTTTTTGCTAGAAGCCATCTCATAAATGTCGCAGGAGGATGACAACGGCAGCCAGATGGACAAAGCCCTGAAAGTTTTCCGCATGA
>Ga0075471_10001828_pt1 | contig 14065 bp, 13 predicted proteins | sample DEB19_08_DNA_2_FD_74787 | JGI IMG/M metagenome (GOLD analysis project Ga0075471, IMG submission 74787) | Aqueous microbial communities from the Delaware River and Bay under freshwater to marine salinity gradient to study organic matter... | ecosystem: Environmental > Aquatic > Marine > Coastal ... | reverse complement strand
GTCGCGCACGGCAAGCGACTGGGCTTTGGGGCCCTCGCCCTGACCGACCACGACACCATCGAAGGCTGCGAGCATATGGCTGCCGCCTGCGCCGCCGAACGGATCGATTTCATTCCGGGCAGCGAACTGACCGCCGAGTTTGCCGACCATGAACTGCACATCCTCGGTTTCTACCTGAACACGCAGTATCCGCGCTTGCTCAGCGAGATGGCACGGTTTCAGGAAGTGCGTCAGCAACGCATTCGCGATATGGTGGCCCGCATCAACGAACTCGGCGTGCCTTTGAGTGTGGATTCCGTCTTTGCCCTCGCCAACTGCCGTTCCCCGGGCCGACCACACATTGCTCGTGCGCTGGTGAAGGAAGATTTTTGCAGCAGTCTCGACGAAGCCTTTGAACGATTCCTCAAAAAGCACCGGCCTGCTTGGGTGCCCAAAGCCAAGATGTCAGCGCTCGAGGCGATCGAACTTATTCACGAGGCTGGCGGCTTGGCCGTGATGGCGCATCCGGGCTTGAACAAGTGCGACGAGGTGATCCCTGAATTGGTGAAGTCTGGTCTGGACGGCATCGAGTGTTACCACACCAAACACAGCAGCACCACCGCCGCGCACTATCTTAACATCGCCAAGCAATACGGCCTGCTCGTCACGGGCGGTTCGGATTGCCATGGACTCAGCAAAGGCAAGCCCCTCATCGGCGGCATCAAGCTCCCCATCCATTACGTCCACAAAATGCAGAAGGCGCGGGAGAAGCGTCTAGCCTCAGGCGATTCAACCAGTCGTAAATCGTAAATCGGACATCGCAAATCTTCACATGGGACTGTTCGACAAATTCAAAGCCGCGCTGACCAAGACGCACGACAAGCTCACGCACGAGATCAAGCGCATCGTCACCCGCTCGCCCAAGCTCGATGCTGCCACGTTGGAAGAGATCGAAATCGCCCTCATTGGTGCCGACCTCGGCCTCGAAATGACCCGGCAAATCGTCACGGCGGTCAAGAAAGCCTACGAATCGCAAGGCAGCAGCGGACTTGATGTGCTGGCGATAGCAAAACGCGAAGTGGAACAAAACCTCGCCGTCAAGGAACCGGGGCTGCGTCAAGCCGCCTCCAAACCGACCATCGTTTCGATTGTCGGCGTCAACGGCACCGGCAAAACCACCACGTCTGCCAAGCTGGCCAATCTCATTCAGACGCAAGGCAAGACCGCCCTGCTAGCCGCTTGCGACACCTTTCGCGCCGCGGCCATTGAGCAACTGAAACTCTGGGGCACGCGCTTGAACGTGGAAGTCATCGCCGGCGCCTACCACGCCGACCCTGCCGCCGTCGCTCACGACGCCGTCAAAGCGGGCCAATCACGTCAGGTGGATTACGTGTTCATCGACACGGCCGGCCGGCTCCACACCAAGCACAATCTGATGCAGGAATTGCAGAAGGTGCATCGCGTCATCGGCAAGCAACTCGACGGCGCGCCGCACGAAGTGTTGTTGGTGCTGGATGCGACGACCGGGATGAATGCGCTGACTCAAGCCCGCGAATTCAACAAAGCCGTCCCACTTTCTGGTCTGATCGTGACCAAGCTCGACGGCACCAGCAAAGGCGGCATGGTGGTGGCCATTCAGAAGGAACTCGGCATCCCGATCAAATTCGTCGGCCTCGGCGAAAAAGCGGATGACTTGCAGCCCTTTGACCCGAAGCAGTTCGCAGAAGCGTTGTTCGAAGAATGAATCAACGAAGATTCATTCTCAACTTCCTCATTCCTATTGCAGCGCTGCTGGCGATCGGCTGTGCCTCATGCGTCGGTTCAACCAACAGTTTTTCGGCCTACGAGCGCCCGGTGATGACTTGGGTGCCGCGCTACGCTGCCAACAATTCCCAGCAACGATTATCGGAGACTTACTCCGGAATCGGGATGAAGGACGCGCTCACCCATGTGGGACTGCAATTCTGGACACCGACGAACAAAGGCGGCCTCATCCGGACCGGTAAGGGCGCAACTACCAGCGACGCTGTAATCAAATCCTTTCGTGATTGGTGCCGAACCAACAGCGTCCGTGTTTTGCTCTGCGTTTACCAAATCGGCGACTGCGAGCTGGCGCTCTCTGCCTTCAAGGATAATTGCGGCACCTTCATCGAATCACTTCTAACCGAGGTCAACCGACATGACTTGGACGGCGTGGACATATACTTCGAAGGCCGCGGACGACTCAACGAGGACAAAGAAGGCTTTCGGCCATTTCATCCGCCAGCGGGCGACAAGATTACACAAAGACAACCGGCACCTCACCGTGGATTCCTATGCCTACGTTTGGAACGCCCCCAATCAAACTTGGTGGCCCAATCTCTTCCCGCACGTGGACGGCTTGACCACGATGGGCTATGAGCAGACCGGTTTCCGAGACACAATTGGCGGGCTACGCATCCCAAAAGAAGGCCGCCGGAGAGTTCGCCAGCAAACTCATGATCGGATTACCCTTGCATAAGGGCGAGTGGCGAGGCACTAGTCTGGACGAGCATTTGAAGTGGTCGTATCGGATGGAGAAGTAGCGTGGCTTTCTGGGACGCTCAGCTGAAATCCGCGAATTGGCGCAAACCAGATGTCTGGAAATCGCTGCAAACAGTTAAATCAACGCCTGAGTAGGTTTGACACCCGCATTGGCGCTCAAAAACGCTACCAAACTGCTAGGGACCAATCTTCGTTTGCCAGCTGTTTGCACCTCTCCCATCTTGTCCCGATGAAAATGCCAAGCAAGCGCTTCGACTTTGATGTTGCGGTCATTGGGGCAGGCAGCGGCGGATTCGCAGCCGCTCGCACCGCGGCTGCTGCCGGACTCAAGACTGTGGTCATCGAGGGCGGACGTGAGGTTGGCGGGCTATGCATACTCCGGGGCTGCATGCCATCCAAAGCGCTCCTATACGCCGCCGAAATGCGACATCTCGCCCGCATGGGTAAAACCTGGGGCCTGCGGATTCCAAAGGCAGATTTCAATTTCAAGCAGGTGATGGCCCGCAAAGATCACATGATCGAGGACTTTGCCAGCTATCGCCGCAAGCAACTGGCGAATGCTAAATTCCAATTCATCCGCGCCAATGCCTGGTTTGAAGATAAATACACACTTAAGCTTTTCCCCCTAAAGGGAGCATCCAAATCCACGCCGGCCTCAATTAGAGCGAGCCACTTCGTCATCGCCACCGGCTCCGTCGTCTCCACGCCGCCCCTGCCTCAATTGGCAAACGCTGGCTACATGACCAGCGACCACGCGCTTACTCGAAAGAATCTTCCCAAGTCACTCATCGTCCTGGGAGGAGGAGCCATCGCGTGCGAACTCGCCCAGTTCTTTGCGCGATTCGATGTAAAAGTCACGATGATCCAACGCAGCCCGCACATCTTGAAGGAATTCGATGGAGACGCTGCCGAGGTGGTTGAAAAAGTTCTCCGTCGCGAGGGCATCCAACTCTACACCGGCACGCAACTTCTCGACGCCTCTCAGACACCCAAAGGCAAGTCCGTCACCTTTGACCACAGCGGCAAGAAAGTGGGCGTGCAAGCGGAGGAGATTCTTTTCTGCCTCGGACGCCAGCCCAACACCGCCCGCCTCGGCTTGGGAGACATCGGCGTCAAAATGGACGGCCCACGCATCATCGCCAACGACCAGATGCAAACGAGCGTGCCGCACATTTATGCCGCGGGGGATTGCACCGGACCGCATGAGATTGTCCACATCGCCATCCAGCAGGGAGAGATCGCCGCCAAGAACATCGCCAAACCCAAAGAACGTCTAAAAACCGACTACCGTCTGCTCACCAGCGTCGTGTTCACCGACCCGCAGGTAGCCTATGTAGGACTGACCGAGAAGGAAGCCAAGGCCCGCAAGATCCCTTACCTCGCCGCCAGCTACCCATTCAACGACCACGGCAAATCCCTCATCATGGAAGCACTTGATGGCTTCGTGAAACTATTGGCGAACCCCAAGAACGGCAAAATCATAGGCGGCAGCTGCGTGGGCCCATTGGCCGGCGAACTCATTCACGAAATCACCGCCGCCATGGCCAAGCGCATGACTGTGCACGAACTCGCCGTCCTGCCGCACTACCACCCCACCCTCGCCGAGATTTGGACCTACCCTGCCGAGGAATTGGCGGACCAAATCTAACCAGCAGACGCGCCACCCCATGACGGAACACGCCACACGGAACTCGGCTCCCTATCGCGGCCGCATCGCGCCGTCGCCGACGGGGTATTTGCACCTCGGCCATGCCCGGACGTTTGGGATGGCACAACAACGAGCGCTCGAACACGGCGGCAGTGTCATTCTGCGCAATGACGATCTCGACCGCGACCGCTGCAAGCCGGACTTCGTGCAGGCGATGTATGAAGACCTGCGCTGGTTTGGTTTCGATTGGTCCGAAGGCCCGGACTGCGGCGGCCCGTTTGCGCCCTACAATCAAAGTGAACGCATGGCACATTACTGGGCGATGCTGACGAAGTTGATTGAGTTGGGCGCGATCTATCCCTGCACCTGTTCCCGCAAGGACATCCAAGCCGCCGCCACCGCCCCGCACGCCGCTGATGACGAATCGATCTACCCCGGAACTTGTCGTAGAAATCGCAAATCTGACATCGCAAATCGTAAATCGAGCTGGCGTTTCCACGTCCCCGATGGCGATATTATTTCCTTCACTGACGCCAACCTCGGCCTGCAGCAGTTCATCGCCGGCAAAGACTTTGGCGACTTCTTGGTGTGGCGGCATGACGATGTTCCCGCCTACCAACTCGCCTGCGTCGCTGATGATGCCGCCATGCAGATCACCGAAGTCGTGCGCGGCGCCGACCTGCTCGTTTCCACCGCGCGGCAACTACTCCTTTACCGTGCGCTCAATCTGCCTGCACCAAGTTTTTACCACTGCCCCCTGATGACGGATGGACAAGGCATTCGCCTGGCCAAACGCCATGACGCCCTCAGTCTCCAACGCATGCGCGACGAAGGGCGCAGCCCCGAAGAGATTCGCACAGGCTGGTAATACCCATTCTGAACTCGATATTTACCGCGGAGACGCAAAGCGTAGAGTGGAGAACGATTTTCGTCTCCCTGCACCTCTGCTTGTCCGCAGTTAAGCCCCTGCAATTCCTGATTAGCTGAGTTCCAAATCCACCCCCCAGCCGTTGCGAATGAGGTGAAAGCTTGCAAAAGATGGTGAATTATTTTCTGCGCGTTTTGTCTGAAACGCATGGCTGCCATCACCAAGAAGACACCCGCCTCAAGCTCCAGTTCGTCGCCAACACCGACCATTCCATCCACGCCGGACTCGTCGTCGTCGAGGCCATGGCTCGCCGCTTCGACCTCTGGCGCAAGCTGGGCAAGCTCGCTTGCCTGGATCTCCGCAAGGACAAGAAACGCGGCTTCGGCCCGGAGGTCATCGTCGGCCAGTTGATTTATGCCCTCTGCTCCGGCGGCGGCTGCCTCTCCGACAGCGAGGCGCTCAATGATGATCCGCTGGCACGCGAACTCTTCGGCGTGGGCAAATTCGCCGACCAGTCCCAGGTCGGCGAATGGTTGCGCGAACAATCCGGCGAAAGTGTCGCGGCGCTGCGCCAGTTGCTACACCAGTTCGTGGCGTGGGTGTGGCAGCAGGCCGAACCCCGGCGACAGCCCCAAGGATGTGAGCGATCAACTCCTGCCCATGCTCGAACGCAATTGTTTCCTCTGGAAGGAAAAGGCAGCGCACTTCTACGCCGACAGCAGGAGCAGCCCGGGCGTTTACCTGAAGGCCATCGCCGCCGTGGCTGGCACTACACCGTGAGCTACAACAAGTGGACCGGCCCGCTGGAACGCACCGCGCAAGAGCTCCCCGCGCTGAGTTGGAAGGAGAACGGCAACGCGCACCACGCCTTTCTGCGTCATCAGCCCGAGGGCCGGACCGGGGCGCAGTTGTTTGCGGTGAGCCGGCGACGGGACGGTCTCTTCGACCACTACGGTTTCATCGCCTGCTACGACGGGCAGACCGATGCGGCGCGCGTGGGCGAGCGACATCACCTCAAAGGCGACAAGGAGCAGTTGTTCAGAGAAGTGCTGAATGGGCTGGACCCGCACCGTTCGCCGCGCTCGGCGCTGATCGCCAACCAGATCTATTATCTCATCGCGGCCCTGGCCTACGACCTGATGGTGCCATCAAGTTGCTGGACTTGAATGACGACTGCCAGGGCTGGCGGATCAAGACGCTGATGAAGAAGCTGGTGATGTTGCCGGGGCGGATGGGGCGGCGCTCGCGGCAATGGGTGGCGCGGGTGCTGGTGCCCGGCGCGTGGTTGTGCTGGTGACAGCGGTGGGCGCAACGCGTGTGGCCGATGAACGGACCGGGACGTCCCCGGCTCGTCGCCGCCAGCGGCTGACGCCCCGACTGAACCGATTGCGAGCCCGCTCCGTCCCGCAGAGACCGGACGCGGCGGAGCCTTGCCTTCCAGCCCGCGTGCCCCCCGGAAAAATGCTGTCCTTCGGCGCAGTGGGCAGCCCTCGCACCCCGCAAGAGACAATCTTCCCTGACACTCCTGCTGACGCCTTCCGTTCCACACCTTCAAACCGTCAACCCCATTCTCATCGTAATCATTGAGGGGAGATCACGCATTTCCGACTTGAACAAACCGCAGGCGTGCCGTTTTTGGGCGCATGAACGAGTGGTTATCGGTCATCATTCTTGGAATAATCGAAGGAATCACTGAATTCCTCCCCATATCCTCCACGGGCCACCTGCTTTTGGCCGGACAATTCATGCCCCGCCGGAGCGAATTATTTGTGGTCGTCATTCAATCGGGAGCGGTTTTGGCAGTCATCCCCCTGTTTTGGGACCGCTTCCATCAATTCCTCTTCAGATGGCGGGAGCCAGCGACCCGCAATTACCTGGCTAAAATACTCGCGGCATTCTTCCTCACGGGCGTGGGTGGTATGGTCCTCAAGAAAGCCGGACTTGAACTACCCGAAACCGTTTGGCCCATTGCCATCGCGCTGATAGCCGGGGGCATCGCGTTCTTGTGGATCGAGGCAAAGCTGCGTGGAAGGGCATTGAAGGGAGACGTCACTTGGACCATGGCGCTGGCGGTGGGTGCTGCGCAACTGGTGGCTGGGGCATTTCCGGGAACCTCGCGGTCCGGTGCATGCATCCTGCTGTTACTGCTGCTGGGATTAAATCGCCCGCTCGCGACAGAGTTTGCGTTTCTGGTGGGTATCCCGACGATGCTGGCTGCGGGCGGCTATGAAATCATCAAGGCCCTGGGCCAAGCCGGAGCTGATGCAGCACCCGAAAACTGGTCGCTGGTTGGCTTGGGATTTGCCAGTTCCGCCATCGTTTCATTCATGGCGGTAAAGTGGCTGCTACGCTACATCCAGACGCACACCTTCATTGTATTCGGCTGGTATCGGATCGCGCTGGGATTGCTGGTGCTGCTGCTCGCTTTACGTTGAGGTCAACGCGAACCATCGGGGATGACGATCGTTTGCCCCACTTTCATGCTGTTCGCCTTCAAGCCGGGGTTGGCCTTCAATACATCTTCAACGGTCACATCCACCTTTTCCCGGCGGTACGCCGCCACAATCGCGGACAACGTGTCGCCCGATTGAACGGTGTATTTGAAACCTGATGCGGCGGGGGCCGATGGTTGGGCGGAGGGCACGGGCGCAGCCGCCACCGCCTTCGACGCCTTTTTGATCTCCGACAAAATCAACTCCCGGTCCGCCTCGCGTTTGCGATCCACTTCCTTGAGGCTGTCAGCCAAAGCCTTCAGATCATCCGCACCGGCATAATTGCCTTGAGGCTTGGCCATTTGGAGCCGCAGCTCCTGCATCTCCTTCAAGGCATCCGCCAGGCGCTTTTGCAATTCCACGTTGGCCGTTTGCAGGGCAGTGAGCTCGGACCGGAGGCGGTCAATCTGCTCCTGAGTGGCAGCATCCTGTGCCCGCAAGACCGGTGTGAAGGTGACCAGCAACAGACCAACCAGAAAAAAGCGTTTCATGCCGCGACAATAGAAACGAGCGGGAAATCCCGCAAGTGTTGTGTGGCAGGAGTTACCCACACTCACGCAACATCCGTCAGGCGGTAGGTGCCGGGGCAATGAAGAGCTCCGAGCCATCAAGATGGCTCAAGATCATGTCAACCGTGCGGAGGATGGCCCCTTGGTTCTGTTGCACCACGGCGAGGGCATTGCGCCCGAGTTCCGTCCGGCGCCCTTCGTCGCCCAGCAGCAGCGCAAACGCCTGTTCCAATTCTTCACCATTCTTCACCTGACAGGCTCCGCCTTGGGCCACGAATTGGGCGGCAATGTCCGCGAAGTTTTGCATATTCGGGCCGAACACCATCGGTTTGGCCAGCGCACCCGGTTCGATGGGGTTTTGCCCCCCCACGGCGGTGATGCTTTTGCCGACAAAAATCAACGTAGCCTGAGCATAAAAATAACGAAGTTCGCCAGTAGTATCCACCAACAGGCAATGCAATGAACCGGCGGGGTGTCGCGTGCGAGGCGTCATCTCGCTACGATAGGCAAGATCAACCCCGAGTTGCTGGAGTTCGCGTCCGACCTCACGCGCCCGCTCGAAATGACGGGGAACCAGCACGAGAAACAAATCGGGGAAGCGCTTGCGCAACCGCTGGCAGATGCCGGCCAGCAAAACCTCCTCGCCCGCATGCGTGCTTCCCGCCACGAGAACCGGGGCGCCAGCGGGCACGCCACATTGGGCCAGGAGCCCGGGCACATCCAATCGCCGCGTCTGGTCTACCTTGGCCGCGTCAAACTTGAGGCTGCCGACGACATGGATGGCCTCCGGACGGCAGCCTAATTCGCGCAATCGCGCCGCATCCGCCTCGTTTTGGGCTCCCACCGCCGTAAACGACGCAAACAATTGCCGGAACAAAAAGCCATAACGCTGGTAACCGCGAAACGAGCGCTCCGACAGGCGCGCGTTCACGAGGAAAACCGGGGTTCCCCGATCGCGCAGGCGCCAGATGAAGTTCGGCCAAATTTCCGCCTCGACTAAAATCACCGCATCCGGCCCGATCGTATTCAGGGACCGGGCAACGCAGCGCCAGCGATCGATCGGGTAATAGAACTTACCGATGTGGGGGGGGAGGCGTTTTTGCAACTCGCCCATGCCGGTCGTGGTCGTGGTGGACACCATGATCTTGACGTTGGGCAGGCGCGGCTCGAGGGCGCGGATCAGTTGAGTGCAGACGTTGACTTCACCGACGCTGACCGCGTGCAGCCAAAGCACGTGGCGATTGGAGAGCGATTGCTTGGTTTTGGCGTCAAAACTTCCGAAACGCTGGCCGAAGCCCTGGGTCCAATTGCCACGGCGCCGCATCCGCATGAAGTAATACGGAGCGGCCAGCCAGAACAATATCGTGAAGAGAATGTTGTAAACCGTGCGCACAATGTCCCAATCCTGGGGTGATTTTGGGCGAGGACGGGTTCCCGGAAAAGGAAAAAGCCCTGCGCCGATCCAAATCAGCGGCGAAAGAATAAGAGCCACACAATCAATAGCATTGGGAGCATGACCGGCAGCGTGAATCGCAGGACATAACCGAGGAAGGTAGGCGTGCGGACCTTTTGATGATCCGCAATGGCTTTGACCATGAAATTGGGGCCATTGCCAATGTAGGTGTTGGCCCCAAAAAACACGGCACCCACGCTTATGGCCACCAACAAGGAGCCAAATTCGGGCGTCTGGACCATGGATGCCAAGACGGCCGGGTTGCTGGCCCCCTCGCCCGCCGAGGCACTCAGGAAACTTAGATAGGTCGGCGCATTGTCGAGGACACTGGAGAGCGTGCCGCTCCCCCAGTAAAACAAGGCCGGAGAAAACCCGCCCAGTTTCCCGGAATAATGAGCCGCATTGTTTTGCAGCCAATCAAGAGCAGGCATCATGGTGCAGAATATCCCGATAAACAAAATGGCCACCTCTTGTATCGGGTGAAAGGTGAAGTGATTAGCCTCGTGGATATCCTTGCGAGTGGTAAACCATGAGCCCGCGGCGGCGGCCAACATCAGAGCCTCACGAACGAATATCGGCTGGCTGATGAACACAGCCACCAAAATCACCGCGAGAAAGCCGACATTGCCCATTCCCCGGAATTTGAATTGGTCCGGCGACTCAGCCACCTCCCGCACGGCCTTCGGAGCGCGCAGATAATTGCGCCGATCAACGACATAAAACATCAGGAGCAAAACGCCGATGCCCGTCACCCACATCGGCCAGCAATGTTCCGCCACCCACCAAAACGGGACCCCCTTCAGATACCCCAGGAACAAGGGCGGATCGCCAATCGGAGTGAGACAGCCGCCCACATTGGAGACCACGAAAATGAAAAACACAATGTGGTGCGCCGTGATACGATACTTGTTCATCCGAATCCACGGACGGATCAGCAGCATGGATGCGCCTGTGGTGCCGAGAAAATTTGCGAGCACAGCTCCCAACAAGAGGAACCGAACATTTTCAAACGGAGTCGCCTCCCCTTTGACGGTGATATGAATGCCCCCGGAGACCACAAACAAGGAACCGATCAAAACAATGAAGCTGACGTATTCATGCGCCACGTGAAGCACGCGTTCATGAGCGTGGAGACCAAACAAGTAGTAAACCAGCGTGATCGCGCCGAGGGCCAAGGCCACTTTGGGATAATGCCTACCCCAAGCCTCGGCGTTTACCAATGGCCCCAAAGCAATAGCCCGAAGGGGATCATCATCCACGGGCTGGGGTTCAATAAATGATCCTCCATGCGCCGCGGAAGCTAGGAACGCGCTTTATCCTGGTCAAACTGAATCCAGCTGAGGCTGGCAATAAAGGCGTAACCCTCCCCCCTCCGCGGAATCAAAACGCCATCAAGGCGGAAGGAAGAGGGCTTAATCGCTGAAAGCAGACGGCTACCTGTCACTGGCAAGACCAGGGCAACCGTCTGCAAGAGTGGACGTGGGCGCCCACGACTGGAGACGGTGGCCCAAGGAATGAATCGTGATGGCGATGAATCGACCGGTTTTCATGCGGCAATCAATTCACGCGTTTCAGCCAAGATCGCCGCCTGACGACGAGCCCGTCGCTTGGCCATCGCCACCTTCTCCTCGAACAACGCCGGGAAGAACAGCAAAGGATACGCCGTCGCCCAAACCAGGCCCGCCGCTTCATTGGCGGCCCGTCTGAGTTCGATTCCAAGCGTCGCCGTTTCCGCATTGGCCAATCGCTCCCGGAGCAACCGCTGGTTCAGCCGCTCGAACTCGTTTTCCAAGACGGCCCGGAACGGCGCGGGCGGCAGGGGATTCACCTCGAACCGGGTTTCCGGTCCGAACACGGTAGGGACTCTATTTGCATTCATGTTCTATGCTTTCTTTTTCGCCGTGGCTTCTGCCGCGTCGCTCAACAAAAAACCCGCGATTGTTTCTCAATCGCGGGTTTTCTGTGAAATCGTTGTTACTTCGTTTTAGGTATCCAAACCTACTTCACCAGAAAACCCGCCACCGCACTGCCAACGAGACGTAATAAACGTCGCGCGATGGGTGAGCGCGGAGCACTTGATTGTCTGGACCATGTTCTTCATTTCAACGCGGCCATTAAACACCATCAAAGTGCCTTTGTCAAACCGACCGCTCCGTTTGCATTTTTCGTGCCTTCCCCTGCATTCCAAGTTCAAATGAACGGCAACAAATGAGTAAAATCGTCGGCATAGATTTGGGCACCACCAACTCACTGGTGGCCACAGTGGATTCTGGCATCCCGCTGGTTCTCGCGGACGCAGGCGGCAAACGCCTGACTCCATCAGTCGTGCATCTATCGAAACCCGGAGAGAAGCCGCTGGTTGGACTCCCGGCCAGCCGCCTGCGAGCCCTAAGACCTTCGGAGACAGTTTACTCAGTGAAGCGCTTCATCGGCCGCCGCGCCAATGAACTGACCGACACGGACGCGGATGTCCCCTACCCGCTTAGCCGCAGCGGCTCTGGCCCGGCGACGATTGACCTGCATGGCCATTCTTGGACACCGGAAGAAATCTCCGCTGAAGTCCTGAAGAAGCTCAGAGCGGATGCCGAATCCAGTTTAGGTGAATCCGTGACCCGCGCAGTCATCACCGTGCCCGCCTACTTCAACGACGCCCAACGCAACGCCACCAAGCGCGCGGGCGAACTGGCCGGCTTCACCGTCGAACGCATCATCAACGAACCCACCGCCGCCGCGCTCGCCTACGGCTTGGACAAGCTGAAGGAGAAATCGAAGATCGCCGTTTACGATCTTGGCGGTGGCACATTCGACCTTTCGATCCTGGAACTCAACGAGGCCGTGTTCCAGGTGATCGCCACGCACGGCAACACCCGACTGGGCGGCGACGACATTGATCGCGCGGTGACCGAACACCTCGCCAGCCAGGTCGAACAACAATCCGGCAAAGTGCTTCGGCATACCGGCACCCGGCAGGCAAGCCCCGAACAACTCATCGTCTGGTCCAAGCTTCGCGAAGCCGCTGAACAAGCAAAGATCAAGCTCTCGACGGAAAACGAGACCGACATCGCCCTGCCCTTCCTGCTGCCCGATTACAGCCTCAGTTATCGCCTCACCCGGGACGAACTGGAACGCATCGCCCGCCCCATCGTCCTGCGAACGCGCGAGCACTGCCTGCGTTCACTTGCCGATGCGGGGCTCGAAGCCCGCGACCTTGACCAAGTGATTTTGGTGGGCGGCCAAACGCGCATGCCCCTCGTGCGCCAACTGGTGGCAGAATGGTTTGGGTGCGCTGAGTTCGAGGAAACACGCGGCGGCCTTCGGCTGGGAACGGAATATCACGAAGCCGGCGGCCCATTACTCAACACGGGCGTAAACCCCGATGAAGCGGTTGCGCTCGGCGCCGCCATCCAAGCTGCCATCCTCTCCGGCGACTTGCGCAACGTGCTGCTGCTCGACGTGACACCGCTGTCCCTGGGATTGGAAACGTTTGGCGGCTTAATGAATGTGATCATCCCGCGCAACACCACCATTCCGGTAAAGGCGGGCGAAATGTTCACCACCGCCGTGGATAACCAACGGGACATGCTCATCCATGTGCTCCAAGGCGAACGCGAGCGCGCGAAGGACAATTGGAGCCTGGGCAAGTTCACGCTGGAGTTCGGACCAGCGCCTCGCGGGGTGCCGCGTGTCGGCGTGCAATTCGAGATTGATGCCAACGGAATCCTCAACGTGCTCGCCCGCGACACGCGCACGGGCAAGGAGAAAATCGTCCCGATGAAATCCGCCGTGGACGTGGACGACGAAGCCGTGACCCGCATGGTGGAGGAGTCTGTGGAACACGCCTTCGCTGACCTTGCGACCCGCCGCTGGGTGGAGGCGAAGCTAAAAGCCTCTGCGACGGCCAAAGCCGCCCGCAAGTGCCTCGCCGACACCCGGGATGATTTGGAACCCGAATACATCACCCAAGTCGAAGCCGCCTTGCAGGCCGTGAGCGACGCCCTTGCCACCGAGCAACCCAACACCGGCTGCGGCGACACCAAGCTGCTTCAATCCGCCTGCAAAGCGCTGGAAGAAGCAACCCAGCCCCTCGCCGAGCTCCTCATGGAACGCGTGACCGAGGCGTTGCTCAATCAGCGCGGGATCACCTGACCCTTGCAGGAGCCGACGTGAGGGGGCCCTATTTGAAGCGCCCCGAAGCGACCCTCCTCACGCCGGCTCCTACCCTCCAGGAAAATTGCAAATGCGCGTGATTTGTTCGGCGTAGCAGGTATGCTGCCGACATGATTTCGCGCGCCAAATCTGAAGCGCTGTTTGCCGAGGCCCTGAACCACATTCCCGGCGGTGTGAATTCGCCCGTGCGTGCTTTCCGCGCCGTCGGCGGCCAGCCGTTCTTCGTGAATAAGGCCAAGGGCTGTCGGGTCACCACGGTGGACGGCGACGAGCTGATTGATTACGTCGGCACATGGGGCCCGGCGATTCTCGGGCACGCGCATCCCAAGATCATCAAAGCGGTGCAAGACACCGCCGCGCACGGCACCAGCTTCGGCATTCCCAATCCGCTTGAAGTGACGATGGCCAAACTCATCTGCGCCTCCG
>Ga0075471_10001827_pt1 | contig 14067 bp, 12 predicted proteins | sample DEB19_08_DNA_2_FD_74787 | JGI IMG/M metagenome (GOLD analysis project Ga0075471, IMG submission 74787) | Aqueous microbial communities from the Delaware River and Bay under freshwater to marine salinity gradient to study organic matter... | ecosystem: Environmental > Aquatic > Marine > Coastal ... | reverse complement strand
CGCCGGCATCCCCGTCAATATCCTCCCCAAACTCGCCAGCGGCCAGCGCCCCAACGTCATCGACCTCATGAAAAACAAGGACATGGCGATGGTCATCAACACCCCCAGCGGCAAGAACACCCGCGAAGATGAGGTGAAGATCAGAACCGCGACGATGCAGAACCGAATCCCCATCATGACCACGCTCCGTGGAGCCGATGCGGCGTTGAAGGCGATCAAGTCACTGCAAGGCAGCGAGGTGCAGGTGCGGGCGCTGCAGGAGTACCATCAATAGGCGAAGCCCATCGAGAGGAGTCTCTGCATTCATTTCACACCTCACGCCAGCGATTCTCGGCAATACTACAAGCACTTCGCCACTTCCTTCACCGCGTCGGAGCCCAAGGTCCTCCATGCCCAGTTGCCATCCGCCGCAAGTTTGATTGTTTGCGTGCGTAGAACAGCTGTATTCATGAACGCCAAATTGGCAACTCTAATCCTAGCATGGACCTTATGCTATGGGTGGCTTTTAGCAGCCGAGCCGTGGGACTACCAACATTGGTCCTTCCTGCCGGTGAAGCCGCAGCATCTGCCAGACGTGAAAGACATGTCATGGCCGAGGACTCGCGTGGATCAATTCATTCTTGCGAAGATGGAAGCCGCCGGGTTCAAGCCTGCGCCACCTGCCGATGTGGACAAGCTAACACGACGCCTGTGGTTTGATCTCGTGGGACTGCCGCCCGATGCCAAGAGCGTCGAGTTATCGATGCTTGTCGAACAATTGCTCGCGAGCCCGCACTTTGGCGAGCGCTGGGCTCGTCATTGGCTGGATGTCGCCCGCTATGCGGAATCCTCCGGCAACACGCGTAATATGGCCTACGTGCTTGCGTGGAAGTATCGCAACTACGCCATCCGCGCTTTTAATCGCGACGTGCCATTCGATCAGTTCATCCGCGAGCAGATCGCGGGTGATTTGATTCCCGCTTCGACACCTCAGCAGCGTGATGAACAACTGCTCGCCACTGGGTTTCTCAATGTCGGCACGCGCTCGCTTGGCGAGCAGGATCTCATTCTGTACGAGATGAATCTCGCGGACGATCTAATCGATACAACGTGCCACGCCTTCCTCGCGCTAAGCGCGAATTGCGCTCGCTGTCATGATCACAAGTTCGACCCCATCCCCACACGTGACTACTACGCGCTCGCGGGCATCTTCCGCAGTACGAGGTATCTCAGCGGCGTGGAGACCAACAACCGCGCCGAGTCCGCCTCCGCGATGCCGCTGGGCCCCGATGGCGTGAAGCGCATGACCGCCTTGAAGGATCACGAGAAGCGGCTTGCCGACATGACCAAGGAATATGTCGATGTAGAGAAGAGGCGGAACTCGCAGCGTGATGAACTCGTGAAGGCAGGTGTCGATCCCGTGAAGATGCCGAAGGAAATGCCGGCCGCGATGATGCCGAAAGTCGAGGCTTTGAAGCAGATGGACAAAGCGGTGGAAGACTGGAAGGCAAAGTTGGCCGCGATGCAAAAGACCGCTCCGTTACCACCCGCCACCGGCATGGCCTGCCAGGAGTCGGACAAGTTCATCAACTGCCCACTGATGGACAAAGGCGATTACAAGCAGCCGCTCGCTGCTGTGCCGCGTGGTGCGCTCAGCGTGCTGCCGGTGAAGCTTGCGCCAATCGGTGAGAAGGAGAGCGGTCGCAAACAGCTCGCCGACTGGATCGCGAGCAAAGACAATCCGCTCACCGCGCGCGTGATCGTAAACCGAGTGTGGCTAAAGCTAATGGGCCGTGGCCTGGTCGATACGCCCGATGATTTCGGCAAGCTCGGTGCGAAGCCCACGCATCCTGAGTTGCTCGACGACCTCGCGCTTCGATTCATGCAAAATGGCTGGAGCGTGAAGTGGCTCATTCGTGAGATCACCAGCAGCGCGGTTTATCAGCAGGGCGCTGCAAGCACGGAGCAAGGCATGATGCTTTACGCTGGCCGCGCACCCAAGCGCCTCGAAGCCGAAGTCATTCGCGATGCAATGCTCTCGCTGAGCGGCACGCTGAAGCAGTGTGTGATCGAAGGTTCGCAGGTGGAGGAACTGGCAAAGCAGGTTACGCCACAAGGCCGCGAACTTGGCCGCAAGAACTTCCTCAACGACATCAAAGAAGACCTGCTCGTGCGCAGCATTTACCTGCCGGTGCTTCGCGGTTCGCAGACGCCGATGATGCAGTGCTTCAATGCCGCCGATCCCGCCAGCATCGTCGGCCAGCGCAGCAACGGCATCGTGCCCGCGCAGGCGCTGCTGTTGATGAACAGCAACTTCGTCATGCAGCAGGCGGAGAGTTTTGCGAAGCGCACGGAGGCTAATTCAAACACAGAGGCACGACTGAACAGCGTCTGGCGCAGCATGTTTTATCGGGCTTCAACAAGCAACGAACTGTCGGCCATGAAGCGTTCGATCGATAGCGGCATGACGTGGCCGCAACTCTGCCATGTGTTGATGCAGAGCGCTGAATTTCAAATTCTGTATTGATCATGAAATTCCGTTTTAACACTCGCCGCGAACTCCTCCGCGCTTCTGGCACGGGCTTTGGCTGGATGGCGTTTCAGAGCTTGTTCGCGAGTAAACCAGTGAATCCACTCGCGCCACACGGCTCGCATTTCCCGGCGAAGGCGAAGCGCGTGATCTTTCTCTTCATGTGCGGAGGGCCATCACAGGTGGATACGTTTGATTATAAGCCGAAGCTGTCGAAGCAGCATCAGAAGCCGGTGAAGGAAGGGAGCACCACGGTTTACTACCAGAGCCCGTGGCAGTTCCGGCCGCGCGGGCAGAGCGGCATGTTGATTTCCGATCTGCTGCCGCACATCGCGCAGCATGCGGATGACCTGTGCGTCATCAACTCGATGTACACGGACCACAACGCGCATCCACAGGCCATACTCCAGATGAACACAGGCAGCTTCGCCTTCACGCGTCCGAGCGTCGGCTCATGGGTGACTTATGGTCTGGGTACGGAGAATCAAAGCCTGCCTGGCTTTGTCAGCATCAATCCCGGCTTCCAAGGCGGCGGCGGACTCAATTACAGCAGCGCTTTTCTGCCCGCTGCATGCAATGGCACGCCCATCGGTCACGGTGGCACCGGCAGCGAAAGCGTGCCGATGGCCTCGCTGAAGGACATCCAGCTTCCGTTCATGAAGAACGCGAAGCACGATGTCGCGACGCAACGCCGCCAGCTCGATTTGCTTCAGCAGATCAATCACGAGAGACTCGCACGCGATGGCAGCAACGCGCTCGTCGAAGGAATCATCAACAGCGCTGAACTCGCCTTCAACATGCAGCGTGAGATGCCCGAGGTGATGAGCTTCAAGAACGAATCACCGAAGACGCTCGAGATGTATGGCATCGGCGACGGCAAGCCCACCGATCACATCGGTCGTGCGTGTCTCATGGCGAGGCGCTTCTGCGAGGCAGGTGTTCGTTTCGTCCAGGTAAATCAGGACTTCTGGGACGACCACACTGACATCTTCAAGAACCATCCACAGCATGCGCTCGAGTCCGATCAACCCGTTGGCGCTCTATTGCACGATCTTAAGCAACGTGGCTTGCTCGACGACACGCTTATCGTCTGGGGTGGCGAGTTCGGTCGTCCGCCGCTGCTGAACAAAAACAATGGGCGCGATCACAACAACGTTGGCTTCACCATGTGGCTCGCCGGTGGCGGCACGAAGGGCGGCATCCGCTACGGTAGTACCGATGAAACCGGCACCACCGCTGTCGAGAACAAAGTCCATCTCCACGATCTGCATGCCACTATGCTATACCTGCTGGGCCTCGATCACGAGAAGCTGACGTATCGCTACGCCGGTCGCGATTTTCGGCTCACTGATGTGTATGGAAAAGTGGTGAGCGGGGTGGTAGCGTGAGCGGAAGAGCGCTAAAAAAAAGGATTCAACCGCGAGCTGGCGAGGCAAGTCGTCGCTAAAAGTGGTCGCCTACCCGTCACTGCCTACCTTTGCTGCCGCGTGCGCTACTTTACTGTGGAGCGGTGCTGGGCAGTCGCGGTCTTATGAAGAGGTATTCGAGTCCGCGCTTGATTGCTTCTGACCCAAACGGAAGACTGGCGCGAGGCTGATTGGGGGACTAGCGAAAGACAAAGAGCTCTACTCGATGCGTCAGCTCTTGGTGGATGTTTTAGGGTAGTCCCGTCAAAGTCGGCTGAAGTAAACAATGATCACGCCAGCGCCTCTTGGCAATACTGCACGCACTTCGCCACTTCCTTCACCGCGTCGGAGCCTTCGGGGATTTTGTATTCCAGCTCGATCTCGGCGGGGAAGGTCCACTTCTCCTTTTTCATCAACTGCAGCACTTCCTTGATCGGGGTCTGGCCCTGGCCCCAAGGCACGTTGCCGCCGTCGGCGGTGCGGTCTTTGAGATGCAGGTTCGTGATGCGCGCGTGATACTTCTCCAGCACGGGGATCGGTGATTTGCCCTTCGTGCCGGCGACGTAGTGGCCGATATCGAGGTTGAAGCCGATGTATTGGCCGAGATCCAGGATGGAGTCGAACTTGTCCATCTCCGGCAGGTTGTTCGTGTGGTTGTGAAAGCCGACCCAAATTTTGTGTTTGTCGGCAAATGGCGCCGCACGCGCGGCGAGGACGGCATTGCGCTCCGTGGTCACGGCGGCGCAGCCGAGCGCCTTCGCCACGAGGAAATTGAACTCGATCTCCTCATTCGACTGACCGAAGCCCATCTTGTGGATATGAATGTTCACGCCCGCGTCGTTGAACATCTTCCGCATCTCCACGCACTTGGCGATCTGCTGCTCGCGTTCCGCATCGGTGATCTTGCCGCCCTTGATGCCTGCGAAAAGCTGCGTCGGCCCGCCCATGAGCTCCGTCTCGCTGATGCCGCAATCCACCAGCGCCTTCAGCGTCTCCTCGGCTGTCTTCGCCATGCTGCGATAACTATACGTGATGCAGCCGACGCGTACGCCACCGAACATCGAGTTCGGCTTCTCCGCTGCCGAAGCCAAACGTGGAAGCGTGAAACCCGTGGCGGCAGCGAGTGTGGTGCCGAGGAAATGGCGGCGCGAGAGCGAGTGAGTGGTCATGAAGTATTGGAACGCCTGAGTGAGACGTCTTTTGCCTCAATTGCTGAGAAATCACATGCATTGAAGCAGGGCGTATTTTGAAGTTGAAATGGCAGAGCTTCCCAACACGGTTTTGTAAACTCCAACTTCATTCACCATGGCCACCTACGTCTACGAAACCATTCCCGCGAATCCAGAAGAGCAGCCCCGCCGCTTCGAGGTGCAGCAAAAGATGAGCGATCCGGCATTGACGACGGATCCGCAGACCGGTGAGCCTGTGCGCCGCATCATCACCGGAGGCAGCGGTCTCGTCACTCACGGCGCGAGCATTCTTTCCATGAAGACGCGGGGAAGATAGTGTGCTTATGACCTGAAATGAAGGGTAGGTCTGTTGCCCATAGCAACTGGCCAATAGGGCATCCAGTCGTCTAAGATGTCGAGGCATCTAGTGATGCTTTGACCGGTTCTCTAAAGGGCTGTCGGACTCCCGGCGGTCTTATTGGCAGATTCATTTGCTTGTCAGCTAGGGGTTCAACACTCTCCTCTCTCTTTTCTTGCCACGGTAACCAATGCGCTAAACGGACATTTGAGACATTCTTTTTGAGTGACGGTCTAAAGACAGTCTCATGCACCGACGATTTCACGCAGCGGCACGCCAGCATCCGTCACCGGGCGGGGACGCTGCACAGGGTCCATGAACTCGTGATTGGGATGGATGCCGAGCAGGTGGAACAGCGTAGCGGCAAGATCCGGCGGGCGAACGGGGCGATCTGCCGGGAAGGCACCATTCTTGTCGCTGGAACCGATGATTTGGCCTCCCGGCACACCGGCTCCTGCGAGGGCGACGGAGAAAACATTCCCCCAATGGTCCCTGCCGCCACTTTTGTTGATTGTGGGCGAGCGGCCGAACTCACCCATCACCACCACCAGCGTCTCATCGAGCAGGCCACGAGAGTTCAGATCCTCGATCAAAGCTGCGTAGGCTTGGTCAAACTGAGGTGCCAGCCTAGTGCGTACCCGCTCACTGTTGCGCTGATGCGTGTCCCACATTGGACTGCCCGCATTTTGATCCTCGGGCTCGCGCGCCCAGTTCACTTGAACGATGCGGCTTCCTGCCTCGATGAGGCGCCTTGCCAGAAGGACGCCTTGGCCAAATTTACCGCGACCGTAGCGATCGCGCATGGAGGCGGGTTCACGTTCGATCTCCAAAGCGGCGCGGCTTTTCTCCGAATGAATCAGATTAAAAGCCCTCTGATGCATGGCATCCAGCTCGGCGAACTGCGGGAGTGAGCTCAGGGCCCGTAGCCGACCATCCATCTGTTGCAGCAGGCTGCCGCGCTCGGAAAAGCGGATTTCAGTCATCCCTTCGGCCAAGCTCATGCCCTCGATGCGCAGTCGCTGTGCTGAGGGATCGCATTGGATCATCTGCGGATGCCAAGCCGCGCCCATGAATCCACCGTTCTGCCCAGGCCACACGATGTTGCCGTTGTTCTCGATCCATTCCGGCAGCACCACCGAGGATAACGGCGAGTTCTCGCTGGGCTTCAAGGCACCCACCGCTGCGGCGAGGCTGGGCCAGTCGTTGCCTCCCGCCGGCACATTTTCCGCCTTAGAGAGCGGTTCGTAACCCGTGAGCATGAAGGCACCGCTGGTTGAATGCGCGTTGATACCCGTGGTCATCGAGCGGATGACACACATGCGGTGTGCCTGCTTGGCGGTGCGTGGCAAAACTTCGCTGAAATGCACACCAGGCACCGAGGTGGGAATCGATGAAATGTCTCCACGAATTTCCAGTGGAGCCATCGGCTTCGGGTCAAAGGTTTCATGCTGCGGTGGCCCGCCGCTCAGAAAAAGAAGGATGCAGCTTTTTGCCCTACCAAAAGAGGCCTGCTGTCCTGCGCATGTCACACTGGCTCGCATGATGGCAGGCAGTGAAAGTCCCATGCTGCCAAGCCCACCGACGCGGAGCCACTCGCGACGGTTCAATAGGCTGGATGAAGCAGAACTAGGCATGTGTCCATTACAGCAGGGCGCTGCTGGCTCTATCATCCATGCCTCTTGCCGGCGGGTTCGGTCAGCCTAAAACTCAGCTATCTCCTCGGTAAGCGTTATGGGAAAAGGGAAGATGGAAGTATCTCCAAATGTGCTGCCGAGCTTCATGCAATTCGCGCGGCAGTGATGCGTCATGTGTGCGCGAAACTGGGAAATCCGTGGACCTGCAAATCCACCGCCGCCGCATGGGACGGCACAATCAGAAATAGTGGATCGTCATAAAAAAGCTGGTTCAACGGCAGCCCTTCGTGAAACGTGCGTCGGCCTTGTCGCACGGCTGCTATTAGATTTGAATTCGGACATGAGCTGGCGTGTTGGATAGGCTGGGAGCATTGACAAAATGTGAGCGCTTCCCACGATGCGTGGGCTGTGACTGAATCCGCCACCCTCCACCGAACGCCGCTCCACGATGTGCATCTCGAACTTGGAGGTCGCATGGTGCCTTTCGCCGGTTGGGAGATGCCGGTGCAGTACTCTGGCATCGTGGAAGAGCACAAGGCAGTGCGGAATGCGGTGGGCGTCTTTGACATTTCGCATATGGGCCAGTTCCTTGTTAGCGGAAAGAATGCCGAGGCTTTTCTCAATCGCACGCTGACCAACGATGTTTCCAAGCTCCACCCCGGCCAAGGTCATTACACGCTGCTGTTGAATGAGAAAGGTGGTGTGGTGGATGATTTGATCGCCTACCGCACGAGTGAGAAGGAGTTTTTACTCGTCGTGAATGCTTCCCGCATCGATGCGGATTGGGCACATTTTCAAAAGCAGACCAAGGCAGAGGAAGATGTGATGATGGCGAATGCTAGTGACTTTACTGCTGGTTTCGCTGTGCAGGGACCACGCAGTCGAAAGGTCTTTCAGAACCTGTTTCAGGGGGAAGCTCCCTATCCTGAGAAAAACACCATTCTCATCACGATGACTGAAAGCGGGCCGATGTGGCTCTGCGGCACTGGCTACACCGGTGAGGAGGGTTTTGAGTTTTTCGTTCCCGTCCAGAAATCGGTCTCGTGGTTCCGCTGTATCTTAGATGCGGTCAAAGCGGAGGGTGGGGTGCCCTGTGGGCTCGGAGCGCGTGACACGCTGCGCCTCGAAATGGGCTATCCGCTTTATGGGAACGATCTCAGTGAAGAGCGCACACCGCTACAGGCTGGGCTCGGTTTCTTCGTGGCGATGGGTAAAGCTGAGTTCACAGGCCGCGAGATTCTCTCGTTGCAAAAAGCCAATGGTCTGCCGGACAAACTGGCCGCATTTCGCATGATAGGCACCGCGCCGCCACCTAGGCCACACTATCCGGTAGCGCATGAAGGACACAACGTGGGCGAGGTGTGCAGTGGCACGCAATCGCCTTCCTTGAGTGTTGGCATCGGTATGGTGTATCTGCCGCCATCCATCGCCACCCTTGGCAACCAGATCGAAATCGAGGTGCGCGGCCGCAAATTCCCGGCTGAAATCGTAAAGAAGCCGTTTTACCACAAAACCTGAAAAACCCCCACTATGAGCAACATACCTGATCAACTGCGCTACCGTGACTCCCATGAATGGATCGATCCGACGCAAGATCCAGCCCCCGTGGGCATCACCGATCATGCCCAGGCGGAACTGACTGACGTCGTGTTTGTGGACCTTCCGAAAGTTGGCACCGTCGTCTCCGCAGGTCAGCAGGTTTGTGTGATCGAGTCCGTGAAAGCGGCGAGTGACATCTATGCGCCGGTGAGCGGCGAAATCGTGGCGGTGAATGAGGCGCTGAACAGTGAGCCTGGGCTCATCAACACGGCGCCCTATGCTGGCGGTCACATCTTTAAGATCAAACCATCCAACGTGGCCGAAATCGACAAGCTCATGACGCCTGAGGCTTACGCGGCGCACATTGGCTGAGTCTTTGGCTACTCCAGCAGGCCCCGTGCGATGATCGCATCCACCGGGTTGTGATCATCGGTGAAAGCGAAGCTGGGCTTTGGCAACTGGCCGGTGGGCACAAGGTGGCTTGTCAGACGTTGCTGCCATGAGTCTCTTGCAAAGTAGCGGTCGATGAAACGCGCTCGTAGGTCCTGACGACTGCACAAAAGAATCACGTTCTGCGTTTCATCAGGACGGCCGCCTACGCCAAAGACGTGGATGTGCGGAAAGACTCCGCGCAGTGTGGTTAGCATGCCCGCGGTCAGCTCGGACTGTGGTCCGTTTACGCTGGCAATGATGTTCATGATGTAAACGCCATCTGGCGTGAGATGATCGACGATCTGTTTAAAGAACTCTTGCGTGGCCAGATGGGACGGGATGGCATGACGGCCATTGTAGGCATCGCCGAAGATGAGGTCCCACTTTTGGTCGCCTGCGAGATTGAGGAAGCGCCGTGCGTCCGCCGCGTGGGCGGCGACTTTCGGGTGTTCGTTGAGCTTGAAGAACTTTTTACCAACCTCGATGACCTGCGGATCGATCTCGACCACGTCGACCTTTGCGTCGGGAAAATCGCGCGAGACATTTTCAGGCATGCCAAAGGCACCCGCGCCGATGAAAAGAGCACTCTCGACTTTTTCCTTCTCACGCAGGAGGGCGAGCTTCCAGTATTCTTGATACGGAAGGATGATGTCACCCGTGTCCGCGTTCATGCCACCTTCCTGCGTGGAGTCGAGCATCAGCAGGCGCAGTCTGTCTGGTTTCACACCTTCCTCCAGCACCCGGATGTGGTGATAAAACGACTCGTGCTCGTACACGAGGCCTTTCAGGGAGACAGGCTCTGAGTTCCAGCCGACCACGCCGGCTACAAGGCCGCTGAGTATAATCGGCAACACCAGTCTGCCTGTGTTTCGCGCCATAATGAAGGAGGCTACGGAGAGTGACAGCAGGAGAATGCCTGTGCCGATGAAGATGCCACGCACGCCAAAGGTTGAAAGCAGGAAGAAACCGGAAAGGAAGGTGCCGACAAAGCTGCCTAGAGATCCGAGCATGCTGATGGTGCCTGCTGAGGCGCCAACATGACTGTCCTTGTCAGCCAGACTGTAGAAGCGCACGGAGGCAGGAGAGATGGCTCCAAGTAGGATGCCTGGCACAGCAAAGAGGATGATCGAGATCATCACTGGTCCGCTGATGACGCCAAAAGCGCTCAGGCGTAGGCTGAAGGCCAGGTGAAAAGCGGGAATAAAAAGCGTAAGCACCGCAGCTCCTGCGAGCAGCCAGCCAATGAGATCGAGTGCCATCTTCCGGTCTGCTAGCCATCCACCTAGATAGCCGCCGATGCTAAAAGCCACAAGGATGACGCCGATGAGCGCGGTCGAGGTAAAGACCGTGTTACCAAAGTAAGGTGCTAGCAAACGAAAGGCGCTGATCTCGATCACCATGATGGCCGCTCCGGCGAGAAAGCAGACGAGTCCAAGGAAAAAGCGGATGGCCTGGTGGGCGCGCTGAGGTGTTTCAGGTAAAGGTGCGGCGGACATGGCAGACCGATTTCATAGCACGCGGAGCGGATGAGGCTAGATGATTCCGGCTTGATGAAATAGGCAGTCGCTGCCAGAGCATAACACCATGTCCGGCTATTCATCGCTCTGTGAAACCATGTCCGAAATCTCGCTGCTGACCTCGACGGAGGCGGTGCTCAGCTGGGACCAGGAAACCTACATGCCGACGAAGGCGCTCGATTTTCGAGCCCGCCAGATGTCTTATCTCACTGGCAAGGCGCATGCGCTTTTGACCTCTGCGAAAACTCGCAAGCTGCTCGACAAAGCCGAGGCCGAGACACCTGAAACACCTACGCAGGCGGCGAATGTGCGTGGCCTGCGACGTGACATTGACCGGGCTACGAAGCTGCCGGCCAAACTGGTGCAGGAAGAGAGCGAGACGGCCACGCATGCCAAGGCTGCTTGGGTCGAGGCGAGGGCGAAATCGGATTTTTCGATGTTTGCGCCGCATCTGGAGCATCTGCTGAGTATTGCGAGACGGAAGGCGGATCTTTTTGGCTACGCGGACGAGCCTTACGATGCGCTGCTCGATCTTTACGAACGCGGTGCGAAGACCCGCGAGGTGGCGGCATTATTTGAGAAGCTGCGGCCACAATTGGCCGAAATCGCCCGTGGGGCTGTGCAGAGGTCGAAGAAGGTCAAACCAGGTCTTTTGAAGGGACGTTATCCGCTGGAAAAGCAGCAGATATTGAACCGAGAGATCGCGGAGAGCCTCGGATTCGATTTTGAGGCCGGCCGGATCGACACGACGGCTCATCCCTTTTGCACTACACTGGGCGCGGGTGATGTGCGGCTCACGACGCGGTATGATGAAAGCGATTTTCTTTCGTCGCTGTTTGGTGTGATGCATGAGGCAGGGCACGGTTTGTATGAGCAGGGACTACCGGGCCTCGACTACGGTCTGCCGAGCGGCAGCGCGGCCTCTCTGGGTATTCACGAATCTCAGAGCCGCCTCTGGGAGAATCATGTGGGCCGCAGTCGCACGTTCTGGGCAAAGTGGCTTCCGCGTGCGAAAGAGCTCTTCCCGCATTTGAGGAAGGTCAAGCTGGATGGCTTCATGAAGGAGATGCTTCGCAGTGAATTCAGCTTCATCCGTGTGGAGGCCGACGAGGCGACGTACGACCTGCACATCCTGCTGCGCTTTGGCATCGAGCGTCGTCTGGTGAAGGGTGAGCTCCTTGTCAAAGACGTGCCGAAGGTTTGGAATGAAGAGTTTCAAGACCTGTTCGGCCTCACGCCGCCGGATGATCGACGTGGCTGCCTGCAGGACATTCACTGGAGCATGGGAGGTCTTGGCTACTTTGCCACCTACACGCTTGGAAACCTCAACGCAGCGCAGCTTTTCGCGACGGCGAAGAAGAACAAAAAGATCTCCGCAAGCCTAGACCGATGCGAATACGCGCCGCTGCTAAACTGGCTACGTGTCAATGTGCATGGCTGGGGGGCGGCACTCACGCCGACAGAAATCATGCAGCATGCCACTGGAAAGGTCACCGATGCCAAGTGGCACGTGCAGCATCTGCGGGATCGTTACGTGGGATGATGGCGATGGCTGAAAAGCCAGATGACATCTTTATACCTCTCCCATTTTCAACATGTCACCAAGCAGTTCACGCAGCAGCTTACGGGCGCGGTAGAGACGCACTTCCACAGCTTTTTCTGTGGTGGATTGAACCCGGGCGATTTCAGCGTGACTGAGACCGTGCCACGTCGAAAGAATCAAGACTTCACGCATATCGTGTGGAAGTTCGCTGACAGCTTTTTGCACGGCAGCGAGGCGTTCATTGGCTGCGGCCTGCTCATCTGGTGAGGCGTGGGTGCTGGCCACTTGCAGCTCGCGGAGGTTTTCAGGTTCGGTGAGGGCCTCGGGATGGCGGCAACGCCATCGGGCGTGATTGCGGGCGAGATTAGTGGCGATGGCAAAGAGCCAAGTGGCAAACTTTTGCGAGACACGATACTCAAAGCGATGCCGGTGGACGCGGACGAAGCTCTCCTGTGAGAGATCACACGCGGTGGCGTGACTGCCGGTGAGGCGCATGAGGTAGCTGATGAGCGGTTGGCTCCATGCGTCCATCAGGCGGTTCAGCGCGAGATCATCCCCCTCGGCCAGGGTTCGCATGAGTTCGGCATCGAGCTCGTCACGAGCGGGGCTGCTCATCGGCGGATGTTTGAGGAAAGGTTCTCATCATGCAGCCGGCGCTGATGCTGCATGACGGGCAGGATGTCTTCAAGGAAGCGATTGCCAGTCTCACTCGGCATGAGGGTGGCGACTTGTTTCAAGTGCTCGGTGGCGGCTTTTTCGCAGTCACCGCACACGATTTGATCGCGGGTGATCTGAGCATCGAGCTCGCAGGGTTGGCGGTTGCGATGACGGGCGCGCCAGAGCAGCGGACGATCGGCCTCGTTGATCTGGCGGCACATTCTGTCGCACTGGCGAAAGTAGTCGCGGTGCAGGGCGCTGATTTTTTCAAAGGTGACGTCATCGAGGTGATACTCATCCTTTAACCAGCGTAGGCCCACCTCTTGTGCGTTTTCGCGAGGGCGCAGGCTTTCGCGCGTGGCCCATAGCGCGGCTCCGGCAGCGGCGGCAGTGAGAAGAACAAAAGCGGCGATGCGTCCTGTGGGTGTCATGGGTAACGACCGCCAAGGTGATGCGGATCAAACGGGCTCACAGACATGACATAAGCGTCATGCGGTGTGAATTCTGGTTCAGCAGGATGGGTGAGTCCCCAAAGCACAGCGAGCATGATTGCAGCGGCAATAATGCAAGCCTCACGCTTTGGCCGCAGCAGCCACCACGCGAGTTTCTCGATCCAACCAGGCTCTGACGCAGTGGCTGAAACCCGCCGCCAGACTTCGCGATGGAATTCTGGAGGTGTTTCGGCTTGTGGCATCTGCCAGTTGGCGAGGAGGCCATCGAGTGGATCGGGATCTTCGGGCTTCATGGCAGGTGCAGGCCACCGGGTTAAGTGGAAAGAAGTTGGGCGCATGAATCAACGCTGGCCATAAACGTCAATCCAAGCGAGTCCCGTCTTGGCTCCCGGTGGATGGTAGTAGCGGCGGCCGAGATACACGCCGTCCACCTCTGTCATCCGGCCACCGGAGGGATGGCTGGCACGAGTGAGCACGGGCTTGCCATTGTAGGTCTGCGTGAGGCTAGGCACGGAGGGTGCGTTGCACGAGGCGAGGGTGGTCACGGCGAGGATCGCAAGCAGTGTGGGTTTCATGGTGGGTGTGTTTTCGTGTTGGTTGGGTTTGATTGAGCGCATGGTTGGTCGCGCTCACCGGATGTTACCCCGCCGCCGTTTGTATCCCTCAAAGTTTTTTTGCTTAGGCCTTTAGAGCATCAAAAAAGCAGGCAGGCCGTGACTGGCCTGCTTGCTCTTTGATTTGTTTTCTGGATCCCCTCAATCGCGGCGAAAATGCCGGATCATGCCGATCATGACGCCTTGGATAAGCAGCTCACGAGCTGGAAGGAGATCTGGGTAGCGATCATTTTCCGC
>Ga0075471_10001826_pt1 | contig 14067 bp, 18 predicted proteins | sample DEB19_08_DNA_2_FD_74787 | JGI IMG/M metagenome (GOLD analysis project Ga0075471, IMG submission 74787) | Aqueous microbial communities from the Delaware River and Bay under freshwater to marine salinity gradient to study organic matter... | ecosystem: Environmental > Aquatic > Marine > Coastal ... | reverse complement strand
GGATGATCGGTCAGGAACGCACCGTGCTCCCGCTGCTCGCCAAGGAGGCGTTCGGGCTCACCGCGTTCACCGCGACACTCACGTTCATCGTCGCCTTCGGCGCCGTCAAGGCAGCAACGAACTTCTTCGCCGGCACCCTGTCCGACCGCTACGGTCGCAAGCCGGTTCTGGTCGCCGGATGGATCATCGCGCTGCCGATCCCACTGCTGCTGATCTGGGCACCGAGTTGGGGATGGGTGATCTTCGCCAACGTCCTGCTTGGCATCAACCAAGGACTCACCTGGTCGACCACCGTGGTCATGAAGATCGACCTCGTCGGCCCCGCCCGACGCGGATTCGCGATGGGCTTCAACGAAGCAGCCGGCTACGGCGCCGTCGCCATCACCGCGTTGGCGACGGGATACATCGCGCAACGTTGGGGGCTTCGCCCGGAGCCGTTCTTCCTCGGCATCGCCTACGCCGGTCTCGGCCTCGGCCTGTCGGTGTTCTTCGTCCGCGAGACCCGCGACCACGCCCGCCACGAAGCCGCCACCCACGTCGCCACCAGCGACGCCCACCACCAGGACCTCACCACCGGCCAGATCTTCCGCCTCACCTCGTTCACCGACAAAGCACTCTCGTCGTGCTCCCAGGCCGGGCTGGTCAACAACTTGAACGACGGGCTCGCCTGGGGGCTGTTCCCGATCTTCTTCGCCGCCAGCGGCATGTCGATCGGACGCATCGGCGTCCTCGCCGCGCTCTACCCCGCGGTGTGGGGACTCGGCCAGCTGTACACCGGCGCCCTCTCCGACCGCATCGGACGCAAACCACTCATCGTTGGCGGCATGCTCACCCAAGCGGTCGCAATCGCCTGGATCGCAGCGACCGGCAGCTTTGCTGCCTGGGCGGTCGGGGCGATGGTGCTCGGCGCCGGCACCGCGATGGTCTACCCCACCCTGCTCGCAGCGATCGGCGACGTCGCCCATCCCGCCTGGCGCGCCCGCTCGGTTGGTATCTACCGGCTGTGGCGCGACGGCGGCTTCGCCGTCGGCGCGCTGCTCGCCGGCATCCTCGCCGACCTGATCTCGATCCCCGCCGCCATCTACGCCGTCGCCGCCCTCACTGCACTCTCCGGCCTGGTGGTCGCGGTGCGCATGTACGAAACGCACCCGTAATGAACAACGAGCGCGGCGACCGGCGTTCGATCGAAGAGATCCTTGCCGATGCCCGCGCCAAGCTCGATCGCGTCGAACCGGCACAGCTCGCCGACGAACACGCCAGCGGCGCACTGATCGTCGACATCCGCCCGGTCGAGCAACGATCAAGAGACGGTGCACTCCCCGCAGCGGTCGTCATCGATCGCAACGTGCTGGAGTGGCGACTCGATCCATCCTGCGAACACCGCATCGCCAACGTCGTCGACTACGACCTGCGCATCGTGATCGTCTGCAACGAGGGCTACCAATCGAGCCTCGCCGCCGCCCACCTCCGAGCCCTGGGGCTGCACCGGGCCACCGATCTGATCGGCGGCTTCCAAGCGTGGCTCACACTCACCGCCGGCGAGATGCGCTGACCGGCCAAGCACCAGCGCCGAGGACGACTCCTCGCCGGCCGCCTCTCGGTCATCGCTGATCTGCTCGACTGCGCACGACACCGACTCGGAGCCCGTCGACGAGTTCGTCGAGACCGGCGCCGCCAGGATTCTTGGCGCGTGCCCGCAGCTCGACGCCGACCTCGTGCACGACCAAGGACGCCACCGCCTGCGTCAGCTGCAGCCTGGCTCGTCGACCGGCAGAGACCAGTTCAGCGACTGCCGGCGCGTCGTCGTGCCACAGCTCGTCGACGACCATGTCGGCGAACGCGCTCGCCTGAACGCGTGCACCCGCGGCAAGTCCTGCGGCCATGCGGATAGCCGCGAGCGGTTCGACACCCGCGCCGATCGCGTCACCGACGAGGGAAAGCAACGCGGGCGCACGAACGTGCCACGTCTCACCAGCGGGGTCGCCGGCGTGGATCAAACCAGCCTCGATCGCGACCGCCAGGGTGTCGTTGTCCGCCAACGCTGGAACGGCCTCGACCAGCTCGGTCGTGGCGTACGACACCGCCCCTTGGTCGATCACCGCAGCGTTCGACCCACCGAGGATGTCGTCGAGCGAGCGGCCCGCCGCTGACGCCCCGCACAGGTCACGGATTGCTGCCAACGAGTAGCCACGCTCCTGCAAGCGCGCGATCAACTCCAGCCGCTGGCGATGAGACTCGTCGTAGTGACCCACACGCCCCTGCTTGCGTGGCGGCTCAATCAGACCGAGCGTCCGGTACTCCCGCACCGTTCGCGTCGGCACCCCGACCATCGCGGCCAGCTCGTCGATCGTCCACGACTTCGACAGGTCCCTAGACATTGCCGGTATTTACCGTTACGGTCATGACCGTGAGTATTGCCCATGGAAAGCCCACCGTCAACCATCCACCCGAACTCGACACGGTCCTCGAGCACCTGCGTCGACAGTTTCACCTGCCCGACCTGCGCCTCGACGGGCCACCCATGCGCTTGAGCGGCGGTTTCTGGGCAGAGATGTGGACCCTCCCCCTCAACAGCGGGCTGCCCAGCCGAGTCGTGCTCCGCCTCGCGCCCGACGCCGACCTCGCCGCCTGGGAAACCACTCTCCAGGCATCCGTCGCCGAACAGGGCTACCCCACGCCAGTCGTGCGCGCCTCGGACTTCACCCCATCGGCAGGCATGCGCGCCTGGTGCGTCATGGACCACGCCGACGGGGCACCAATCCTCGGTGGACTCAGCGGCTTGCGTGCCCTGGCGGCGCTCCCCCGTCTCGCGACCGGGCTCCCTAACACGCTCGCACACGCCGCAGCCGACCTCCACCGACTCGACCCCGAGCCAATCGAAGCCGCACTCGCCCAGGCGACCGACCGGGCCATCGGCGTCGACGGGCTCCTCGACCACTACCTGACACGAGCCCGCGAGCTCAACGACGCGCAACTACGGCGCGCCCTCGAAGGGCTCGCCCGGTCCCAGCCCAACCCGAAGCTGCGGGTGGTCTGTCACGGCGATCTCCACCCCTTCAACATCCTCATCAACAACGATCGGATGACGGTGCTCGACTGGACTGCCGGGCAGGTCGCCCACCCAGCGTACGACCTCGCGTTCACCCACATGCTCCTGGCCAACCCGCCCCTCGACGCCCCCAAACCACTCCGGCCGATCATCAACGCCGCGGCCCGCCGCATCGCCAACCGCTTCATCGCCACCTACCGCAAGATCGGCCCACACCCGGTCGATCCGGCCACCTTCGATTGGTACCGCAACCTGCATGGCTGCAGGGTCCTGACCGACCTCGCCGGATGGCGCGCCGCCGGCGAACTCGACGCCCACCCCGGCCACCCCTGGCTCACCATCGAGCCAACCCTGCGGCCCCTACTCGCCGCATGAGGTCCACATCTCGAGCTGGCATTCTCGGGGCTGTCGGTCGCGACGGCCATGCAGGTTGCGGGTGCGAGCAAGCGACGAATCGTCGGCGTTACAGCGGGTATCGCAATGGCTCTCCCGGTCGGGGCACTGCTCGGCATCGGGCCGTTGGCGGCGCTGCCGGTTACGCCATTTGCTGCGGTCCTGGCGTTCGGTACGGTCGCGCTGTTGTACCTGGTCACCGAGGAGTTACTCGCCGAAGCACACGAGGTGAAGGACACACCATTCGCAGCTGCAATGTTCTTTCTCGGGCTCCTCGGGATACTGCTCGTCTCGCTTTCATCGGGAGAGCCGAACTGACTTCGGGTGCCAGCCCATTCGATCTTTCCCCAGGGTTCGGTGTCGTCCACCACCAATGGCACCGCCGCCACTTCCCCGTGAGACGCAGCGTCTCCCGTCAACGGAACTTTCGACGTGGGCGATGACACCCGTGTCGGTATGAGTGATCGTCGCGCTGCCCCTTCGTCCACACTGGTGAGCCGGCGGGTCGTGCTCACGGGTATCGCAGGAACCCTGGTGCTCGCGGCCTGCGGTTCTGACTCCGCCGGCAGCTCGACGAGCGGTACCGCACCGACGTCGACTCAGCCGTCCGAGGGGTTGGCGCTCGTCCGCTTCTTCGATGACCCCAGCGTCACAACCGGCACGAATCGACGATTGGTGTTCGGCCTGGCCGATGTTGACGGCACGCTGCGCCCCTCTGGCCCGGCGGAGCTTGCTGCTGTGCTCCTCGATTCGTCGGGTGCGGAGATCGCGGCGGTGACGGGTCGACGTCGCGACGTGAACTTGCCCCGGGCGTACTACGAGTTCCGCGTCGATGTGCCGCAGGCCGAGGTCTACACGCTGCGTGTCACCTCGGACACAGCAACCGCCGATGCGTCATTCACGGTGGCGGCCCCTGGAAGCCTGTCGTTTCCCGGACCCGGCGACCCGCTGCCACCGTTCGCCACGCCAACGATGGCTGACGCTCAAGGTGTCGATCCGGTGTGCACGCGACAGCCTGCGTGCCCGTTCCACGACGTGACGTTGTCCGATGCGCTGGCGGCCGGGGCACCGGTGGTCTATCTGGTCGGTACGCCAGCGTTCTGCCAGACGGGGATCTGCGGACCGGTGCTCGACGTGATGATGGGGATCGCGGCGGACTATCCGAGCTTGAAGTTCCTTCATGCCGAGGTGTACACCGACAACACCGCGACCAAGGCGGCACCCGCCGTCGACGCGGTCGGGCTGTCGTTCGAACCGGTGATCTTCTTGACCGACGCGTCGGGACAGATCGTCGAGCGCCTGGATGTGATCGTCGATGAGAGCGAGCTCCGAGAGCAGCTGACCAAGCTCGTCTGATGATCGCGATCGCGTCTCGGCGCGGTCGGGTTGCGGTTCAGAGCGAGGTGTTCAGGGCTGGCCGGTACCGGTGCGGGCCTGGTGCAACGCCTCGGCGAGCGAATCGCGACCGCGGGCGACTCGTGACCGGATGGTGCCGATCGGGCAGCCGATCACCGCCGCGGCCTGCGCGTAGGGCAGGCCGATGAGCTGCGTGAGCACGATCGCTTCTCGCTGATCCAGGGGCAACGCTTTGAGCAGCTGAGTCGTCTCGACTGCGCTATGTGCATCCGGTGCGGCGCGAGTCGGGAAGTCGGCGACCGGGTCGGTGCGTCGGCGGGTTCGTTTGCGGAGGTGTTCGAAGCAGACGTTTCGGCTGACACCCAGGACCCAGGTCATCACCGGTCCTCGTTCCCAACGTTGTAGATGGGTCACGATCCTGACGAGCGATTCCTGGGCGAGGTCATCGGCGTCGGCGGGACGGGTGAGATGGGCGCAGAACCTCCACACGTCGGCCTGGACCGACCGCACGAATCGGTCAAGTGCGACCCGGTCGCCGGCGGCGGCCGCTGTCGCGAGTCGGTCGAGGTCGTGCATCGGCACCAGTCTGCCGGGTGGGCTGGGAACTTTGCCACTCGCCCGCGACACACGTCAGACATGGACTGTGCAGCAATACGTGAGCTGTTGTCGGCGCAACTCGACCAAGAGACGACCACAGAAGAGGAGGCCATGGCCAACGCGCACCTCGGACGATGCGCGCAGTGCCAGGCGTGGTGGACCGAGATCGGTCAGGTGAACCGGATCCTGAGGGTGCGCCTCGCTGAGACCATCCCCGATCTCGCGACCGGCGTGCTCGCCCGGGCGCACCCACCGACAGTGGGCCGCCGCCAGTGGGTTCGGCTCTCCCTCGCAGCTGTCGCGGCCACCGAACTGGTGCTGGCCGCGCCCGGCCTGCTGCTCGGCGAAGGTGCCGCCTCCGTGCACGACGCCCGTCATCTCGGTTCCTTCGGAGTGGCGATGTCGATCGGGCTCATCTACGTCGCGTGGCGACCGGCGAGAGCCTTCGGGATTCTGCCGATCGTCGTCGCGCTGGCCGTGACGATGTTCGTGTCAGCGGTGGTCGACGTCGCCCACGGCCGCACCACCTCGATCAGCGAAACACATCACGTGCTCGAGGTCGCAGGTCTGGTGCTCGTGTGGATGCTCGCCGGTCGACCGGTTCCACGCCGGTTTCGACCGCTGATTCACCAACCCGGTGACCGGCACCACTTCCGCCACGCCTGACCAATCTCATTACCCGAAGGAATCGCTTTGTTTATTCGTCGTTCGCTGCTCGTCCTCACCGCTACCACCGTGGTGCTCTCGTTTGCCTCACCGGTACTCGCACACGTCGATCCCGACCCCGAGGAAGCACAGGCAGGTAGCCAGTTGTCCGTCGGGTTCACGGTGCAGCACGGATGCGACGGGTCACCGACCGTCCAGCTCGACATGCGGCTCCCAGACGGTGTGACCGGCGCCGAGCCCGAGCCACCCGATGGATGGACCGGCACGGTCGAGGCGGACGTGATCACGTTCACTGGTGGCCCGTTGCCCGATGACCAGGAGTTGACCTTTCGCGTGTTGATGACGCTCCCGCCGACGCCCGACACCACCATCTACTTCCCGTTCGTCCAGCGGTGCGAGGTCGGTGAGATCCGCTGGATCGCGATCCCGTCGGACGGGTCTGGCACCGAGCTCGATGAACCGGCACCTGCGATGCGTCTGACCGGTCCGGCAGTGACCACGACCACCGCAGCTGTCACGACCACTGCCGCTGCGACCACGACGACCGCCGCTGCGACCACCACGGCCGCGCCGTCGACGCTGGCCCCGCCTTCGACGACCAGCTCGAACCCAAGCGTGCCCGCCACCTCGATCGCGAGCGAGGCTGGCAAGGACTCATCGGCGGGCACTTTCGTGTTCATCGGGGCGATCGCAGTGATTGCCGCGGTCGCGTCGGTCCTCGTTGTCCGTTCTCGCCGGCAGCGCCGATGACTCGTGCCAGGTGGTCGGCGGTCGTTGCGATCGTGGTGTTGATCCTTGGTGGACGGGCGTCCGTGGCCAGCGCCCACGCCGATCTGCTGGGGTCGACGCCGGCGGCCAACTCTGTTGTTGCGGCGGCGCCGACAGAGATCGTGTTGACATTCACCGAGGGCGTCACACCTTCGGTCGACGCGATCCGCCTCTTCGACAGCGATGGGGTCGCGGTCGACCTTGGCGAGGTCAACCAGGCAGGCGGCGGTGAGACGCTGACGGTCGCCATCCCCGGCACCCTCGACAACGGCACCTACGTGGTCGCGTGGAGGGCGGTGTCGGTGGATTCTCACCCGATCAGCGGCGCGTTCTTGTTCTCCGTGGGCGAGGCCGAAGCTACCGACCCGGCGCTCGTCGAGAACGTGCTCAACGCCACGGACGCCGGAGCACCCAACGGTGAGTGGATCCGGATCGGTCGGGTGTTCAGCTTTCTCGGTCTGGGACTCGGCCTCGGCACGGCGGGGGTGATCGTCCTCTGCGCGCCGGCGCTGCTGGCATCGCGTCGCACCGCGACGGTGCTGTGGACTGGGGTGGGCTTCGTTGTCGCCGGCACCACCCTGATGATCTCCGCGCAAGCCGCGGCGATCGGGAAGTTGTGGACCGACTGGGCTTCGGTGCTCGACACCCCTTCCGGCAGATGGTGGCTGATCCGATTGATCGGTGCGACGCTTGGCGGCGTCGCGATCATCTTCCGTCGGAGCATGCTCACCAGCCGGCCCGGCCGATGGCTGGCTTCGCTCGGAGCGCTTGCGCTCCTGGGTGTCACCGCGGCAGGCGGCCACGCGATCTCGGGCCGGGCCGTCCCTGTCGGCTTCGTCGCATCCGTGGGGCATCTCGCCGCGATGTCGATGTGGGTCGGCGGCCTGGCAGTCCTTCTCCTCGTCGCGCCGCTCCGATCGTTCTGGTCGATCGCAGGCCGCTTCTCGCCCGTGGCGTTGGCGTCGGTGGCCACGCTTGCAATGACGGGCATCGTCAACGGATGGCGACAAATGGGCACGCTCGGCGGGTTCACCGACAGCGCCTACGGTCGAGCCCTGTTGACCAAACTCGTCGTAATCGTCGCCGTGGTGGCGATCGCCGCGGTCAGCAGATGGGTGCTTCGCCACGACGTCGAGTCAGATGCAACCGTTGCCGTGGAGGGCTCAAACGAACCCGCCCCGGTCCTCCACAGCGGATCGCGCTCTCTCACGAGAACAGTGACGGCCGAGGCGCTCGGGGTGCTGGTCATTCTCGGTGTCACCAGCGTGCTCGTCCGCTCACCTCCCCCGATCGACGTCGCCCGTGCTGCTGCAGTCACTCCGACGTCGGTCTCCGTGGTCCAGGGCGACCGCATCGCCCAGATCGACCTGGAACCAGCGGTCACCGGCGGCACCACGATGCACGTCACCATCACCTCACCCGGTGGCGGGCTCAACGACCGCGCCGACGAGATCACGGTCACCGCCCGCATGCCAGCTGCGGGCGTGGGGCCGATCGACATCGACACCACAGTCGCCGGACCAAACCATGTCACGACCAACAGCGCCGACTTCCCGATCCCGGGCGTGTGGGAGATCATCGTCACAGCCCGCTACGGCGAGTTCGATCAGGTGGTCTTCACCGGTCAACTCACGGTGCAGCAGCAATGACGCGTCCGGTTCGGTCAGGTCTGGTCGCGCTCGCGGCCGCCGCACTCGCCTTCACGCTCGCCCCGGCCGCGCCGGCGGCCGCCCACGGCGGCGCAGCCGACGCGAGCGTCACATCGAACTACCGCACCCAGCTCACCGACGTACCCGACATCGACGGCTTGACCGTCGAGGTCGTCGACATCGACGGCACCATCGAACTGACCTGGACCGGTAGCGGCACGCTCATCGTCGCTGGCTACGAAAACGAGCCGTACCTGCGATTCGACAGCTCCGGCGTGTACCAAAACCAGCGGTCACCAGCGACGTACCTCAACCAGAACCGATACGCCAACGTCGACCCACCCGCCACCGCCGACGCCTCGGCACCGCCGGAATGGGCCCAGCTGTCGGTGGGACAGACCGCGCGCTGGCACGACCATCGCACCCATTGGATGAGCACGACACCACCGATCCAGGTCCAACAAGAACCCGACCGGCGACACCTGATCATCGAGCGTTGGGAGATCCCGCTGGCGGTCGCCGACCGAAGTGCCGTCCTCGCCGGGACACTCACCTGGACTCCGCCCCCACCGCTGATCCCGTGGATCGCCGCCGCAACGCTCGTTGCAGGAATGACAACCGGTTTGCTGTGGAGCAAATGGTGGCGGCTGATCGCGGCCGTTGCGGCCACGATCGCCACGGCGGCGTTCATCATCGACACGGCGGGCTACGTCGCGTTGTCCTCGGACACCCTGCCCAACCGAATCTGGGAGTTTGCGTATCCGGCCGCCGCTGCGTTCGCGACCGCCCGGCTCGTCGTTCACGCCCGACGGCGAACTGCTGACCCACCGTTGGCGATGTTCGTCGCCGGTCTCGTCCTCGCGCTCATGGGCGGCTTCGACCGGTTCGACGTCATCACCAACAGCGAGGTGTTCAGCGCCCTCCCAGCGGTCTGGACGCGGATCGCGACGGTGCTGTGTCTCGGCGTCGGTGCAGCGCTCACTGTCCGTTTCGTCGTGTTCCTCGCCCAACTGTCCACCGCCCGCACCCCCGCCCGATCCCTACACCCGGAGTCCGAACCCGCATGAGACCACTGTCGATCCTCGCAACTGCCACAACCATCGCAGTGCTGGCCACCGCCTGCGGCAACAAGAACGACACCTCGACCGCACCGGCTGTGGCCGCTCCCGTGAGCACCATCGAGATCACCAGCAGGAACCACGTCGACCAAGATGTCAACTACCCGCAGTCGCCACCACTTGGCGGGGACCACAATCCGGTGTGGCAGAACTGCGGCATCTACCGCGACCCGATCGTCGACGAGCTGGCCGTCCACTCCCTCGAGCACGGGGCCGTATGGATCAGCTACCGACCCGACCTTTCTCCCGCCGACATCGCCGAACTTGAGGCATTCACCAACGGTGAGACCCACATCCTCGTCAGCCCCTACCCGGACCTCACAGCGCCGATCATCGCGACTGCGTGGGGAGCGCAGCAACGCTTCGACACCGTCGACAAGGCCGGCATCGGGACCTTCATCACCGCATTTCAACAGGGACCTCAAACACCAGAGCCCGGGGCGACCTGCAGCCGCGGCTACGGCGAACCCGCATGACCCGACGCGTCCGCTCGATCAGCGCAGCCATGCTGGTACTCGCAGCCCTCGTGGTCGGCGTCGCCATCGGCGCGGTGACCGCCCAGACCGGAAACGACAACAACGCCGCTCCGGCGAACGACTCGGCCGACGCGGGGTTCGTGCGCGACATGTCGACACACCACGCCCAGGCGGTATCAATGGCCGACGCCATCCGAACCCGCACCGACGACCCGCTCCTCGCGTCGCTGGCCACCGACATCGTGCTCACCCAGCAGTCCCAGATCGGAAGATTCAGCGGCTGGCTCGACCAATGGGGTCTCCCGGTCACCTCCACCGACGCTCCGATGTCATGGACCCAGGGCCACACCACGATGGACATGGAAACGATGCCCGGCATGGCGACCAACGACGAGATCCGCCAACTCGATTCGCTCCCGATCGAGGACGCCGAAATCCTGTTCCTGACGCTCATGATCCGCCACCACCGAGGCGGCGTCGAAATGGCCGACACCATCGAGACCATGACGCAACGTGCCGAGGTCCGCGGGATCGCGAGCTCGATCGTCGCCAGTCAGCAGAGCGAAATCGAAGCCATGCAATCGATGCTCAACGAACGCACCACATCATGACCATCGCACCACACACCCCACCACGACCACTCCCCACCAGCCTGCGCCCTGACAGCGAGACCCGATGGGGGATCCCACACGCCGTCGCGGCATACGTCACAGGACTGGTGCTGGGAAACCTCCTCTACATCGCCGCTGGCGGTGATCCTTCGGCCTCGACCACCACCGTCGCGATCCACCTGGCATCCGTCAGCGGACTGTGGATCGGTTTCGTAGGCGGCCCGATCGTTGCCAGCCGTCGGTTCGGATCCAACTCGCTGCGCAGCGACTTCGGATTCGCCGTAGGCGCCCGCGACGTACCGGTCGGCGTGATCGCCGGCGTCCTCACACAGCTCGTGTTCGTCCCTGTCGTGTCCTGGCCAGTCGAACACCTCTGGTCGATCGACGTCGACGAACCCACACGACAGCTCCTCGACACCACCGTCGGATCGCGAGTCGTGCTCTACCTGGTGATCATCGTGGGAGCACCGATCGCAGAGGAGCTCTTCTTTCGCGGACTCCTCCTACGGTCGCTCGCCCGCCGCTTCGACGACACCGCTGCCATCGCCGTGTCCGCGCTGGCGTTCTCGCTGTCACACTTCAAGCCGGCACAGATCCCCGGCCTGTTCGTGGTCGGGATCGTCTTCGCCGTGCTGACGCGACGCTCTGGCAGGCTCGGACCGGCCATCTTCGCCCACATGGCGTTCAACGCCACCGCACTGCTCCTCGTGTGACGCAGTCACGGCGACAGCTCGCAAGCGTTCCGACCGCGGTCACCCGAACCGATCAACGCGACAACATCTTCGACATCCTTCGCCACCAGCGGGGGCACGACCTCAGCTACGCCCGACATGCCGTTGTACTCCCACACGAAGCCGAACGAGTCCTCCTCGCCCGACGGTAAACGCGCCCCAACCGAGGCGATCCGACCATCCACGATCCTGAACCGCAGATCGGGGATCGACCCGGCTTCCAACCCTTCCACCTCGCCAACGGAGCCGTCGACGACGACCGACACGGTCAGCTCCCCGGACGACGAGTCGGACTCTGTGATGTCGCTCGCCACCGTCAACACGCTCCTCGCCAACGACACTGGATCGGGTGCGACGCGAGCGGCGAACACATACCCCGACAACGACGACCCAACCGCCGCCTCGACATCGGTTCGTACTGGCTCTGCCAAGTCGCGCCCCACCCGGACCCAACCGCCTTCGCCGGTCAACAGCCTGGCATCCACGAACGACGCCTCTGCAGTCCACACGACCACCGGATATGTCTCACCCTCGCGTCGCACCGCCATCACGTCCTGCCCGGTGTCGACGGTGACGACAAGCGTCTCCGCTGCGCCCAGGCACTCCATCAGACTCGCTGCGTCTGGCCGATCGACGAATTCGAATCGCGGCGGGTAGTCCGACGACGACGCCCCCACCAGCACCGACCGAGGAGACGTCGACCCGCAACTGATCGGCAACGCCGCGACCATGGCGATGCCCGCAATGGCGGCAACGGCACGCACATTCATCACTCGTCCGACAGTGAACGGATGTAGGCGACGACCTCACTAATCTCGTCGTCGCTCAACGAGTTACGCGGCATCTGCACCCCGAAGCCAGCAACGATCTTCGCACCCGGATCGCGAATCGACTCGAACAAGTACGCGTCGTCAGCGATGACGGTCGAGCCGTCGGTCAGGGCGACCTCGGATCCTGCCAGCCCTGCCCAGCTGGGCCCGACACCGCCCTGGAAGGAGCCACCATGACAGCTTGCGCATCCAGAGCGTTGGGCGATCACCGCGCCGCTATCCGGCCCGCTCGCCGTCGTCGAGCTCGACGACTCGTCGCCCGCGCAGGCGGCGAACAACACCGCAGTCGTCGAGACCACAAGGAAGATCCGGAACATGATCCACCAGTTGCCTGACACCCCGACCCAGTTCCCTGTCCCGGCACGAACATCCACCACCGGGGAACTCGCCACCGCTCGCAGAACACTCATACGACATGACCGACGAACCTGCCGCCTCGCACCCGGCCGATGATCTCGAGCCTGATCCGACCGGTGCACCACCGACCGCCCGCGAGACCGAGGTTGAGGCAGAGGCCGAGGCGGAGCCACCGGCCTCGACGCCTTCAAGCACATCGACATCGAGCACTACGAAGCCGGCGGATCGTGCACAACAGCTCCTCACCGCTGCCGTGCTCGTCCTCATCGCCGCATCAGCCGTCCTGCTGGCGGTCTCCATCGCGAACCAGTGATCCAACGGCAACCGAAACCGGCCCCACGGCGGCGTTCGGATTGGCGCCGGGTCGGGTCAGTACGCGAACGCTGTGAGCGTCCCGTCGCGGTTGACGAGCATGACCGCCTGGTCGACCCAACTCGCTGTGTCGCCGCCCATCCCTGGAGCGTCCCCGGGCATGCCCGGCAAGGCCAGTCCGGCCGCGTCGGGGCGCTCCCCAAGCAGTCGTTGGATCGCCTCAGCCGGTACGTGTCCCTCGATCGCGTAGCCGTCGACGATGCCCGTGTGGCACGACGCGGCGTTGTCGGGAATGCCTTGGGATGTGCGGAACTCGGCGCGGCCTGGATCCTCGGTCACGTCGACCGTGGCACCGTTCGATTGCAGGTACACGACCCACGCTGAGCAGCAGCTTCAACCAGGGTCACGGCGGACCGCGAATGACAGACCCGCCAGCGCACCGCCGGTCCCGGCCGACGCAGGCGGTGCCGATGCGGTTCCGCCGTTGGTGCTCGAGCAGCCTGCGAGCACCCCGGCCAGCGCGACCATGCCGGCGCCGAGAGTGGCGCAGAACTGGCGTCGTCCGATCGTGCTCATCGCCCGGTCACCGTAGTCGGCGTGTCCCGTCGGGCGTCGGCGCGTGTGCCGTGGGCGGGTCGGCGCAGCAACCGGAGGCCGTTGGCGATGACGACGAGGCTGGCGCCCATGTCGGCGAGCACCGCGATCCACAGCGAGGCGGTCCCGGCGAGTGTGAGGACGAGGAAGATGACCTTGACACCGAGGGCGATGCTGATGTTCTGCCAGAGCACGTGTGCGGTGTGGGTGGAGATGCGGATGGTCTCGGCGATCTTGCGTGGGTCGTCGTCCATCAGCGCGATGTCGGCGGTCTCGATCGCGGTGTCGGTACCGGCGGCGCCCATCGCGATCCCGAGGTCCGCTTTGGCGAGCGCAGGGGCGTCGTTGACGCCGTCGCCGACCATCCCGACGGGCCCGGCGGTGGCGACGAGCTCGGTGATGATGCGCAGTTTGTCGTCGGGCAGCAGATCGCCGCGGGCGTCGTCGATGCCGGCCTGGTGGGCGATCGCGGTTGCGGTCCGTTGGTTGTCGCCGGTGAGCATGATCGTGGTCACACCCAAGGCCTTGAGGTCGTCGACAGCTTGGCGGCTGTTCGGGCG
>Ga0075471_10001825_pt1 | contig 14070 bp, 13 predicted proteins | sample DEB19_08_DNA_2_FD_74787 | JGI IMG/M metagenome (GOLD analysis project Ga0075471, IMG submission 74787) | Aqueous microbial communities from the Delaware River and Bay under freshwater to marine salinity gradient to study organic matter... | ecosystem: Environmental > Aquatic > Marine > Coastal ... | reverse complement strand
AGTGGATCAGATCGGCGATGGTGCCGATCTTCAACCCGTGCTGTTCGGCGAAGAGCTCGAGCTCCGGACGACGCGCCATGGTGCCGTCGTCATTCATGATTTCGCAGATCACGCCGGCCGGCGCCAGGCCGGCGATGCGCGCCAGATCCACGGCAGCTTCGGTCTGCCCCGCCCTGACGAGCACGCCACCGTCACGCGCGCGCAACGGCAGGATGTGTCCGGGGCGGGCCAGGTCGGCCGGCTTGGTCTTTGGATGAATGGCCGTCTTGATGGTGGTGGCGCGATCGGCCGCCGAAATGCCGGTGCTCGTGCCGCGCTTCGCCTCGATCGCCACGCAGAACGCCGTCTCGAGACGGGTCGAGTTCTTCTCGACCATCAGCGGAATCTCGAGCTTGTCGAGGCGCTCGCCCGTCATCGGCATGCAGATCAAGCCGCGGCCGTGCTTCGCCATGAAGTTAATGGCCTCGGGCGTGACCTTTTCCGCCGCAATGGTGAGGTCGCCTTCGTTCTCGCGATCCTCATCATCGACCACGATCACCATCTCGCCGCGTCGGATCGCCGCAACGGCATCCTCGACCGCGGCGAACGGCCCGGAATTCGCGCCCTTTGCGATCTTGATATTGACCTTCTTCGGCATGGGTGTCTTTCTGACTGCTGGCTACCGACTACTGTTTTCTGAGTTCCATCGTGCGAACGACGTATTTGCCGATCATGTCGCACTCGAGATTGACCTTGTCGCCCTTGCGCAGGTTCTTCAGCGTGGTGACGCTCCACGTGTGTGGAATCACCATCACGTCAAACTGCTTCTCGCCAAGGCCGGCGACGGTCAGGCTGACGCCGTCCAGCGCGATTGATCCTTTACGGATGAAGAACGGCGCCAACGACGAGGGAAAGGCGACGGTCAGCCACCGTGACTCCCCTTCCTGCCGCACCTCTTCGATGACGCCAACCCCGTCGACGTGTCCCATGACGAAGTGCCCGTCGACGCGGCCGTCCGCGCGCATGGGCCGCTCCAGGTTCACTTCCTGGCCACGCTGCAAGGCATTGAACGTCGTGACGCGTGCCGTCTCGGGACCGACGTCCGCCATTACGTGCTCGCCGTCGATGAGGATCACGGTCAGGCAGACACCATTGACCGCAAGGCTGTCACCGATCTTCAGCTGGCCGGACAGTGGCGTTTGAATGCGCACCCGGAAGCCGCCGCCCGTCCCCTTAACTTCAGCCAGCGATCCCGTTGCCTCAACGATGCCCGTGAACATCCGCTTCCATCCATGTGTCCGGCCCGAGCCGGTCGACCGCGACGGGAATCAACGCCGACAGCGGCACGTCGAATCCGTCGAACAACTTCACGCCGTCTTCACCGAGAGGCGCCGGCGACACGATCACGTGCACACGATCGATCACCCCGCTGCGCCAGGCCTCCGCATGCATCCGCGCCCCGCCCTCGAGCAGCACCGTCGAAATGTCGAACCTCACCAGGTGCTTCAGGTCCTGGCGGAGTTCGCCGCTACCCTCCACGAGCACGGCGCCGGCCGCCTGCAAGCGCGCGGCGTGTTCGGGAGACCTGCGAGCCGCGTCGGCCACTGTCACTATTATGACCGGCCCCTGATCGATCGTCGAAAAGATGCGGGCCGTCGCCGGAGTGCGCAATGAGCGGTCAAACACCACGCGCGCCAGGGGCCTGGGCCTGAAGCAGTCGCGAACCGTGAGCACCGGATCATCCGCGAGCAGCGTCTCGGACCCGATGGCGACGGCGTCGACGCTCGCGCGAAGCCGTTGGGTGCGGCGATTCGCCTCCTGTGACGTGATCTGCGTCCGCGTGCCGGGCGCCGAGGCAATCCGGCTGTCGATCGAGGTCGCCACCTTCGCAATCACCATTGGCCGGCCCTCGGTCTGCACAAGGGTGAACGCCCGATTCAGGCGTGCCGCCTCATCGTGCAACAGGCCAACCTCCACCTGGATACCGTGGGCGCGCAGTTCGTCGAAGCCTTTGCCACTGACGAGCGGATTCGGATCGGCCATGGCGGCAACCACGCGCGCAATCCCCGCGTCGATCACACGCTTCGTGCAGGGCCCGGTGCGGCCGGTGTGGCAACACGGCTCGAGCGAGACAAACATCGTCGCACCCCTGGCCCGCTCACCCGCATCCTCGAGCGCGAAGACTTCGGCATGCGGTTCGCCGGCGCGCGGATGCCGGCCGTAGCCGACCACGACACCGTCGGGCGACACAATGACGGCGCCCACCATGGGATTCGGAGTCGTGACGCCAACCGACCGCGCGGCGTGAAACAGCGCACGCCGCATGTGGTCGGCGTCGGTCACCCGGCTCACCCGTTCACCACTTTTCGGTGAAGATGGCGTCCACGTAGTCGCGCGGCGTGAACGGCAGCAGGTCGTCAACGCCCTCGCCAACGCCGACAAAACGGATCGGCAGCTTCAGGTCGTGCGCGATGGCGACGGCCACGCCGCCCTTCGCTGTGCCATCCAGCTTGGTCAGCACGATACCGGTGACGCCCGCGACATTCGTGAACTCACGCGCCTGGGCCACGCCGTTTTGCCCCACCGTCGCATCAAGCACCAGCAGCACTTCATGCGGCGCGCCGGGCACTTCGCGCGTCGCAATGCGCCGGATCTTGTCGAGTTCGTTCATCAGGTTCGTGCGCGTGTGCAGCCGGCCGGCCGTATCGACCAGCACGACGTCACGCTGGCGCGCCTTTGCCGCCGTCATCGCATCAAACACCACCGCCGCCGGATCGGAGCCTTCCTTCGCACGCACGATGTCGACGCCCGCTCGATCCGCCCAGATCTGCAGCTGATCGACGGCCGCCGCGCGAAACGTGTCGGCCGCGCAGATCAAGACGCTCTTGCCGCCGGCCTTCAACTGGTTCGCCACCTTGCCGATGGTCGTCGTCTTGCCGACGCCGTTGACGCCCACGATCAGCATCACGTGCGGCTTGTTGGTCATTGGGGCCGGGCCACCCGCAGATTCCAGGATCCGCAGCATCTCCTGCTTGACCAGCTCCCGCAGGCTCTCGCCGCGGCGCTGGCGCTTGCGCACAGCCGCGACAATCTCACCGCTGGCCGCGACCCCGACGTCCGCCATCAACAGAATCTCTTCGAGGGAGTCCGCCGTCTCAACATCGATCTCGCGAGTACGTGCCTCTGAACTACTGCCACCACGCCCGACGATCTCGTCGAGACGATCTAGGCTGTCCTTCAGCTGCTGCGTGGTTTTCTGCAGCCCTTGTTTCAGTCGATCAAATAAACCCATTGAATCAGGCCAACGGGCCGTCGGGCCGTCAGGCCGTCAGGCGTGTTCGAGTTTCTGTTTGCGGCCCATCAGGTTACGGACCGCGGTTTGGGGGTCGGTGCGTCCGGCGAGCACATCCGACATCTCGCTCGCAATCGGCAGCTCGATGCCGTGCTTCGCGCTCAAGGCAAGTGCGGCCTCGGTGGTGCGAACGCCTTCGGCGACCATCTTCGTTCTGGCAAGAATGTCTTTCAGCGACTCGCCCTTCGCGAGAGCGATGCCCACACTCCGATTCCGGCTCAAATCGCCGGTGCACGTCAGCACCAGGTCGCCAAGCCCGGCAAGACCGGCCAGCGTGTTCGGTTGCGCGCCAAGCGCCACGGCCAGGCGCGACAACTCGGCCAGACCGCGCGTAATCAACGCGGCCAGCGCGTTGTGGCCGGCTCCGAGCCCTTCAACAACACCGGCCGCGATCGCGATGATGTTCTTCAGCGAGCCACCCAGCTCGACGCCAACGACATCACTGCTGCCATAGAGGCGCAGCGCGGGCGATCTAAAATGCGCCATCACGGATTCGACAACCGCCTGGGACTCCCCGGCGGCAACCAGCGCCGTGGGGAGGTTCTTCGCCAATTCCCGTGCGAAGCTTGGCCCCGACAGCACCACGATCTCACCCGAACCGGGCAGCTCCTGCCGCAATACCTGCGACATGCGAAGCAGCGATCCTTCCTCAATGCCCTTCGTCGCGCTGACCAGCGTGCATCCAGGCGGCAGGTACGGCGCGGCGGCGCGAGCCACGTCGCGAACGCCGTGCGAGGGAACGGCGATGACCAGGAACTGGGCGTCATCCAGCGCGGCCTCGAGATCCGCGGTCGGCGCCAGCGACTCAGGCAGCGGGATACCGGGCAGGTAGACACCGTTCTCGCGCCGTTCGGCCATCGTCGCCGCCAGCGCCGCGTCCCGCGCCCACAGCCGTACGTCATGACCGGTCCGCGCCAGATGAATGGCGATGGCGGTGCCCCAGCTACCCGATCCGATCACGCCAATCCGATGGCTCATGCTCCCAACGCGCGCTCCGTCCGCGCCCACAAGCGGGCGATGTTGCCGCGGTGCCGGAACAGGATCAGCACCGCGACGAGCGTCGCGCCAATATCCACCGCCCGCAGCCCGGGCGTAAACCATTCGACGATCGGCAACACGATCGTGGCCACGACCGAGCCCAGCGACACGAAGCGGCTGCGCGCGACCACGGCCGCAAACGCCGCGGCAGCAACCAGCGCCGGCATCGGCGACAACACGCCAAACACACCGCTGGCGGTCGCGACGCCCTTGCCGCCCTTGAACCCCAGCCACACCGGGTAGATATGGCCGACCACGGCCGCCACGCCGGCCGCCACCGCCGCGGGGCCAGTCCCAGCCAGCAACACCGCGCCGGCCCCTTTGGCCATGTCGGCGACCATCACCGCAATCGCCGTCGGCAATCCTGTGGTCCGATAGACATTGGTCGCGCCGACATTGCCACTGCCGGCCCGGCGCAGATCAACCCCGCCGGCGCCCTGCGCGACGAGATAGCCGATCGGCAGCGAACCGACGACGTAGCCGATCAAGACAGGCAGAACGTATTCAGCCAACAAGACGCGAACCTATCAGCTCAGTATAGTGCGGCCCCTGTTGCGACAACGTGCTCTCAAAGAGCACGACGCGCTCGACGCGTGTCACCACCTGCTTCACTTCGCATGCCTGCAGAATCCTGGGCCAGTCGACGCCCTCGCCCGCCATCTTGACCCGGCCCAGCGTGAGATGCGGCAAGAGAGGACGGCCCTCGATCTCGATGGCGCCTGATCCGGCGAAGCGCCTGGACACTTCGGCCTCGATCGCCGCCAGTGCCGACGCGCCGGCTGTCACACCCAGCCACAGCGCCCGCGGCTGTTTGTTGTTGGGAAACGACCCGATGCCTCTCCACTGCACGTCGAACGGCCTGATCTGAAAGGGCGGCTCGAGCAGCGACGCGAGTGCGTCGGCTCTGGCGGCATCCACTTCGCCGATGAACTTGATGGTGACGTGCATGGCGGCCGGCTTGACCCAGGTGACCTTGGGCGGCTTGGTCGCGGCATCGAGCTTCCCTGTCAGGGCCGTGATCACCCGCGCGGCTTCGCGCCGCACGGCATCACCGACATCCACCGCGACGAACACCCGCACGGCCGCTACGTCTGAAGCAGGTAACGGCGCAGCAGATCGATCGCCCAGTTCGCCGACATTTGCTTCACCATGTCGCGGCCTCCTGGAAAGCGGAAGGTCCGCACGCTGCCTTCGCCGCCATCGACGGCAATGCACACCGTGCCGACCGGCTTCTGCTCGCTGCCGCCACCGGGACCGGCGATGCCCGTAATCCCAACCCCGATGTTGACGCCGGTGCGCGTGCGAATTCCGGCGGCCATCGCCAGCGCCACCGGCTCGCTCACGGCGCCATGCGCGGCGATCAACGCTTCCGGCACATCGAGCAGCTCGATCTTCGCGCGATTGCTGTAGGCGACGATGCTGCGTTCGATGTAGTCCGAACTGCCCGGCACATCGGTCATGCGCGACGTGGCAAGTCCGCCCGTGCACGACTCGGCAAACGCCACCGACCACCCTCGCTCGCGCAGCAAATTGCCCGTCACCAGTTCGAGCCCGGCGCCGTCGGCACTCACCACATCAGCACCAAGCGCGCTCGTGAACGCATCAACCCCGCGTTGCAGCGCGCTCCGCGCGGCGTCTGCCTCCCGCGACTGCGTCACCAGGTGCAGTTCCACCTGGCCTAGACCAGCGAGAATCGTGGTCTCAATCGGCGGGGACTGCTTGAGCCACTGCGAGTAGATCGGCTGCACGATCTCCTCAACCGCTGACTCCCCCTTGCCTGAGACCCGAACCAGGCGGCGATACAGCCGGACATCTCCGGCCACCAGCGACAGCCGTCGTCGCACCTCGCCGTCCATCATCGGTTTCATCTCGCGCGGCGGACCTGGCAGCAGCGCAATCAGGCTCTGGCCATGCTCGATCCACAAGCCCGGAGCGGTACCATTCGGGTTTGCAAGCACGGTCCCGCCGCGCGGCACCATGGCCTGCCGGCGGTTGACGGCCGGCATCTTCCAGCCGCGCGAGGCGAAGCGCTTCTCGATCGCTTCGATGATCACCGGATCCTCGGCCAGTGGCAGTTGCAGATGCTCCGCCACCACTTCGCGCGTGAGGTCATCGTCCGTCGGTCCCAGACCGCCGCACAGGATCACGACGCGATGTCGCGCGAGGGCGTGCGCGAGGTGCGCCAGCAGCTCGGCTCGGTTGTCGCCGACCACGCTCTTGAAGGCCACCGTGATGCCGAGATCGTCCAGCACCTCGGAGATGTAGAGCGAGTTAGTGTCTGTCTTGTGCGGTGTCAGCAGTTCGCTGCCGACCGCGAGAATGGCGGCGCTTAGACCGTCAGCCATGCCGGCATCACCCAGATAAGCCCTCGCATGATCAGGTAGGCGTACAGACCCGCCACCGCATCGTCGGCCATGATGCCAAGGCCGCCATGCAACGACTCGAACTGTGCGGCCGGATACGGCTTGATCACGTCCAGGATGCGAAACAGGAGAAACCCGACGAGGATCCCCGTCATCGAGACCGGCAGCAGCGCGAGGGTCATCAGCATGCCCAACACCTCGTCGATGACGACGATGCCTGGATCCTTGCGGCCGGTCGCCGCCTCAGTGCCGTTGGCAGCCCACACACCGATGGCAAACACCGCCGCGATTGCGCCCAGTTCCACGGCCGGTACGCCGATCCACCGGATGAAGGCGAACAGGACCAGCCCCGCCGCAGAGCCCGCCGTCCCTGGCGCGATGGGAAAGTATCCGACGTAGCCGAAGCTGGCCACGAACACCGATAGCTGTTTCAACGGCAAACGTCCTGTTTATTCCTGCACGACCCGCGTGCCCGCGAGCCGATCGTGCAATGCGCGATGGTCGCTGGTAAATAGCGCCGGCAGGTACGACAGCCCCAGCGTGACCGGCACGAGCATGCAGCCGAGCGCGCGCAACATGCCGCCTGCGGCGTCGATCGGGCGCCCATCATCACCAATCACGCGCAGGCTGAGCATCATCTTGCCGATCGTCTGCCCGCCGGCAACGGTGAAGGCCGCAACGTAGCCAAACGTCAACAGCGCGATGAAACCCACCAGCGGCACCGGCGGCAGCACCCGCAGGTCGTCGAGGGTGTTCTGCAGTCCCGTCACGCGCAAGGTGAGATACAGCACCACGGCATCGATCACGAGCAGCAACAACACATCGATCAGCCCGGCGCCAACCCGCACGCCAAGGGTCGGCGCCTCCATGTGGGACGCCACGGTTTCCGTGGCGTCGCGCGCCGGACTCGGCGGCGGCGCGGGGGCCTCGAGGTTCAGCGACTCAAACTTGACCGGCCGGGTCGTGCGCGGCCGATTGCGCGGCACCTCGGGAGACGATCGCCGCACCGCCAATGGCGGCCTGGCGGCCGGCGGCGGCACGAGCGGCGACTCGTCAAACGGCAACGCGGCGTCATCCGTGGTCGTGGGCACCGCTGTAAGAGGCATCGCGTCGTCCGGCACCTCAGGGGCTGACTCGATCGCCATCACCGGGTCATGGGTGATCACGATGCGCTCGTCGTCGGGATCGATCGGCTCAGGCTCTGGCGCTGACGCTGGCGCAGTTTCCGCCATGAGCTCTGGCTCGAAGTCCGGCGCGTCGATCCGCACCGGCTCGACGACCGCGATCGGTTCAGGCACCGGCTCAATCACCGGCGGCGGGTCGTGGTCTGCCGCTGCGGCTGGCATGGCGTAGTCAGGGTTGGACGGCGGACTCGGCTCATGCGCGCCGAACAGCCGATCCAGATCCAGCGCCGTGGAGCTGAGGCTATCGGTCTGCCTCTTAATGGGTGGCAGTTCGAAATCGGCGGGTGACTCAGTCTTGTCGTCGCTGTGAAGCGTCAGCTCGGGTTCTGACGTAAACGGTGCGAGGGAAAAATCGTACTGACAGTTCCGGCACCGGTCGGTGGTCTCAAAGCCGAGATACCCGCATTTCGGACATTTCATTCTTGAGGTCGCGCGGCGGCTGGGGCCGCGGTCGAGGCCGATGACGCTTCGGCTCCGGCTACAGCCAGGAGTTCACGTTGGATGTCCGCGCGCAAACGCTCTGCGTCGGGCCGGAGTGCGTCCCCCACCGGCACGCGGTCGAGACTTCGCAAAGCATCCCGCAGCTTGCCGCCCGCAAACAACGCGCGCGCCTGAGCCAGGTAGGCCTCCATCGGCGACGGCACCGGTAGCGGACCAGGGGCTGGGATAAAAGCAGCCGGAGCACCGGTCGTGGCCTGGGCCGGGAACCAATCCGAGAAGCCGTTGGGGGCCACCACCACAAACGCGGCCGCACTCACCAACACGATCGCGGCCGCCGTCGCCAGCCACATCGCCACGGTACCGCGAGGTTGGCCGGCAGCGGTCGATGGCACCTGGCCCTTGTAGACCGCTCGACGAGACGCCGGAGCCGCTGCCACGGTGCGCTTCGAACCCGCATCGAGCCGATCGATACGGCCGAGCACCCCTAGCGCCACGTCGTGCGAGGCCCCCTGGTCGAGCGCGTCGCTGAGCAGCGCGCGGGCCTTGACGACTTCACCTTTGTCAAAGGCATCCAGGCCCTGATGCACCAGCGCCTCGGAGATGCGCTGCCGCTCCGCCTGTGCGCTCCGTGCGCGATCGATGTAGGCTCGCGCGCGGTCGTGCGTCCGATCCAGGAACAGGACGCGCGTCCACAAATTGATGGCTTGCTCGAATTCGCCTGCGAAGTAGTGATCGAGACCGGTCACGAGCAGATGCTCGATCCGCGCCTCGTCCTCGGCGCCTGGCTGCGCCCGCAGGGGTTCGGTCATGTAAGTCGCAGCGTATTATAGCACTTAACTCGATTAAGCTGTGGAGAACATGGCCGTCATCGAGTGCGTTCCCAACGTCAGTGAAGGACGTCGTCCGGACGTCATCGCTCAGCTTGCAGACTCCCTCCGCGCGGTGCCGGGCATGCGCGTGCTCGACGTCCAGTCCGACGCGACCCACAACCGCTCCGTCTTTACGCTCGCCGGCGATGCGGCCGCGATGGCAGCGGGCATCCCGGTGTTGTTCGAGGGCGCCATCAAGGCGATCGATCTCAGGTCGCACCAGGGCGAGCATCCACGCATGGGCGCAGTCGACGTGACGCCGTTCATTCCGATCGACGGCGTCACCATGGCTGAGTGCGTCGCACTTGCGAAATCGGTCGCTGAAGACGTCGCGTCCCGCTTCTCGTTGCCGGTCTATCTATATGAGGAAGCGTCATCCAACCCGGCGCGCAAGAATCTCGAGGATATTCGCCGCGGCGAATTCGAAGGCCTCGTCGACAAGATGGCCAAGCCTGGTTGGGCGCCCGACTTTGGCCCGGCCACGCCACACGGGACGGCGGGCGCCTCCGTGATTGGCGCGCGCATGCCGCTGATCGCCTACAACATCAACCTTGCGACCAATCGGCTCGACGTCGCCAAGAAAATCGCCACGGCCATTCGCATGAGCAGCGGCGGCCTGCGCTACTGCAAGGCCATGGGCATCCCACTCGAGGACCGGGGCATCGTCCAGGTGTCGATGAACCTGACCAACTATGAGAAGACGCCGATCTTCCGGGTCTTCGAACTTGTGAAGCGCGAAGCGGAACGCTACGGCGTGAGCGTGCTCGAAAGCGAAATTGTCGGCCTGGTGCCGGCGGCGGCACTGCGACAGTCGGTCGAGTGGTACCTGCAGCTCGAAGGCTTCTCGGCGAACCAGGTGCTCGAAAACAAGCTTAGGTCCCGCCCCGGGGAGTAATGCCAAAAGCGCGCAGCTTCTTGTAAAGGTTGGATCGCTCGACGCCAAGCACTTCGGCCGTGCGCGACATATTGCCCTGCTGCGCCGCAAGCGTCTGCAGGATGTAGTCCTTCTCGAAATCGTCGCGGGCTTCAGACAGCGGCCGCACGGGACCACCCGCCGCCACCGGCACGCCGGCACCGTCGGCGCCGTCGCGCCCGAGGAATCCGAGATCCTGCGCCGTGATGGTGTCGCCCTGCACGAAAATCAGCAGCCGCTCGATCACGTTGCGCAGTTCGCGCACGTTTCCCTTCCACGCATACTGCTGGAGGCGCGCCGATGCCTCGGGCGCGAATCGTTTCGGACGCTTGCCGTCTTCCGCCGCCAGCATCGCCATGAAATGCTCGGCGAGCAACGGAATGTCCTGCTGCCGATCACGTAACGGCGGCACGAAAATCGGGATGACGTTGAGGCGGAAATAGAGATCTTCCCGGAACCGTCCCTCGCGGATCTCGCCCGGCAGATCCTTGTTCGTCGCCGCCAGTACGCGCACATCGACCTTGATGCGCTGCGTGCCGCCGACGCGCTCCATCACCTGCTCCTGCAGCACGCGCAGCACCTTGGCCTGAGTCTTCAGGCTCATGTCCGCGATTTCGTCGAGGAAGATCGTGCCGCCGTTGGCCTGCTCGAAGCGACCGGGCTTGTCGGCGACGGCGCCGGTGAACGCGCCACGAACGTGGCCAAACAGCTCAGATTCGATCAGCTCCTCGGGGATCGACGCGCAATTGACTTCAATGAACGGACCGCTCTTGCGGCGGCTGTTGGTGTGGATCGTCCGCGCCACCAGCTCCTTGCCGGTGCCGCTCTCTCCGAGAATCAGGACGCGACCGTTCGTCGGCGCCGTCTGCAGGACCTGCTCACGCAGGTTGTTCATCGCCGGGCTTTCGCCGACCATCGTCACCTGCTGCTGTCGATCGACCTTGGCGCGCAGCATCCGGTTTTCCGCTTCGAGGTCGCGCTGGCGCAGCGCGTTGCGAACGACCAGGACTGTCTTCTCCAGCGACAACGGCTTCTCGATGAAGTCAAACGCGCCGGCCTTGATGGCGCGCACCGCCGACTCGATGTTGCCGTGGCCGGAAATGATCACCACCTGGGAATCGATCTGCCGCTCGCGCAGCCGCTGCAGCGTCGTCAGCCCATCAAGGCCCGGCAGCCAGATGTCGAGCACGATGACGTCGTAGGCGGCGCCATTCGCCTTTTCGAGACACGCCTCGCCGGTCTCTGCGGTATCGACGTCGAACCCTTCGTCTCTCAGCACGCCGCTGATCGAGGATCGAACGCCCGGCTCGTCGTCTACAACAAGGATCGAAGACATCAGGCTGGCAACTCAATAATGAATCGGGTGCCCGTCGGCACGTTGTCGGTCACGTCAATGCTGCCACCGTGCTCCGCCACGATGCGGCGGACAATGGCCAGGCCAAGGCCGCTGCCGCGTCCCTTGGTCGAGTAGTACGGCAGGAACAACTTGTCACGCTCCGCATCCGGGATGCCCGGCCCGGTGTCGGAGACCACGATCCGCACGAGACTATTGGACACGTCGCGCGCCGTCTCGATCACGATCGTTCCCTGGCGCCCCATGGCTTCGATCGCGTTGTCGATCAGGTTGATCATGACCCGCTTCATCTGTTCGGGATCGAGGCGCACCTGTGTCACGTCGGCGTCGTAGTGCCTCTGGAACTCGACCGACGCGAACAGGCCGTCATAGAGCGCCAGCGTCTCGGTCAGAAACGCATGCAGGTCGGTCGGCACGGCACGCGGGGCCGGCATGCGGGCAAACTGCGAGAACTCGTCCACCAGGCCCTTCAACGACTCGACCTCGCCGATGATTGTCGAGGTGCACTCCTGCACCAGGTCCTGCAGCGGCGGCGCGACGTCGCTCAACTTGCGCTTCAGTCGCTCCGCCGACAGTTGAATCGGCGTGAGTGGATTCTTGATCTCGTGCGCCAGCCGGCGCGCCACCTCGCGCCATGCCGCGACCTTTTGCGCGCGAATCAGCGGCGTGACGTCGTCGACCACGAGCACCGTGCCGTCGAATCCGCCGTCGGTACCCGCAATCCGCGTCGCGGCGGCCACGACGTGGCGCTCGCGGCCGTCGCGCACCAGCGCCACTTCCTGGGCGAAGGAATCAACCTTCGCGCGCGCCGCCTGGTCGAGCACCTCGTTGACCGGCGACAGGTCGGCCCGGGCAAACACGTCAACCGCCGCGCGACCAACGACGTCATCCGACAGTTCCAGGAGCCGCAATGCCGAAGGATTGATCGTGCCAATCCGGCCGGCGCGGTCGATCGATACCACCCCCGTCGCGATCCGCTCGAGAATCGCTTCGATGTAGCGGCGCCGCCCCTCGCCTTCCTCGTGCTTCTTCTCGAGGTCGATGCCGGCGCGTTCGAGACGCCGGCGGCTTTGCGCCACCTCGTTGGCCATGGCGTTGAAGGCGTCAACCATCGAGGCGAACTCGTCAGTGCCCTCGTGCTCGATGCGGTGGTCGTAATGGCCCGCGCCAATTTCTTTCGCGGCTTCCGACAGCATCTGCACCGGCCGCGTAATGCGCTTGGCGAGATAGAGCCCCATCCAGGTCGAGCCGACCAGGATCAGCAACGTCACCATCACGAAGAACGAGATGTAGACGCCGGCCAGCGGCTGACGCAGCACGCGCAACTGGGTGTAGTCCTCGTAGGCCTTCGACATCCGCCGCGCGCGATCGGCCAGTTCACCTGACAAGTAGTCGCTGGCGACCACCGCGCCGGTAATCTGCCCCGCCGGACTCCTCACCGCCGCGGCAACATGCTTGAGTACCCCGCCGGCCGCCATCGGCTCCTCGATGCTTGGGGACGCCTCGGCGCCGCTGGCCGCGCGCGCGGCCAGCCGGTCGGCGGATCCTTTCGACCATCCCTGCGGCATGGACGGCGACTCCACGTCGACGACCGACACCACATCGGGCGGCTGGTTCGGGACGCGGACCACGCGGTAGACCTGCACCATCCCGATGCGCTGTCCTGCCACCTCGGGCCGGACGATCGACTGCACGTGCATTTCGCCGGCAGACAAGTCGACTCCGCTCAGCGACCTCGCGAGGCGTGACGCCTGGTCGGCAATCAGCCGTTCCCGCTCCTGGTAGTAGTCGCCGGCGATGCTGTTGGCACCCGACAGGATTTCCTCGACCGGCGCGTTGAACCACCGATCGACGGCCGTCAAGACAACCCGGCTGCCGACGATCAACACCAGCACGGCCGGGATGACCGTGAGTCCGAGCAGCGACAACACCAGCTTTGCGCGGAAGCGGCCAAACGGCAGGCCACGCCGGCTCTCCATCATCGACTTGATGACGTTTCTCGCCAGCACGAACCCCAGCGCCACGAGCATGGTGACGTTGGTCACCGAGAGCGCGATCAGCACTACTTCGGTGAGAAAGTCCGGGGAGAGCGTGGAGGTGCGGCCCGCCAGCCACACGATGGCCGCCAGCATCGCGAGCAACACGACGATGCCGGCAATGATCAGGGGCGGATTGTCGCGAAACGGACGACGAGCGGGAGGAGTCACCGCCGGGCGCACACCGCTCAGAGGCGGCTTGGCGGGTGACACCGCGCTATTCCTTGTGCCCCTTCAACGCGCGCACTTCGTGCGCGAAGTCATCGACATCGCGGAAGTCGCGGTAGACGGATGCGAACCGCACGTAGGCGACCTGGTCGAGCTTCTTGAGTTCCGACATCACCAACGCGCCGAGTTCCCTCCCCGAAATCTCGCGCTCGGGGCGATCGTTCAGAATCTGCTCCGCGCGATCGGCAATATCGTCGATGTCGGCGGGCTTGATCGGCCGCTTCTCGCAGGCCTTGAGCAGGCCGGCAACCAGCTTCGAGCGCTCGAAGCGCTCCCGCGTGCCGTCCTTCTTCACCACCATGTACGGGATCTC
>Ga0075471_10001824_pt1 | contig 14071 bp, 10 predicted proteins | sample DEB19_08_DNA_2_FD_74787 | JGI IMG/M metagenome (GOLD analysis project Ga0075471, IMG submission 74787) | Aqueous microbial communities from the Delaware River and Bay under freshwater to marine salinity gradient to study organic matter... | ecosystem: Environmental > Aquatic > Marine > Coastal ... | reverse complement strand
GAGGCCTATGGCTTAAACACTTTATCCGACTTGTTTCCACCAGATACGAGGTAGGCGAGCAGGTCGAGCAGCTCATCTGAATTGAGCGCATTGATCAAGCCGGGCGGCATCATACTGACCTTGCGTGTTCCCTTCTTTGCGATTTCGCTCTCACTGATGGCCAGATGGTCATTCGGGGCGAAGGGATTGGTCATGAGGAAGACTTTTTCGTTTTCTTCGACAACAATGCGTCCGACGAGGACGCTGCCATCCTTCTTGGTGATCTCATGGCTGTCGTATTGGTCTGAGATGACCTTGCTGGGGTCGATGATGTTCTCCAGCAAATCTCGCAAGGTGTAGCGGTTGCCGGAGCCCGTGAGGTCGGGGCCAATGCTGCCACCTTCGCCATTGAACCGGTGGCAGGTAGCGCACATCACGCTGCGATACATCGCCTCGCCATTCGCGAAGTCGCGCCCGCCAGCCTTGAGGCCGGTGGTTGCTATGGCCGTGGCATCATCGAGCGTATAGGAGCGGCCGGGGCCTTTCGGTGCAACGTAGTTGGCGATGGATACGGTTTCGATCCGATTGCTGAGCTTATCGAGCTCGGCGAACTCGTTCGGAGGTGCAAAGGTATCGAGAGCCTCCTTGCGGATGTTTTCAATGAATCCTTTGAAGCTGTTGCCGCCCTTCCAAGTGCGTGCGCGGGGAAACCAAGAGAAGAAAGTCTTGCGCAGTTCCGGAGTCCATCCGGCAGTGGCGTGGCGCAGCCCATACATATAGGCGATCTGTTGAGCGTTCGGTCGGGATCCGGCGGCCGCTCGGGCGGCATTCGCATAGCCATCATTTCGGCTCAGCACCGCATCGTTGGCGACCTCTTGAAAATCGTCTTTTGCAGTGGCCATGGCAGCAAGGGTTTTGCCAACAATCTGCTTGCTGTCGACCACCGCAAGAATCTGGCAAAGCTCGCGATTGATGAAGGCATCTTCACTTGGGAAAACGGGATCAAGCTTTGCGGCGACCTGGGCGCAGACCTCGGCATCAGGCTTACCGAGTCGGATCAGGATGAGCTGTAAGGCGCGGAGGGCGGCCAACTCGTGACCTGGGGGTGGCTGGATGCTGCTGAAAGCCTGCAACATACGCTTTTGAAGCTCAACGTTTTGGGGGGAGACTGGGGGAATGGGGCCACTGGAAGTGGTTTTGGGCTTCTCAGCAGCTTTTCCACCTTCATGGGCGGCTGCAGCGCCACTCACACGAGCAAGGGCGATCAGCGCTTCGATCGCAGCGACGGGTTGCTTTTCGGTGAGGGCCTTTTCACGCCAAGAATCAACTGGGAGCTTCTCAAGCGCTACGCGCGCCGCGTAGCGCACATGCCGGTCACTATGACTGAGGTAGCCCCAAAGTTTGCCGAGATCGCCTGAGGCACTGTGGGAAGCCTCGATGGCATGCCGCATGCGCACCTCCTCAGGTACGGGAAGTGGCTCAGCCTTGGCAGTGGATTGATCACCGACGTAAGTGACCCGATAAACTCCGGACTGAGATTTGCGGCCACCAACGGCGAAATACATGGCACCATCCTGTGGGTGGATGATGACATCAGTGAGGGGCAATGGCTTACCAAAGACGAACTCTTCCTTCTCGGCCTTGTAGCTGGCGCCCTTGTTTTCGAGGTGGATGGCCCACATGGTGCCATAGGTCCAATCATTGATGAAAATGGCGCGTTGATACTTGGCCGGGAACTTGGCACCCGTCCCGGCAACGACGCCAGTCGGGCTTCCAGGGCCGATATCAAGGGTGGTGGGCAAGGAGTCAGGATAGTAATTCGGCCATTTGCCGCTGCCGCTGCGCCATCCATAATCTGCACCGCTCACGCAATGATTCACCCGCGTGGGGCGATACCATGGGCTGCCGATATCCCACTCCATGTCCGCGTCGTACGTGAAAAGCTCACCTTGATCATTGAAACAGATGTCAAACTCATTGCGGAAGCCATAGCAAAAAAGTTCGAGACCGGAGCCATCGGGATTCATGCTACAAACATAGCCGCCAGGGGCGAGGATGCCACGTGCGTGGCCATTGGCGTCCCAGAGCCGAGGAACCATGTGATCTTCATTCCAGATTTGAGCTGGACGACTCTCGGTTAGGCCCTCGGGAAGCTTCGTGTGATTGCCACAATTGAAGTAAATGCGTTTGCCATCGGGGCTGACGACCATGCTGTGAAGGCCGTGCTCACCACCACCTGCCATCGTGTGGAGCTTGGTCACCTTGTCATATTGATCGTCGGCGTTGGTGTCTTGGAGCCGGTAGAGCCCATTGTTTTTGCCATCCTCATTGACCATGACGTAGAGGCTGTCGAACGCGGCCAACAATCCGTGCGCCTTGCCAATTTCGATCGCCAGCTTCTCGGGTTTGAGGTTTTCCGTCTTGCCAATGGCGGGAACGCTCATGCGGTATAGGCTGCCATACTGATCGCAGGCAATGAGGCGGTTTTTAGGATCGACGGTCAGGGCCACCCAAGAGCCCTCTTGATCCTTTGGCACGTTGTAGAGTTTCTCGACTTTGAAGCCTTTGGGCACGGTGATTTCTGCAGCCGTGATGGATTCGGCTGGTCCAGCGTTTCCACTGCCGATCTTGCCGTCGAATGGCTTACCCCAGGGGCCTTGGCCGTATTCCTTAATCACGAGCGCTTTCTGGAATGCCTGCGTGCCTGTTTGAGCTGCTTCCCAGCTGCCATTGGTCTCAACAAGCACCTTTTCAGTATTGTTGGGTAACTTGATGGTGATGCGGGCAATCAGCGCGGCAATGCCGCCTTGATTGGCTGCATTCACTAGGATCTCATTCGGCTCGCCGCGCTTGATGTGTTTGCTGATGTCCGCCTTCACGGGGAGCTGCCAGTCCTTGTTCACGAGCACCTTTTTGCCGTTGAGGCTGGCCTCGGCGCCGTTGTCGCAGGTCAACTCCAGAGTGGCGAAATGCGCATTGTGCGGCACGTCAAAACGATACCGGAATGTGACGGCCTTGTGTTTGTTGCCGTCATTGGACAACCAAATCCATTGAGGAGAGGCGTATAGAGGAGAAGCAAGGGCGAGAGCAAGAAGGAGCGGGCGCATGAGTGGGCGGTTAATACGCCTAAACGCCTGATTCTTAGCATGGAAAACAGCTCAACTTGATTCAAGTGTCAGCCGAGCCTTGGAGCGAGGCCATCAGTAGGATCGGAGTCGTTAAGCTGGACAGGCACGGAAGAGACAAGTTGCTCCAACTTACCTCCGGGACGAAAACGAATTACGTGACGATCTGGAATGACGATGGAGACCTCCGGACGCTTCGGATTGCGTCCAATCTTTCGGCGGGACACACGAAGATCAAAGGTGCCAAAGTCTCTTAGAGCGACCACCTTGCCTTGGCCGAGGTGATCCACAATTCCATCGAGGAAACTCTCTATAATGTGGCTGACTTCCTGATGCTTGACACCAGTCTTGTTACTTATTTCCACAATCAGTTCTTTTCTAATCACACGGTCCATATTTTATCTTAAAATGGTTTAGATATGCACCTACGCAATACGGTAGGCAAAAACTTTCATCCTGCTCGTTTGCATACGTCCTTTCCTCGATTTTTTCATCTAAATAGGAGATCTCCGCTCGATTTTTACCTCGAAGATCTTAAAACAAGATCTGCATGCCCTCACAGCGCTCCACACCCGACAACACAGAATTGGCAGCGGGATTGGTGGACTGGTTCAGAAAAAAAGGCCGGGATTATCCTTGGCGCCGCACAAGAGATCCCTATGCGATACTTGTTTCCGAGGTGATGCTGCAGCAGACACAAATCAGCACCGTGCTGGATCGTGGCTATTACGCCCGTTGGATGAAACGATTCCCCGATTGGCAAACGCTGGCTCAGGCGGACGAAACTAGTGTCTTGAGTGCTTGGGAAGGCTTGGGTTACTACCGTCGTGCACGAAATCTTCAGCAGTTGGCCCGAGTGATCGTGACCGAACATGGTGGCGACTTTCCCAAGGACCATGCCGTGATCCTGGGGCTGCCTGGCGTTGGACCTTACATCGCTGGGGCGGTGGCCAGCTTCGCTTTTGACCACGCCCAACCTATTGTGGACGGAAATGTGGCCCGTGTGCTGTCTCGGATCTTCAACGACCCGACACCGATCGATGCTCCACAGGGGCGCCAGATTCTATGGACGCGTGCCGAGCATCTCGTCCAAGCCACCGACGACCCTCGCGCGCTCAACTCGGCTCTGATGGAGCTTGGTCAGACGCACTGCCGTCCCGGTCGTCCTGATTGCAAGTCCTGCCCGGTGCAAGGCCAATGCCATGCCGCCGCCCCGGAGAATCTGCCCGTCAAAAGCTCACGACCGCCCCCCACTGAGGTCACAGAGCGAGTGGTCTTCATGCGCACCAACGGAGGCATCTTGCTGGAGCAGGAAACAGGCAGCCGGCGCACCGGCCTGTGGAAGCTCCCTGCCCTTCCGAACCTGTTCCATGAAACACCTCCACCCGTGCTGATGCGGACAAGCTATGGAATCACGCGTTATAAAGTCACGTTGTGGGTGCATGAGTCACCCCAAGATTTCTCGACCTGGCCCGCCTCCCATCAAATCATCCCGCAGGTCGAGCTGGCTGCGCTGCCCATGCCGAGCCCCTACCGCCGAGCCCTTCAAGCGCTGCTTAAGGAACGTGAAGTCGACACGCTGAACTTGTGACGCAGCTGAATGATCCCCTCATTTGACAACCCGGCGATTCAGCGGACGATCGGACACTGTCTTTCGCATGCCAAAAGCCTCCCGCACTCTGCTCACCCCGGCCCAAATGGCAGAGAGCATTGCCGATTTGGCCCAGAAAATTTGCGAGGCACATCCTGCTGAAGAGCCTATCGCGCTTGCCGGCATTTTCACGCGTGGTGTACCCCTTGCCAAGCGCTTGGCGGGCGAGCTTGTCAAGCTGGGCCGCCCCAAGCCGCTCGTGGGCACCCTCGACATCACGCAGTATCGCGATGACCTCAGCACCTTCCAGATGGTGCCTAAGCTGGAGGGCTCTGAGATCGCCTTCGATCTCGACGGCTTGGATGTGATTCTCTGTGACGAAGTCATCTACACCGGCCGCAGTGTGCGAGCTGCCTTGGATGAGCTTTACAATTTTGGACGTCCTAAACGGGTGCAGCTTGCCGTTTTGGTGGACCGCTGTGGCCGTGAACTGCCTGTGCAGCCAGACTTTGCAGCGTTGAAGGTCACGCTTCAACCCGGAGAACGTGTGGCCGTTCGGTTTCAAGAAGTCGATCCAGCCGGTGACTCCTGCATCATCGAATCTCAGCCCTCCAGCCGATGACCCTCAAGCCACGCAAAGACCTCCTCGATATCGCCTCGCTCACCGATGACGAGATTCAGTTTGTTCTCGAGAACGCGGTTTCCTTCAAGGACCTCTTCAAGCGCAGCGTAAAAAAGGTGCCGCCGCTACGTGGCCAGACGGTGCTCACCCTCTTTTACGAGCCCTCCACCCGCACGCGGTCTAGCTTTGAGGTGGCCGCCAGCCGTCTCTCGGCGGATGTCACCCACTTTGACATCGAATCCAGCAGCGTCGTGAAAGGTGAGAGCGTCCTAGACACCGTCGAGACCCTCGAAGCCATGCGGGTGGATTACATCGTTGTCCGTCATAAGCAGGCGGGCATCCCGAGTCTCATCGCCAAAAACACGCGTGCCAGTGTGATCAATGCCGGTGACGGCTGGCATGCGCATCCCACGCAGGCGCTGCTCGATGCCTTCACGCTCCAAGAGATCCACAAAGATCTTCGTGGCTGCCGAGCGCTGATTGTCGGTGACATCCAGCATTCCCGCGTGGCCCGCAGCACCAGCCTGATCTTCCGGCGTCTCGGCATGCAGGTAGCCTATCTCGCACCTGGTTCTATGATGCCAAGGGAGGTGCCTGCGGAGGTGCCTCAGTTTGGCAACTGGCATGATGCCCTCGAGTGGAAACCCGATGTCGTCTATTTGCTTCGCGTTCAGAGCGAGCGCCTCGACGAGCCCTTCTTTCCGAATGCCGCCGAGTATCACAAGCATTACGGCCTCACCCAAGAACGCGTCGAGATCATCCGCGAGCGTGGCCTGCATCTGATGCACCCCGGACCTGTCAATCGTGGCGTCGAGATCACCGATGCGGGCATGGCCTACGAGAGATCGCTCATTAACACACAGGTTGAAAATGGCATCGCCGTCCGCATGAGCGTGCTCTACTGGTTGCGCCCTGGCGCTCCTCTGAGTTGAGATTGAGAGAATCAAGCATCCCGCCCACCGCATGGCAGCTGCGGTGCTTCGATACTTTCGCATCTATCAGGCGCTCGCAGTGGCAAGGCCATCCCATCCAATCAGCTTGCGAGTGTCCTCGTCCCACAAGCGAAGGTTGATCAGCTTCAGGCTTTCCAACAGCGTGATGGGCTGCACCTCTTGGAACATCGGATTCGCGTTATGGCAGCGCTCTAGGTGATAGTTTGGGATGCGTGGACTCAGGTGGTGAATGTGGTGGAAGCCGATGTTGCCGGAGAACCACTGCAGGATGCGTGGCAGCTTGTAGTAGGAGCTGCCCTTCAGCGCTGCTTCTGTGTAGTCCCAGTGACCATCACGCTCCCAGTACACGTCTTCAAACTGGTGCTGAACATAAAACATCCACACGCCCAAACCACCTGCTACAAAAACGATGCCGAGATGGAGGAGCACATACGTCCCGATGCCAAAAACACGACTCAAGGCCGCAGCCAGTAGCAGGATGGCCACATTCATCCAGCGCACGGACCAGCGCTCGCGCGCACTGGCTTTCGGCATCGAAAAACGCTGCCAAATCACGAACAGATAAACCGGGGCGATGCCGAAGAGAACGAGCGGATTGCGCATGATGCGATAGGAAAATCGCTTCCAGCGAGAGGCTTCCAAATACTCTTTTACCGTCATCGTCCAGATGTCTCCCACACCACGTCGGTCCAGTGCACCGGAGCTGGCGTGGTGGATATTGTGTTCCCAGCGCCAGTGGTGATACGGCGTGAGTGTCAGCATCCCGGTGATGAAGCCCACAATGTTGTTCGCTGCGTTCGATTTGAAGAAGGAGCCGTGGCAGCAGTCATGGAAGATGATGAAGAGGCGCACCACGAGCAACCCAGCCAGGATCACTAGCGCAGCAGTGATCCACAGGGACCACGACAGGCTGAGGTACATCAGATACCAGACCAGTGCATAGGGCACGAGAGTGTCCACAATCTGCCAGATGGCACGCGGGAGAGAGGGTTGCTGGTACTTCTGAACAATCGCTTTCCAAGTGTTGGTGTCGCGCTTGGTTCTTTTCGGGGTCGCTGTGGCAGTCGATTCGGGGCTCTGAGACTTCATTGACGTTGGCTGGGCTCTGGCAGGAGTGGTTGGCTGCACTTCGATAGCTGACGTTCGACTGCATCTTGCGGTCTTTCGGCAGGTTCGGGCGGACAAAATGCGTATTAAACGCATTCTCATGATTCTTCGATTCTTTTTTTTTACGGTTTGGCTCACCACTCCCAGCTTCGCCCTGACCACTGATGAACTGCAAAGCTTCATCAACGAGGCCGTGAAGTCCCCCAAAGGCTCCGAGGTCGTGATTCCGCCCGGAAAACACCTCTTGGAACGCCCCCTTCTCATTCAAAACGCCCGAAGACTGCGCGTCGTAGGTCTCGATCCTGAAAGCACGGTGTTGCAACTGCCACCGCTCGCCTACGCGGAGATCGCCGATGCCGCCCACGCTGGAGACACCACCCTGCGAGTGAAGCGCCACCAATCGCTTAGGCCCGGCATGAATCTCCAAATTGAGGCCGATGGCGCGGTGGACTCATTCACCCAAAAGCCCAAGCCCTACCACCTTGCCACCCTCGAACGAATCGAGGGCCAAACCCTTCACCTAGCCCGTCCGCTCGACTTCCCTGCCCCGTCAGGCACGCTCGTCCGCGATCCCGATGCGCCGAACCTCTTCGAGATTCGAGGACACGTTGAGGACGTACAAATCCAAAAGCTCACGCTCGATGGGGGCCGTGTGGAGGGGGATCCTCCCGTGCGTGGTCACGCGCAGCTCTGCGGCATCTTCGCCCAAGGACCCTACAGCTATGAAAAAGGTCCTACGGGGCCGCCGGTGAAAAATCTGCACATCGAGCGTTGCTTCATCCAAAACTGCCACGGCCGCGGCATCGCCCTCTACTCTTGTGAAAATGCCCGCATCGAAAACTGCACCATCCGAGACACCACCGATGAGGCCATCGACTTTGATCACTTCACCACTGGCAGCATCGCCCGGCACAATCACATCGCTCGCAGTCTCATCGGTGTGGAGCTCAACGACGCCAAAGCTTGCACGATCGAGCAAAATGACTTCCTCGACTGCCAGACCGGCATCAACCTCTGGCGCTGGTGCAAACAACCCGGCCTCAATGAAAAAAACCTCATTCGTGGCAACCAGTTCGATCGCACTCGAGGGAATGCCATCCAGATCGCCTCCGGCACCGCTCAAAACACAATTCTCGAAAACGTCATCACCGCCTCCGGGAAAAACGGCATCATCCTCAACGGTGAAGGCCAGATCGTGAAGGGCAACACCATCAGCGGCAGTGGCCTAAAGGATCTCACCGTACAGGCCGGTCGACACAATATCACCCCGCCCTGAGCAGGGCTACTTTTGCGCGAAACGCTGGAAGACCTTCGGTGGCTCCATTGCGGTCTTCTTGGGTTTCGGGGCCGGTTTCGGATCTAGGTTGGCCTTCAGCTCCTCCGGCGTCACCTTCGATTCGATGCCACCAGCAGGCACATCCACCTTTGCCACCCAAACCAGCGCATTCAGCACGGCCTTACGAACAGGGTCATTGCCCCAGTTTTCATGGAAATGGCCGCCAGTGAAGCCAAAGCCGCGCCCGCCATCCGCACGCTCCACCGCCCACATCATTGTCTCCGGCTGCCCCTTCTCTGCCTGAATGTGCGGATACGGCCCCTTGGGATACACATAGGGACCATCCCGCGTCGCATCTGTCGGCACAGCCGTCAGGATTGGGGAAAAGGTCGTTCCTTGGTCACTCGCCGCGTGGATGCCATCTTGGAAGGCTGGCCGGAAGCGCATATGGAAATACCACTCGTCCTTGGTTGTGAAGGGCTGCACGCCCCGCGTGATTGGATGCACCGGCAGCACCGTGTAACTCGCATCCCAGATGGGATTGCAGGAGAAGGCGTTTTCGTAGTGCCCACCCAGCCACGCCTGAAACTCCTTGCCCGCCTGGTCTGCCACCACCTCCACGCCGTAGTGCATGCAGCCAAAGCCCGTGCCCTTGGCGATCAGCGCCCGCAGCGTCTCTAGGTGACCGTCCACCACGGCCGGGTGCTTCGCTCCACCATCCGCATAAATCACCACCGCATCCGCATCGGCAAAAGTCGCCTCATCCTTCACCCAACCCATTTCATGACGATCCACCACGAGGTTAGGCACAGCCTTCAGGCACTTCTCTAAGAGGATCGTTCCCGCACGGAACTCATGCATCCCCGGCGGATGCGAGGGCTTTCCAGCGATGAAGACCAGCTTCCGCTTTCCATCGGGAGTCAAAGCCTTTGAAGCCAGCGGGAGCAGGACGAACGTGCAGAGCAAAAAAAACGCTTTCATGAAGAAGACGAATCAATGGCACGCCTTGCCCGCTGGCAACCGCAAACTCACTTCGCCACCAGCTCTTGCAGTCGGCTCCGTGGAATCGCTCCGGACGCACGCGCTGTCTCCTTGCCGTTTTTGAACACCACAAAAGTCGGAATCACACCCACCTTGTGATCGTAGCCCAGCTTCGGGTCCTCATCCACATTCACACGGATCACACGCACCTGCCCGGCCATCTCACGTTCAAACGCCTCCACCACCGGTGCCATCTCTTGGCACGGACCGCACCATTCTGCGTAAAACTCGACCATCACCGGTTGCGCCACCGTCGAGTGAGCGATCGCCCCCGCCGCAGTGCCCGGTGCTGCGCCACCTGGAGAACCCGTCTGCGGGCGTGAGAGCTCGAAGAAAACCCACACCAGACTCGCCACCAGCACAGCGGGGATCAGCAGCGTCAACAGGGAGAACTTCATCATCCACACGTTCCCGCCCCCACCGCCATTTGCCAAACAGAAAATGCCTTCCACCAGTGCCAGCATGACCTCCGAAACTGCCGCTGCTGCCTCGCGCCTCTGCTTGTCCTGCGGCCTATGCTGTGACGGCACTCTCTTCCAAATCGTTCGCATGCAGCCGGAGGATTCACCCGCTGAGCTGGCTGCCATTGGCCTGCGCATCCGACACCGTGACAGCGATGTCTGGATGGAACAGCCCTGCGCCGCGCTGAAACGTCTCTGCTGCACCGTGTATGAGCAACGCCCCGTGCGCTGCCGGAAGTTCCAGTGCCAGCAGCTCACCCGCCTCGCCGCAGGTGAAATCGATGAAGGTGATGCCCTCGTGCGCATCGCCGACACACGACGCTTGGCTGACCGCGTGCGCCACCTGCTCGCTCAAAGCGGCTACCGCGAAGACGGTGCACCGCTTCAGGAGCAATTCGACCGCCTCACTTCCACTCGAATCGATCCGGAACTCGAACCCGAACTCGCTGAAATTCGACAGCACCTTGAGGCTGCCATGCGCGAGCTGAAGCTCTCCCTAGCACGCAACTTTCTTCCACCGCCGGGCACGGGGAGTGTTGCGTAACGGTGGACAGCCACTTCTTCGCTAGGTGCCAATGGATTGATTGCATTTTGAAAAATTCATCGATCTCGATGCCATACAAAGATCTTCATGTTGAAACAAAACAGCCGTTCGGCGTCCCGAACGGCTATTTTAAAAGAGAGTGCTTTTAAAGCCAGACGTGTTCGCGTGACGAACAGAAGCTGATTTGCACTTCAAACTTTGCTCTTGATTCCGAAATCATGTTAGCGGCTAATCTTAGAGACGCAAGAACCAACATGAAAAAGCTTCTATTCTCGTATGATATTGGTCATGCCAGCATTGGCTGGGCGGTGCTGGATACGACAGCCAATCAAACCCCTACCATCAAAGGCACCGGAGCAGTTCTTTTCCCTACGGATGACTGCCTCGCCAGCACCCGACGGCAGCTCCGTCGCCAGCGCAGGCACATTCGCAGCACTCGCATGAGAATTGCCCGAATGAAAAAGCTGCTCGCCCACCTCGGAGTGCTCACCGCGTCCCAACTGGATGAACCGGGAGGCCCGTGGCCGTGGAAACTGGCAGCCCGCGTCCATGCAGGAGGTTCCCTGCTTTCATGGCGTGAGATGTGGGATGTGCTTCGATGGTATGCGCACAATCGCGGCTATGATGGCAACCGAAAATGGAGCCGCGATGAGGACGAAGATAGCGATGATACGGAGAAGGTGAAAAACGCCCGCTTCTTGATCGACAAATTTGGCAGGGCCACCATGTGCGAAACCATCTGCGCCAAGCTGAAGATTGATCCGCGTTCGGATGACAAGAAAACCTCTCCGATTGCCTACAAGACGAGTAATGCCGCCTTCCCCCGGGATGTAGTCAGGGATGAGGTCATTTCGTTGCTCGAAAAACACATTGGCAAGCTACCGCAGGTCACGCCTGCGCTGATCACTGCCTTGTGCGCCGAAGATAACACACCCGCAAATGGCAAATCCGTCCGGGAGGTGCTGAGTGATCTTGGGTTGGATGCAAAGTTGCCGGGTCGTTATATCGGCGGGCTTCTGTTTGGTCAGGCCGTGCCCCGTTTCGACAACCGCATCATTGGTGAGTGTCCTGTGTCCGGCGAGAAGCGCCCGCTCAAGGATAGCCGGGAGTATCTGGAATTCCGTTGGGCGGAAATTCTGGCCAATATCACCGTGCGGCGCAGCAAGGACGGCGACAAGCAATCCCTGACATCCGAAGAACGAGCCAAGCTCACGGCGATTGCACGGAGTGAGGGTGGATTCACCGCTGGCGAGTTCAAGAAGGCCGTGCTGGAGGTCAGTGGTGCCGTCGCGTCCAATGCGGATTTGATGATGACGCATCCAGACGCGGCAGAGGCGCTGGTGCTCGATCCGGCGCTTCGCTTCACCAAAACGAATGGCATGCTTAAAGCCATCTGGGTCCATCCTGACAAAACTAAGGACGAAGACACGGCTGCTCTCAAATCCTTGAAAGCCCTCCTGCGCCGGATTCGCGGACGTTGGAACAAAGAGCGTAAAGTAACGTGGGAGTGGATTCTCGCACAACCCGAAGCCTTGGATGCAGGTCTCGAACACACACTGAGAGAGGCTTGGAACAAAACAAAGCAGAAGCCGCGTAAAGGCCAGACTGAGGAAAAATGGGAAGACCGCGTGAAGCAACGCGTCGCGCCGACTTTCCCCAGCGGACGCGCTCCTTATGGCCGCGAGGTGATGAAGCGCGTCGTCGCACAGGTCATGGAAGCGAAGATGCACCCGCGTGAGAATGGAGGAGTGCTCGATGCGGAAATCATCAAGAAGCATGATCTCGGCAAAGAGATCGACGAACTCACCAACAATCATCTGGTGCGCCATCGCCTCAAGATTCTCCTCCGGCTCGTCGATGACATGGTGAAAACTTACGCGGACGGTGATCCGACCCAGGTGGACAAGTGCGTTATCGAGGTGGCGCGGGACTTGGTGGAGTTTTCTGGCAAGACGAACAAAGAGGTGGCCCAGGAACTCGGCATCAAGCTCAAGAATTTCAAAGACGTGAGCAAACGGCTCACCACAGACCTCGAAGGCACCAGCATCCCGATCAATGCCGGATTGATCCGCAAAGCCCGCATTGCGGACGATCTCGATTGGAAGTGCCCTTACACCGGCCATGAATTCGACGCTGTCACTCTGGCACGCGGCAAGGTGGACAAAGACCACATCATCCCGCGCTCGCTGCGTCCATCGGACTCGCTCGATTCGCTGGTGGTCACCTTTGCCGAGGTGAACAAGTGGAAGGCCAACCGGACCGCACGCCAGTTCATCGAGGATGAAAAAGGAAAACCTGTCCCCGGCAAACCTGAACTCACGATCTTCACGTTGAAGCAATACGAAGCCTTCGTGAACAAGCTGGCGGGTGAGAAGAAGCCGAATCGCTTCACCCCCGGCCAAGGTTCCCTCGATGACAAGCTCCGGCAGTGGAGCCGGAAGCAGAAAATGCTTCTGAAGGATTACGAAGAGAAGGAATTCACGCCGCGCGACCTCACCGTGACGTCACATTTGGTGCGACTGAGTGCCCGACAGCTTGAAAAGCGTTTTGTGCATCTGCAAAACACCGACCGCATCGTTTCCCTGCCCGGCAGCGTGACCGGCGTGGTTCGCAAAGCTTGGGATTGCCTCGGCTGTCTTGCCCCCGCCTGTCCCGAGGTCATGACGATGCTTCCAACCGTGAATGAAAAGCGCGAGTATGTGATGGACGCCGATGGCAAGCCAAGCCTCAGCCTGCAAGTCCGACCCAAAGGTGAAATCCGCGACATCACGCATCTGCACCATGCCCTTGACGCTTGTGTCATCGCCCTCGTCAGCCACTTCATGCCGAAGGATGGCAAGCTCTGGGAACAGATCGTTACCAAGAAGGTCCTAAAGCAGGATGAAGAAGCCTTCCGCGACCGCTACGGCTGGCACGGCCTGCTAAAACTGGCCGAGCCCAAAGACGAACGGGACAAGGGCCGGGCACGCAAGCTGGAAGTGCTGGACCTGCCGGAGACCTTCAAAAAACAAATCGTTGAGGCGCTCAAAGAGCGCCGTGTGGTCCAGCATGTCCCGGCGGACATGAGCGGCGCACGCTTGGAGATGAACACTTGGCGTGTCGTTAAAACGGAAGGCGATCAGGTCCATCTCCGCCAACGCACCTTCGGCCCGACGGATATTGATCCCGAAACCGGAGCGAGGAAGAGGAAATGGAAGCAGGATGAGATGCGCAAAGAACGTGTAGTGGGGCTAAAGAAGGGGAAACTATCGGCACTGAATGGCGCTTTGATCATCAGCGAAAACTATGGGGTGGCACTTGATCCAGAACCGACTCCGATTCCTTTTCATAAGGTGAGGGAAAGACTCACTGAAGTTATTCAGCGGAATGCGG
>Ga0075471_10001823_pt1 | contig 14080 bp, 17 predicted proteins | sample DEB19_08_DNA_2_FD_74787 | JGI IMG/M metagenome (GOLD analysis project Ga0075471, IMG submission 74787) | Aqueous microbial communities from the Delaware River and Bay under freshwater to marine salinity gradient to study organic matter... | ecosystem: Environmental > Aquatic > Marine > Coastal ... | reverse complement strand
AAGAAATCACGGGTTCGAAGCCTAGCCACGGAGCGGCCGAGACGGCCTGCGAATCAGCCCCAAACGTCGAGAATGCGCGATTTCAGGGCGCCGAACGTGCCGTCAGTGATGGAGTCGCGGATGGACCGCATCAACTGGAGTGTCCATGCGATGTTGTGAACCGACACCAAACGGGCAGCCGTGGGCTCGCCGGCCTGCATCAGGTGCCGGATGTACCCGCGGGAGTGCCTGGCACACACCCAGCAACCGCATGTCGCGTCCATAGGGGAATCATCACGGGCGAACCTCGCGTTCTTCACGTGCACCTTGCCCTCCGACGTCAACGCGGTGCCGTGACGGCCGAGCCTGGTCTGCAGCACGCAGTCGAACTGGTCAACGCCGAGGGCGACTGACTCGACGATCGACGCCGGGTCACCGACACCCATCAGGTAGCGGGGCTGGTCCTTCGGGAGGTGCTCGATCGCTGCGGCGAGTGCCGGCACCATCTCGGCGCGCGTCTCCCCCACGGACAGGCCGCCGATGGCATATCCGTCGAATCCCACATCCACGGTCCGTTGCGCGCTCTCGCGGCGCATCTGCTCGTGGACTCCGCCCTGGACGATTCCGAACAAGGACTGGTCGGCACGCGTGTGGGCTGCTCTCGCGCGGATCGCCCAGGCATGGGTGCGCTCCAGCGCGAGCCTGATGTCGGCATCGGTGGCCGGCAACGACGTGCACACGTCGAGCACCATCTGGATGTCGGCCCCGAGTTTCTGCTGCACGTCGACAGCGATCTCCGGGGTGAACCTGTGCGTCGAGCCGTCGTATGTCGACTTGAACGTGACACCTTCGTCGTCCACCTTCGGGTCGAGCGAGAACACCTGGAATCCGCCCGAGTCCGTCAGCGTGAGACCGTCCCAACCCGCGAACTTCCCGAGACCCCCGAAGTGCTCGACGACGTCGGCACCCGGCCGCAGCATGAGGTGGTACGTGTTGCCGAGCACGATGCGCGCCCCGAGCTGCGCGTAGTCATCGGCGCTCAGGTACTTGACCGCGCCGCGCGTGCCCACCGGCATGAAGCACGGTGTCTCGTAGGACCCCCGGCTGACTGTCGCGGTGCCCGTGCGGGCGTCACCGAGGGTGGCGGTCGACGTGTGCCTGACGGTGAACATCAGCGACCCCCGAGATGGCGGTTCAGGATCATGGCGTCACCGAAGGAGAGGAACCGGTACTGCTCGCGCACCGCATCCGCGTACAGGCGTCTCCACCTGTCACCGATGAAAGAGTCGATCATGAGGAGCAAAGAAGTCCTCGGCATGTGGAAGTTGGTGACCAGCAGGTCCACAGTCTTCCATTCGTACCCGCGCGTGATGAACAAGGAGGTGCGCCCGGTCGGCTGCCCCGAGGTCGCCGCCGACTCGAGGGCGCGGGCGGCGGTGGTGCCGACCGCCACGACGCGCTTCGCGTCAGCGACCATCTGCAGCGTCTCGGCGGGCACCGAGTACGACTCCGTGTGGATCTGGTGGTCGAGCGGGTTCTCCGCGGTGACCGGCTTGAAGGTGTCGAGACCAACCACCAGTTCGACGCGCGCGAACGCCACGCCCTTGGCGGTGATCCGGCCGAGCAGTTCATCGGTGAAGTGCAGTCCTGCCGTCGGTGCGGCCGCACTGCGGGGATCCCTCGAGTACACCGTCTGGTACCTCTCGCGGTCCTTCAGCGAGCCGCGGATGTACGGCGGCAGCGGCATCGCGCCGATGCGTTCGATGAGACCGAGCGGAACGTCGTCCAGCACCTCGACAACGAAGGTGTCGCCCGCCTCGGTGCGGTCCCCCACCCGGATGACCCTCTTCCCGAAGTACTCGAGGATCTCACCCGTCTTCAGTTTCCTCGCCGGTCGCACCAATGCCTCCCACGTGCGGTGCGTGGAATCGCGCGGCTCGAGCAGGAGGACCTCGGCACCGCCCCCGGTGGACCGCTGCAATGCGAGTCGCGCGGGCAGGACCCGCGTGTCGTTCACCACCAGGACGTCACCGGGTTCCAGGACATCGACGATGTCGGTCATCCGGCGGTGCAAGGGGTCCCCGTCACCCGTGTCCACCAACAATCGCGACGAGTCGCGTGGTTCCACCGGCTTTTGTGCGATCAATGCGTCGGGCAGGTCGTAATCGATGTCCGACAGGTGCACGCCGAAAGGCTACGGGTTGCGGAGGTGTTGCCACGCCGCATCCATGGCAACGCGGCCGCGCGGCGTGCGTGCGAGAAGACCCTGCTGGATGAGGAACGGTTCGTACACGTCCTCCACGGTCTCTGGTTGCTCGCCGACGGCGATGGCGAGAGTGGCCAGACCCACAGGGCCACCATCGAACCGGTTGCACAGTGCGTCGAGGATTGCCCGGTCCACCTTGTCGAGTCCGCGTTCGTCGACGCCGAACACCCGCAGTGCCTCGACCGCGGTGGAAGGATCGATCACACCGTTGCCGCGGACCTCCGCGAAGTCTCGGACGCGCCGCAGGAGCCGGTTCGCAATTCGCGGCGTGCCACGGCTGCGGCCCGCGATCTGCTGGGCGGAGTCACCGTTCAGCGGCACGTCGAGAATCCCGGCGGCACGGGTGACGATTGAGGTCAATTCGTCGGCGTCGTAGTAGTCGAGTCGTGCGACCAGACCGAAGCGGTCGCGCAACGGACCCGTGATCATCCCGGTGCGCGTGGTGGCACCGATGAGCGTGAAGCGCGGGAGTGACAGCCTGATGGACGACGCTGCGGGACCCTTGCCGACGACGATGTCGATCTGGAAGTCCTCCATGGCCGGGTACAGGATCTCCTCGACCGACCGCGAGAGCCGGTGGATCTCGTCGATGAAAAGAACGTCACCCTCCTGCAGTTTCGTGAGGATGGCGGCGAGATCGCCCGCGCGCTCTAGGGCCGGACCACTCGTGACATGAAGGGTGACACCCATCTCGGTGGCGACGATGCCCGCCATGGTGGTCTTGCCGAGCCCGGGAGGGCCCGCCAGCAGGATGTGGTCGGCGGCCTGGCCGCGTTGCTTTGCCGCGCCGAGGACGATGTCGAGGTGTTCCTTCAGCTCGCGCTGGCCGACGAATTCGTCGAGGGCGCGCGGACGGAGGCTTGCTTCATCGTTGACCTCGGCGTCCGAACCGAGACCGGGATCGAGGAACTCATCCCGCACGGCGTGCCCCCAGCATCGCGAGCGCGTCGCGCAGCATGGACTCGGAGTCCTCGACGTTCGTCAGTTGGCGCATGACCTCGCGCACCTCGTCCGGTGAATAGCCGAGGGCGGCGAGCGCCTCTCGCACGTCCGCGGTGGCTGACTGCACCCCGTCGGACCCGACCGGCGCGGTGATCTCCATGTTCAGGCGTGACTTCAGCTCCACCATCAACCGCTCGGCCGTCTTCTTGCCCACCCCCGGCACCACCGTGAGCGCGGCAAGATCACCGGACGCGACGATCGTGACGAGCGACTGCGGCGCATAGGTGGAGAGAATGGCCATGGCCATGGCCGGCCCGATGCCGTGAGTGGCGATGAGGATGTCGAACGTGTCGCGTTCGATGCGCGTGCGGAACCCGAACAACGTCTGGGCGTCCTCGCGGATGTGGTGGTGCACGTAGAGAAACGCGGGCACCGTGGGCTCGAGTTCGGCGAACGTGGCGGATGTGACCGTGCACAGGTACCCGACACCCTGCACCTCCACCAGAACGGTGGACGGGGCGATCCTCTCGAGAACCTCCCCGCGCAATGACCCGATCATTGTGCTGCCTTTGCGATTGCGGCCTCGCGGCGGTCGACGAACGGAGCAACGGACGCGTGACAAAGTGCAATGGCCGCGGCATCGGCTGCGTCGGCCGGCTTCGGGATGGCGGACAACCCCAGCCTGTGCTGCACCATCTTCTGGACCTGTGCCTTGTCGGCGCCACCCCACCCCGCCACGGAGTCCTTGACCTGCGAGGGCGTGTACTGGGCGACCCTGCACCCCGCATTCGACGCGACCGCCAGGATCACGCCGCTGGCCTGGCCGACGGACATTGCGGTGCGCACGTTCGACTGGAAGAACACTTGCTCGACCGCCACGGCAGCCGGGCGGAACTGGGAGATGAGGTCGGCGATCTCGCTCTGGAGGGTTCCCAGACGTTCCGGGAGAGGTTGGTCCGCCGGGGTGCGGATGACGCCGAGGCTGACGGCGCGCACCGTCTGGAGATTCTCGACACGGAGCACCGCGAAGCCGCACCTCGTGAGACCCGGGTCCACCCCGAGCACGACGGACGGGTCGAGGCCCCCTGATACGAACATATGTTCCATTGTAACGAGCCCGGTGGGCCCGCAGGGGGAATTCCGGGGCTACTTCCCGGCTGCTGCGACTGCTGCGACGAGTTCCTCGACGGGCCTGAAGGTCAGACCCGCTATGGCCCGGTGGGCGTAGGTGATGACACCTTCGGGGTTCACCACGAAGACGCTGCGCCTCGGGAATCCCAGCGGCCCGACGGTGCCGTACAGATCTGCGACCTTCTTGTCCGTGTCGGCCAGCAACGGGAACTTGAAACCGTGACGCTCCGAGAAAGCCTCGTGACTCGACATGTCCTGGGCCGAGATGGCGAGCACCTGGGCCCCGACGCCGTTGAAGGCGTCGAGTTCGTCGTTGTACGAGTTCAGTTGCTTCGTGCACACCGGGGTGTCGTCACCCGGGTAGAACACGATCACCACGGGCTGGCCGCGGAACTGCGACAGCGAGTACGTGGCGCCACCAGTTCCGGGCAGCGAGAAATCCGGTGCGTTGTCTCCGATTCCGATTGCCATCAGCCGACCTCTTCCATGAGTGATTCCGAAATGTCGAAGTTCGCGTACACGTCCTGCACGTCGTCGTTGTCCTCGAGCGTGTCCATGATGCGCAGGATCTGGCGGGCATCGTCCTTGTCCGTCACCTCGATGACCGTGGACGACACCATGGTGCTCTCGGCCGACTGTGCGGCCACACCGGCGGCCTCCATCGCGTCCTTCACGTCGTAGACGGCGGACGGGTCGGTGAGCACCTTCCACGAGTCTCCGTCGCGCTCGACATCGTCCGCCCCGCTCTCGAGCGCAACCGTCATGACCGTGTCCTCATCCACGGACCCGTCGACGAGGATGACCCCGCGGCGCGAGAACTGCCAACCAACCGCCCCGGGCTCGGCCATCGACCCGCCGAACTTCGTGAACGCGCTGCGGACATCGGATGCCGTGCGGTTGCGGTTGTCGGTCAGCACGTCGATGAGCATCGCGACGCCTCCCGGCGCGTACCCCTCGTAGGTGATCGACTCATAGTTGGCCCCGTCGTTCTCCCCGATGCCGCGCTTGATGGCACGGTCGATGGCGTCCTTGGTCATCTGGCCGGCCTTCGCCTTCAGAACCTGCGTGCGCAGGGCAGCGTTCGAGTCGAGGTCCCCGCCGCCGGCACGCGCGGCCACCTCGATCTGGCGAGCCAGTTTGGCGAAAAGCTTCCCGCGCGCCTTGTCGGCGGCGCCCTTCTTGTGCTTGATGGTTGCCCATTTGGAGTGTCCGGACATGGTCAGCCTTCCTTTCCCGGGAGAACGGTGGAAACAAAGTAGTCGTGCAGACGGTCGTCCCCCGCAAGTTCCGGGTGGAATGACGCTGCCATCACGTGTTGGTTGCGCACGAGAACAGGTTCGTCGCCGAGCGACCCGAGAACCTCGACCGATTCCCCGACGCGCTCGATGCGCGGTGCGCGGATGAACACCCCGTGGAACGTCCCGACAGCGGTGGGAATGTCGGTCTCGAATGAGTCGACCTGCCGGCCGAACGCATTGCGGCGCACCGAGATGTCGATCGCGGAGAAGTTCCGCTGGTCGTCGCGCCCGTCGAGTATCTCGGATGCGAGAAGGATCATTCCCGCGCACGTGCCGAACACGGGCATCCCTTCGCTGATGCGGGCTGCGATCGGGTCGAACAATCCTGACGACACGAGGAGGTTCGACATGGTGCTCGACTCCCCTCCCGGCATCACCAGGGCATCGGCCCCCGCGAGGTGTGCCGGGGTGCGAACCTCGGTGACGCGTGCACCGAGCCGCGCGAGACTCTCAGCGTGGGCTGCGAACGCACCCTGCAGCGCGAGGACGCCGATGACCGGGTTCACCTGGAGGCCTCGCGTTCACGTGGGTCAGCTCACCAGCCGCGCTCTGCGTAGCGCTGGTTGATCTCGTCCATTCCGATGCCGGTCATGGGGGCGCCGAGACCGCGACTGACCTTGGCGAGGATGTTCGGGTCACGGAAGTGCGTGGTGGCCTCGACGATCGCCTTTGCGCGCGGCGCCGGGTCGTCGCTCTTGAAGATGCCCGAACCCACGAACACTGCCTCCGCACCGAGCTGCATCGCGAGTGCGGCGTCTGCCGGCGTTGCGATGCCACCGGCGCAGAAGATCGGGACGGGGAACTTGCCCGTCTCTGCGATCTCCTGCACGAGCGGGAGCGGTGCCTGCAGTTGCTTGGCCCACTGGAACAGTTCCGCCTGGTCGGCCTGGGTGATCTTGCGGATGTCGCCGAGGATGGACCGCAGGTGGCGGACGGCCTCGACGATGTTGCCCGTGCCGGCCTCACCCTTCGAGCGGATCATGCAGGCACCTTCGGAGACGCGACGGAGCGCCTCGCCGAGATTGGTGGCGCCGCAGACGAACGGGACGGTGAATGCGAACTTGTCGATGTGATGGGTCTCGTCGGCCGGGGTGAGAACCTCGGACTCGTCGACGAAGTCGACACCGAGTGCCTCGAGGATCTGCGCCTCGACGAAGTGGCCGATGCGGGCCTTCGCCATGACCGGGATCTTCACGGCCGCCTTGATGCCCTCGATCATCTCCGGGTCGCTCATTCGCGCGACGCCGCCGTCACGGCGGATGTCGGCGGGGACGCGCTCGAGGGCCATGACCGCGCACGCACCCGCATCCTCTGCGACGCGTGCCTGCTCGGGGGTGACGACGTCCATGATGACGCCGCCCTTCAGCATTTCGGCGAGACCGCGCTTGACGCGCTGTGTTCCAACGGACGACTGGGCGGGTGATGTCATGGGCATGAGCGTACCGAGGGTGCCCCTCGGCCACGCCGTGATATCGGTCCGGGCGTCAGTTCGACGGCCAGGCGACCGTCTTCGGGTCCACCCCGGGGGCCACGGCAGCGACGGTCTTCTTGAACGCGAGTTCCACCCAGGTGCGACCGGGAGTGAGACGGACCACGGCTCCGCTGGCATCGGTGATGGTGAAGATCGACTTCTGGTCTGCTCGCGCCCACTTGATCGGGATGATTCCCCCGTTCGTGAGCACGAATCCCTCGCCCTCGCCCGTGGTCTGTGCCTCGGGGCTCTTGCGGTCGGCCCAGCTGCGCTTGTACGTGCAGTACAGCACGACAACGTTCTTCGAGTTGACCTGGTCGACGGGCTTCGTTCCCTCGGCGGACATGTGCGGCTCGAGCACGCGCTTCAGGTTCTCGGTGAAGCGCAGGAACTGGCCGCTGGCCGCATCCCACTTCCAGTACACCTTCACGTTGTACATCGACACCTTCGCGCCGTCGATGGGCGTGGACGTGGACGGCGTTGCGTCACTCACACCGCGGTACGTGAACTGAGGGGGTGGCGGCCCGGAACCCTCCGGGGCGAGGGCCCATCCCTTCGTGGTGCTCGCGTACAGGTTGTGCGGGATGCGGCGCGTCTTCTCGCGGTAGTAGCCACCCTTGCCGCGGGACGCGCTGTACCCGATGTTCACGAGGTCGCTGTTGTTGATGACCTGCGTGACGCGGTAGTTGCCGCCGCTCCACATGAACAGCGGCTTGTTGTAGGACCCGAGGAAGATCTTGTCCTGGGTGCGGCCGCTGCGCAGTGGACCCACCGGGTCGCTGCCGTCGCTGTGGAACACAGCCGCGAAACGAGTGAGACCCTCGACGTTCTCCTCGATCACGATGTCGGACTTGTTCAGTCCGGCCTGCGGACGGGCATCCGGGTGGTTGTCGAGCTTTGCCACCAATGCCGGACGAGCGGCCTTGGCCGGGTCATCAACGGGCAGGCCGGTCAGCGGGAACACGTCCACGGGGGCCGTGGCGACCGACGAATCGGTGACACCCGACGAATCACTGCTCGGCGACGAGGAATCGCTCCCGCCGCACGATGCGAGTGCCGGGGTCACCAATGCTGCCGCGACGAAAAGTGCGAATGATCTGCGGTGGAGAGTCATGTCAGAGTTCCTTCAGGCGCGCGATGCGCTCCTCTAGCGGGGGGTGTGTGTTGAACAGGTTATGGAATCTGGCCCACCGACCCGTGTCACCGACGCCGGAGAGGGGCTGCTCGATCCACATGTGGGCGGTGGCCATGGAGGCCGAATGCGTCACGGTCACGTCGTCACGCAGCTTTTCCAGCGCCGAGATGAGCCCCGGTGGGTACCTGGTCATCTGGCACGCAGAGGCGTCGGCGAGCGATTCACGGCTGCGGCTGATGGCCGCCTGCATGAGCCGGGCCACCAACGGCGCCAGAATCAGCATCACGATGCCGAGGTACGCGAGCGGGTTGCTGCCGTTCTCACGGTCGCCGTCGCGTGCCGTGCGACCGCCGTTCCACCACATCATGCGAAGCGTGATGTCGGTGAGGAGCGCGACGGCGCCCACCATGGTGACCGCGAGCGTGGCAACGAGGATGTCGTAGTTGCGGATGTGCGACAGCTCGTGGGCCACCACGCCCTCCAACTCGACGCGGTTCATCTTGTCGAGCAGCCCGGTGGTGACGGCGATCGCCGCATGCTGCGGGTTTCGTCCCGTGGCAAACGCATTCGGTGCGTCGTCGTGGATCACGTACACACCGGGCTTCGGCAGGCCGGCGGCGATGCACAGTCCCTCGACAAGGTTGTGGAGACGCGCGTACTCGACCGGGTCAGCGGGCACAGCGCGGCTCACCGCGAGCGCGATTGCATCGGCTTTCCAGTAAGAACCGAACGCCATGAAGCCGGCCACGACGAGCGCGATCACGGTCCCGCCCGTGCCGTTGCCCATGAGAACCCCCACTGCCATGCCGACGAGCACGAGAAGGGCAACGAAGACCGCCATCAGGAATGCGGTGCGTCGTTTGTTGGAGGCAATGAGTTCGTGCATGGGACACCGAGCCTACGAAGGCCCGGGGCTCAGAACTGGACTTTGGGGGGGTTCTGTGCCGCAGGTCCCGCGTCGAAGTAGTCCCTCGCCGTGATTCCGGCGATACGGGCGATGAAGACGCCGGGCACCTTCTGGATGGCATTGTTCAGGCCGAGCACCTCGTCGTTGTAGAACTGGCGGGCGTATGCCACCCGGCCCTCTGTCGCCGTGAGTTCCTCCTGGAGCGCCAGGAAGTTCTGGTTCGCCTTCAGGTCGGGGTACGCCTCGGAGAGTGCGAAGAGCTGCCGGAGGGCACCGGTGACCGCGTTGTCGGCGCCGGCCTGCGCCGCGGGCGTGGACGGTGCGCTGATGGCAGCCTGGCGCGCCTTGATGACCGCGTCGAACGTCGACTGCTCGTGCGCGGCATAGCCCTTGACGGTCTCGACGAGGTTCGGGATGAGATCGAGACGCCGCTTCAACTGGACGTCGATCTGCGACCAGGCGTTGTCGACGCGGTTCCTGCGCTGGATCAGCGAGTTGTACAGCAGCACACCCACGACAACGACGACTGCGAGAATGATGAGAACTGTTGTCATGACTGTTCCTTCTGGTTGTTGGTGGCCCGGTTGCGGCCGAACCGGTTCCGGCGCAGGAATCGGTCCTCGAATCGCCTCAGCATACGAGGCACCTCGATCACGGTCACGTCGGCCTCCTCGAGCAGCAGCAACCGTTGGTAGATGTCGATGTAACGGTCGGCCAGCACGTCCATGGAGTATTCCTTCGCCCGCTCGAGACCGGCTGCGGTGAGACGTGCCGACAACCGTGGGTCCACCATCACCCGCGCGAGTGCGTCGGCAAGCGCCCGAGGGTCCTGCGGTTCCACCAGCAACGCATCGACATCGTGCGTGGCGACATTGGTGTACCCGTCGATGTGGCTCGCCACGACCGGGGTCGATGCGGCCATGGCCTCGAGCAGGACGATGCCGAAGGACTCGCCGCGAAGTGAGGGCGCGCAGAACGCGCGCGCGGTCTTCAGTCGACGGACCTTCTCCTCGTCTGTGATCCGCCCGAGCCATTCAATGCGGTCGTCCCCACCGAACCGTGCCTTCAGTTCCGCCGTCTCGGGTCCTTCGGACGCCACCCACAGTCGGACATCCCTCGGAAGCATCTCCATCGCCTCGAGCAGGACGCCGAGACCCTTCCTCGGCTCGTGCCGACCGATGTAGAAGATCGCGTTCTCGCGCGGGAGATCCGGGCCGCCGTACGAGTCCACGTTGATGCCGTTGAAGAGAACCTCGTAGTCACCCTGGATGTAGCGCTGCGCCAGTTCAACTGCGTCCTTCGACACGGCGACCCGTATGTCGATGCGCGAGGCGATGCGGGTGAGCTGGCGGGCGAACACCCTGTACGCGGCGGACTCCCCCGCCGAATGGAACGTGGCCACGATCGGGGCCATCTTCATGAGCACCGCCGAGAGCGAGGGCCCGGGGACGAGCGGCTCGTGGACGTGGAGAACATCGAACGCCTCGTCGTTCAGCGCACGGATGGTGCGCAGGGCGGCGGGCACATCGGGCGCAAGTGGCGCGACGGAGCCGTTCACCGCCGTCGGGAGACTGTTGCCGATCGGGGTGACGAAGGATTCGGGCGGGGGCCCGTCGCACGGACCGAGCACCCGGACCTCGTGGCCCTTCGCCCTCATGGCGCGGGCAAGATCGAGGACCTGCTGCTGCACTCCGCCGGGGATGGTGAGGCTGTACGGGCACACCATTCCGATTCGCAACATGCCGACTACGGTACTCGCATGTCGATTGATAAGAACTTCCGCCCCGCACTCTCCATCGTTGCCACTGCGACAAAGCGGCAGGCAATGCTCGACATCGCGGTGGAGGCCGAGAACCGCGGGTTCTCGGGCATCGCATGCCCCAGCCTCGGCGGCACGATGGGACTGTGCGTGTCGCTCGCGCACGTGACGCACTCCATCAACTACTGGACGTCCATCCAGCCGATCTACTACAGCCACCCGGTGGAGGCTGCCAACACCTGCTCGCACATCAACGAGATGTCGGGGGGCCGTTTCAGGTTCGGCATCGGCGTGAGCCACGGTCCGGTCACGTCGCGCCTCGGAGTCGAGACCGGCAAGCCGCTGACCGACATCCGGAACTACGTCGAGGCAATGCGGGCGAACGAGAAGTTCGGCGGTGCGCTGCCCCCGATCTACCTCGCGACGCTCCGCAACAAGATGCTCGAGCTGGCGACCGAGATCGCCGAGGGTGCCATCTGGGCGAATGCATCACTCAGCCACGTCGCGCCGCAGCTGTCCGAGGTGCCGGCGGCACGCAAGGACGGGTTCTTCCTGTCGAACATGATCCCCACCGTCATCGACGACGATCGTGACGCAGCACGGGCGGTCAACCGCAAGACCCTCACCGGCTACGTGTCGCTGCCCAACTACCGCAACTACTGGCGCGCCGCCGGGTACGTCGAGGAGATGGATGCGATCGAGAACGCGATCAACGCGGGAGAACGCGACAGGGTCACGTCGTTGATGAGCGACAAGTGGCTCGACGACTGCACCATCAGCGGGTCGGCAGGGTTCGCCCGTGACCGCATGGCTGAGTGGGCGGCATCCGGGGTCCACCCCATCGCCGTGATGTCCTCCACCTCGGGCGGCCAGGCAAAGGCGATAAGCGAGTTGTTCGCCGCCTACAGCTGAGAAATCAGCTCTTCCACCCGTGACTTGATCTCGTCACGGATGCGGCGCACTTCCTCGATCGGTCGTCCCTTGGGGTCATCCAACGGCCAGTCGACGTACCGCTTGCCCGGGATGAACGGGCAGGTGTCCCCGCAGCCCATGGTGACGACCACGTCCACCTTCTCCAGCAGTTCGTCCGTGAAGCGCTGCGGGGTGAAGCCGGCGATGTCGATGCCCACCTCGGCCATCGCACCGACGGCCACGGGGTTCACCGTGTCCGCGGGCTCCGACCCGCCCGAGTAGATGTCGACACGACCGGCGCCGAACTCGCGAGCGAAACCGGCCGCCATCTGCGACCGGCCCGCGTTGTGGATGCACAGGAAGAGGATCCCCGGCATCAGTCACCACTGTCGAAGAGAACCCGAGCGAACACGAAGGCAACGATGCCACCCACGACTTGCATCACGATGAACATGGGGGTGGAACCGGGCGAAATTCCGGCGAACGAATCGGAGAACATGCGGCCGAAGGCGACGGCGGGGTTGGCGATGCTCGTGGACGACGTGAACCAGTAGGCACCCACGATCCAACCCGCCACCATGGCCGCGACGTTCGCCTTGGCCTTGATTCCGCCGCGGATGATCAACACGAGACCGACGACGGCGACAGCCTCCGAGAACCACTGCGGCCCGCCGGTGCGCACCTTGGTGGAGGTTTCCAGCCACGGCCGAGAGAACATCGCGTTCGCAACCCAGCACCCGACGACGGCGCCCGCGAACTGCGCGATGATGTCGGCCACCAGACGCACGAGTGAGCCGCCACCGTCAAGCACATGGCCGATCACCGAGACAACGGGATTGAACGAGGCGCCCGACACCGGGCCGAAGATGGTGATCAGCCCGAACAATGCACCACCCGTGGCCACCGCATTGGCGAGCAACTGGATTCCGACGTCATCGGAGAGGTTCGTGGCCATGATGCCCGAACCGACGACCGCCATCACCAGCAGTGCGGTTCCGAGGAACTCGGCGAGGTGACGCTTCAGCAACACCCGTCGGGTCCGCAGACGTTGCCCGAACCCTCGATGGTGATGAGGGGCTTGCCGCCGAGTTTCACGAGCGACGTGTCCTGCGGGGCGTCCTCGAGAACGGTGTACCACTCCCACGGGATCTCACCGTCATTGATCCACACCTTGTCCTGCACCGCGAAGCAACAGGTGGTGCTCTCCTGCACGGTGATGTCGAAGCCGAACTGCCGCGCCTCGTCGATCTTCGACGCGACCTCATCGGTCGATTCCACCTCGACACCGAGGTGGTTCAGCGTGCCCGCCTCACCGTGGCCCTCGATGAGGACCAGCTTGAGCGGCGGGTTGGCCACCGCGAAGTTGGCGTAGCCGGGACGGACCTTGGCCGGTCCGACACCGAACATCTTCGAATAATGGGCAATCGCCTCGTCGAGGTTCCCCACATTGAGCGCCAATTGAACTCGTGACATGACACGCACCTCCGTCTGTTTCCAGCCTACGACACCCGGTCGGCGCCGTAGCCGGGATCACTCGGCCAGTTGGGCTGGAACAGGTGCCACTGCTCCGGTGCCCTCCGGATGAGGTCCTCCAGGTCATTGGCCAGCAGTTGTGTGGTCCGCGAGACCGCCTCGCGCAGGCCGCCCTCCCTGTCCATGGGCAACGGTGGCTTGATGACCGCGTGGTGGCCGTCCACCTTCGAGGTGAAGTAGACCGCAGTCGGCAGGACGGCGGCGTTCGCCCGCATGCCGAGCATCGCCGGTCCGGCGGGCAAGGTCGTGGTCTCGCCGAAGAAGGACACCTCCACCCCGCCACCCTGGATGTCGCGGTCACAGAGGAGACACACGATCTCGTTTCTCCGCAGCGCGGACAGGACCGCACCCGCCGCATCCGGTCCCAGCGGTACGACGTTCATGCCGAGGCTGCTGCGCAGTTCCGTGAACCACTCGAACAGTTCCGGCGGGTCGAGCGGTTCCACGATCACGGTCATGCGGTGCCCCTTGTCAGCCATCCAGCGGCCGGCCCATTCCCACCCGCCGAGGTGCGGCAGCGCGAGGATGACACCGTTTCCCTTCTCCAGGCCCTCCTCGATGTGGTGGAAGCCCTCCACCGTGAAGCAACGGTCGACGTGCTTCCTGCCGATGGAAGGAAGACGGAAGCTCTCGGCGTAGTAGCGCATGTAACTGTCGAATGCCTGCTGCGATTGCTGCCTGAGTGCGAACCGCGACACGGTCGGGTTGACGCGACGGAGATGACGCTCGATCATCCCGCGCTTCTCC
>Ga0075471_10001822_pt1 | contig 14080 bp, 16 predicted proteins | sample DEB19_08_DNA_2_FD_74787 | JGI IMG/M metagenome (GOLD analysis project Ga0075471, IMG submission 74787) | Aqueous microbial communities from the Delaware River and Bay under freshwater to marine salinity gradient to study organic matter... | ecosystem: Environmental > Aquatic > Marine > Coastal ... | reverse complement strand
GCCAGCTGCAGCCAGCGGGCCTGGGGGGAGCGCCCCTCCCGCTGGCGGGCGCCGCGCAGCAACGGCCGCCAGGGGGGCAGGGCCTGATCAGGTTGGGGCGGCTTGGCGCTGCTCATCCGGCGTCGCGCTCGCAGGCGAAGCGGGTGACGCCGCCGCGGCGCTCGGCGAACGCGGGATGGTCGGGGTCGAGGGCCTGCCACCACCAGCGCCCGTCGGTGTAGCTGGGGGGGCCGGCGTTGTTGGTGCGCGGCAGCTGCAGCTCCAGGCCGCGCCAGCGCAGCACGATGAAGGCGCCCGGCACCGTGCCGCCCTGGCTGTTGGGGATGCCGGGCGCATCCACGGCGCCCTGGTGCACCGCCGCGATCAGCGGGTCGCCGTCGCAGCGGTAGACCTCGGTGGCTGGCGTGGCGATGGCGGCAGCAGACGCTGTGGCAGCAGAAGCTGTGGCCGCAGAAGCGCTGGCAGCCGGGCTCAGCAGCAGCGCCAGCAGCAACAGCAGCCGCTGCAGCAGCACAAGCCCGGCCCGCATGCGGGCTGCCAGGCGGGAGAGAGGCACCATCACAGCAGGCGGCGGGCAGTGGCCAGGATGGCGCCCTGGCACGGGGGGCTGAGGCCCAGGATGGCGCGATGACCCTGGTGCTCGTCTACGACGGCGGCTGTCCGTTCTGCCGTCACTTCGCCCTGCGCAGTGAACTGGTGGGGGGTGTGCCGGATCTGGCGATCCGCGATGGCCGGGCCGACCACGGCCTGCGCGCTCAGCTCACGCGGCGCGGACTGGATCTGGCCCGCGGTGCGGTGCTGCTGGAGGGGGATCGGGCCTGGCATGGGGCCGAGGCGATCGCGGAACTCTGCAGCCGGCTTCAGCCGAGCGATGGCCTGCTGGCACTGCTGGGGGGCCTGTTCACCGAGCCGCAGCGGGCGAGGGCGTTGTACCCAGCGCTGCTGGCGGCCCGGCGGCTGGCCCTGCACTGGAAAGGCCTGCCGGAGGACCCCGATCACACGGGGCTCCGGCAGGCCTGAGCGGGGGCCTGAACGCCGATCAGGCGACGGCGGAGGCAGCGCGATCGAAGTAGGTGCCGATCTCGCTCATCAGCGCCGAGCAGTCGCCGGGGGTGATGCCGTTGCGGTCGCCCACGATGGCCAGGGCGGCGTCCTTCATCTTGCGGATGCCTTCGGCCACGGAAGCGCCGGGAACGCCCAGGGCCAGGTAGGTCTCGCGCAGACCGTTCAGGCAGCGGTCCTCCAGCACGGAGGCGTCGCCGGTGAAGGCGGCGTAGGTGATGTAGCGGAGCACGATCTCCATGTCGCGCAGGCAGGCGGCCATGCGGCGGTGGGTGTAGGCGTTGCCACCGGGGGAGATCAGGGCCGGCTGCTGATCAAACAGATCGCGGGCGGCGTTGGTGACGATCTTGGAGGCGTTGGAGGTGATGCGGTTCACGGCATCCATGCGCTTGAGACCATCGGCCGCCATGGCGCCGAGGGCATCGATCTGGCCGGCGTTCAGGAACTCGCCGCGGGCGTCGGCCTGGGCCACGACCCGGGTGAAAGCGTCAAACATGAAGAGATGTGATCTCAGGCTCAGAAATCTAGGGCTGGCCCCTGCAGCATCGCGAGCGCGACTCCAAGGCGCTTGTTCGGGCCGTCGCTGGGAGCGTTCCGGCCGCGATCAGACTTGCACCATCGCTGATCAGCCGAGCCGCCATGACGGGCACCACCGAGATCGAGCAACTGGTGCAGGCCTATTACGGCCAGGAGCTGCAGAGCAGTGCCGACCTGCGCACCAGCGCCTGCTGCGACGCCGATGCCGTGCCGGCCTGGCTGAAGCCCCTGCTGGCGCGGGTGCATCCGGAGGTGAGCAGTCGCTACTACGGCTGCGGCCTGGTGGCTCCACCGCTGCTGGAGGGCTGCCGCGTGCTCGATCTCGGCAGCGGCAGCGGCCGCGATGTGTACCTGCTGGCGCAGCTGGTGGGCCCGTCCGGAACGGTGGTGGGGGTCGACATGACCCCCGAGCAGCTGGCGGTGGCCCGCGCCCATCAGGCGTTCCATGCCGAGCAGTTCGGTTTCGCCAACGTGCGCTTTCTCGAGGGGCGGATCGAGCAGCTCGACGCGCTGGAGCTGGAGCCCGCCAGCTTCGATGTGATCGTGAGCAACTGCGTGCTCAACCTCTCCACCGACAAGCCGGCGGTGCTCAAGGGGGCTCAGCGGCTGCTCAAGCCGGGCGGCGAGTTCTATTTCTCCGACGTCTACGTGGATCGGCGCCTGCCGCAGGCGCTGCAACGCCATCCCGTGCTCTACGGCGAATGCCTCGGCGGCGCCCTCTACTGGAACGACTTCCTGCGCCTGGCGCGCGCGGCCGGGTTCACCGATCCGCGCCTGGTGAGCGATCGCCCCCTGGCCATCACCGACCCCGAGCTGGCGGCGCTGGTGGGGGAGGCGCGCTTCTATTCCGCCACCTACCGCCTGTTCAACATCGCCGAACTCGAGGATGCCTGCGAGGACCACGGCCAGGCCGTGATCTACTGCGGCTCGATCCCCTCCGCGCCGGCGCGGCTGGTGTTCGACAAGCACCACGCCATCGAAGCCGGCCGCGTGTTCCCGGTGTGCGGCAACACCTTCCGCATGCTGCAGCAGTCGCGCTTCGCCTCCCACTTCCGCTTCATCGGCGATTTCGAGCGCCACTACGGCCTGTTTGAGGGCTGTGGCAGCGCCATCCCGTTCGAGCGGGGATCGGTGGCGGACAGCCCGGCTGCCGGAGGCGGCAGCTGCTGCTGATGGACCGCAGCCCGCGGCCGCTGCCGTCGCCGCTGGCCTTCAGCCGAAGAACCCCCGGCTATTGAGCCAGAGCCCCAGGGCAAGCATCGGCACGAACACCGCCCCAGCGATCTGCAGCTTGATGATGAGGGCGGAGCGGGAGGCGGAGGTGGTCTTCGGGGCCATGGGGTCTGCGGTGTGCGGTCAGCGGTGCTCGATCAGGTCGGTGGCTGGGTAGCGCACCTTGGCCAGGCTCGCGTACGTGTCATCGTCGCTGCGATGGCCGCAGGCGCACACCACGCAGCTGCGGTAGTCGCAGGCCTTCAAGCAGGTGCTCGCCGGAGATCGTCATCGCGGAGTGGGGCCGTTCGCAGGCCAGCGTCCCACCAGGGCCGCCAGAACGAGAAGCCCCGGTGGAAGCCGGGGCGGGGGGTGTGAGGAATGGTGCGACCTCTGCAGGCGCCCATGGCCGCCGGCCTGAATGCAGTGGGGGCGCTGATGGCCGCGCTGCCACCTCGGCGGTCCTTCCGTCCTAGCGCCGCTGAGGGCTGCCGATCAGGTCCAGGGGGCTTCGCTCAGCGGCACCGGCCGGCTGAACAGGTATCCCTGACCGATCGTGCAGCCCATCTCCAGCAGCAAGGTGCGCTGCAACTCGGTTTCGATGCCTTCAGCCACCACATCCAGGCCCATCTCCTGGAACACCCGCACGAAGCCCCTCACCAGGGTGATGCAGCGCTCGTCCTCCGCCATCTGCATCACATACGACTGATCGAGCTTCACCGCATCCACCGGCAGGCGGCTGAGCCAGGCCAGGCTGGAATAGCCGGTGCCGAAGTCGTCGAGGGCGACGCGCACGCCGGCGGCCTTGAGCTCCAGCAGCAGGGCTTCGGCCTGCTGCTGCTCCTGCAGCACCACGGTTTCGGTGATTTCCACCGTGAGATCGCGCAGATCGGCGCCGCTGCGCTGCTGCTCCTCCAGCAGCTCCTGCACCAGGTTGCCCCGCTCCAGGTGCTGCGGGCTGATGTTCACCGCCAGGTGCAGCTGGCGGCCCTGCTGCTGCCAGTGGGCCAGGCAACGGAGCGCTTCGCTCAGCACCCACTGCTCCACCGGCACGATCAGGCCGGTGCGTTCCGCCAGGGGAATGAAGCTGGCCGGACTGATCCGCTGCCCGTCCACGTTGTGCAGGCGCACGAGGGCTTCAGCGCCCACGATCGAGCCGTCGTGCAGGTTCACCTGGGGTTGGTACTCCAGCTGCAGGCGGTGATGACGCAGCCCCTGCTCGATCTCATGGCGCAGGCCCACCACCTGCTGCACCTCGCGATCCACCGCCAGGTCGTAGATGGCCACACCATCGCGGCCCCCCTCCTTGACCCGATACATCGTCAGATCGGCGCGGCGCAGCAGCTCCTCGGCGTGGATCGCTTCGTGACTGCCACAGGTCGCCACGCCCATGCTCATCGACATCCAGATCTCCTCATCGCCGAATCGCCAGGGATCGCTGAGGCAGTCCCGCAGTCGCTGCGCCAGCACCAGCGCATCACCCTCCTCCTTGAGGCGCTCCATCAGCACCACGAACTCATCCCCGCCGAGACGGGCCAGGGTGTCGTTGCCGCGCAACACCTTCTGCAGGCGTTGGCTGAGCTCCAGCAACAGCGCATCCCCGGCGGCGTGGCCATGCCGGTCGTTGACCTCCTTGAAGCGGTCGAGGTCGCAGAAGATCAGGGCCAGGTAGCGATCGGTGAGATTCAGGGCCCGCTCCAGCCGTTCGGTGAAGCCCCGGCGGTTGGGCAGGCCGGTGAGCGGATCGCTCAGAGCCTGGGCCGCCAGGGCGATCTCTCCCTCCCGCCGCTCGGAGACATCCCGCTGAACCGAGATCCAATGGCTCACCCAACCCTCCGCATCGGCCAGGGGGGCGACCTTCAGTTCGATCCAGTAGGGCCGGCCGTTGCTGCTGTAATTCAGCACCTCCATCTGGGCCGGCTGCCAGCGCCGCAGCACCTCGCCGAAGCGGCGGGTGGTGTGGCGATCGGTGTCGGGCCCCTGGAACAGCCGCGGGCTGCGGCCCAGCAAGTCCTCGCGTCGGTAGCCGGTCTGGTGCAGGACGGCCTCGTTGGCGTAGACGATCAACGGCCCGGGCGCATCGAGCGGTTCGGCCAGGGTGATCAGCAGCGAGTCCTGGATCGTGTTCAGGATCGAGGCGAACAGGAGCGCCAGGGGCTGCTCGCTGGCGCTCAGGCTGGCGACGGTGGAGTGCCGCAGGGCAACGCCGAGACCGGTATCGCTCTGGAACAGCCGCAGGGGCACCGGATCACCGCCCTCAGGCAGCGGCAGCTGCAGATCCAGGGGCCCGCTCTCCAGGTCGGCCTCCAGCGCCTGGAGCTGCTCGTGCAGCGCTGGCCAGGCCACCGGCAGGCCGTGCTGTTCCAGGGTTGGCAGGCTGCTCTGCAGGAGGCGTCGGGCCAGCGGATCGGCCCAGGTGAGCCGGCCCTCCTCGCTGAGCAGCAGCAGCCCGTCACCTGGCAGCAGCAGAAAGTCCGCCCAGGGACTGCTCATGTCACGCACCTTCCGCAGTCCGCGAACGCCAGCAGGGTGGTGGGGTGGCGCAAATCCGGATGACGCGGGTTGCTCAGCCCGCTGATTCTGCTGCCATCTTGCGGATGTGAGAAGCGGTTGGCTCGCTCTCGCCGCAGACCAGGGTCTGCAGGTGCCGCGCCGCGCGTGCCAGGCCGGCATTCACCGGTGTCATCTCCTGCAGGATCGTCTCCAGTGCGGCGCCATCGGCATCGGCTGCGGCGCTGATGCCATCCAGCAGCAGGCCGATCACGGCATTGCTGCGCTGGCAGCGCTGGCTGAGCAGCCCCAGCAGTTCCATCGCCAGGTCGATGTCGAACAGCATGGCCCGCAGGAAGCCATCGCCATCCACTTCGATCAGTTCGGCCGGCCCATCCACCACCCGCACATCGGTGGAGTGCAGGCCGTTGCCGAACAGGCCCATCTCACCGAGCAGTTCCTCGGCCTCCAGCAGCATCAGCGTGTGGGGCTGCTCCCCGGCCGGGTGCAGCTCCACCGCCACCCGCCCGCTGGTGAGCAGCAGCAGGCTGCGCGCCGGAGCGCCCTGGCGCAGCAGCAGCTCGCCCGGCTGGGCCGAGCGCGGCACCGGCGCCAGCTCATCGCGATGGCTGGCCAGCAGCAGCTTGAACCGTTCGCGCACGCTGGCGCGCTGGCGGGCGTCGTCCCACATGGGCTCAGCCTGGCAGCGGCGCGCCGTTCCGACCACCCTTCGACCAGCCGCGCTGGGGAGTCAGCGCGGCCAGTGTGCGCGGCTGCCGGCCGATCGCCGCTGAAGGCTTGTGAAGCGTTCGCGCTGGGCCGTGTGCTCCCGCTGACAGCGCTGGCCGTTGCCTCCGGCCTGCGTCAACGTCCGCTCGGGCCGGCCGGCCGCTTGTCCGGTTCGCCCACAGCCGTTCCCGCCATGCCCCGCTCCGATCCGCCCCGCGCCCGCCTCCGCAGCCGCTTCATCAGCCGCTTCGCCAGCCGCGTTGATCCCGCCGACCGCGACGACGATCGCCGCTTGCAGTCCCTGCTGAACGACACCTACCGCCAGCTCGAGCACGCCTACCGCTGCTCGCCGGAATACGGCCGCATGGTGGAGCTCTATCCGGTGCTGGCCCGTTCGATCGCCCAGTGCCGTCAGGCCGAGCTTCAGGGGGAACCCGCCCTGGTGGGCGATTCCCCTAGGACCCTGCGTCTACTTCCCGAGGTCCGTCGGCCGGGTCACCACGTACACCACCATGCCCGTCAGCGCCAGCGCCACGGCGATCATCACCGCGATGGCGCTGGTGTAGTCGGTTGAGCCCATGGCTCTGCCCCAAAGGGTCAAGCTAATGCCACCGGCCGGCCGAAGCCTTCGCCACCAGCCGGCCGTAGCCCATCGCCTCAGCCCGGCAGCACCTGACGCCAGCCCTGCTGCTCCACCAGCTGCAGCGGCGTGTTGAACAGGGCGCTGAGGGGCCCGGCCTGCAGCAGCTCCGCCGCCGGGCCGTCGCCCGCCACCCGGCCGCCCGCGAGCAGCACCACCCGCTCGATCTCCGGGATCACCGCCTCGATCTGATGCGTCACCAGCAGCAGCGTGGTGCCGGCTCGGGCCAGGCGTTGCAGGGTGGTGAGCAGCTGGTGGCGGGCGCGCAGATCGAGACCGTTGGTGGGTTCATCGAGCACCAGCAGCTCGGGTTGGTGCACCAGGGCCCGGGCCAGCAGCAGCCGGCGCTTCTGACCGTCCGAGAGCTGGGCGAACGGGCGCTGGGCCAGGGGCGCCAGCCCCAGCTCCTCCATCAGTGCCGCCACCGTCTGGCGCTGAGCCGCGCTGGCCGGCTGGCTGCGGCCGATGCCCACGGATCCAAAGAAGCCCGAGAGCACCAGATCGGCGGCGGACACGCCGGGGCGGACGCTGTGCTGCAGATCGCTGGAAACGAAGCCGACGCGCCGGCGCAGCTCCCACAGGTTCACCGTCTCGCTGCCGAAGATCCGCAGGCTTGAGCCCGGTTGCACCACGGGATAGAGCTCGCGGCTGAGCAGCTTCACCAGGGCGCTCTTACCGGCCCCGTTCGGACCCAGCACCAGGGTGTGTTCGCCCCGCCGCAGCTGCAGGCTGAGCTGCTCGAACACCAGCCGCGGCCCCAGCCAGACGTCGACCGCCTCCAGTTCGAGGTAGGGCTCTCGTTCCTGCATCTCCCCATCCTCGCCGGCGCCGCGGAGCCGTTGCTGCCAGCCCTTGCAACGAGCTGTTGCGCCGCTCTCCCGTTCCAACAGGCCTTTCTAGTGTTTCTCATTACGCGCGATCCATCCTGCGGCCCTACTTCCTGCTGGAACCGGGTGATGGTCTGCTGCTCTGCAACGCCGATGGCACGGTGGCGTTCATCGACCGCACGGCCCGTGGCCGCCTCGGGCATCGCTCCCACGACTGGCCTGGCCGCAGCCTGATCACCTGCTGGCCCCAGCTGCAGGATCTGCTGATCCACGAGCATCGCCGCCTGAACGATGGCCCCCGCGATCACGTGCTGGTGCTGCCGGAGCCCACCAGCGTGGAGATGGCCACGCGGGTGCGGCTGTTCCTCACCGATTCGGGCTTCGGGGTGGGGGTTCTCAAGCGTCGCGCCCAGCCCCTCGATGGCGAGGCGGCCGATGGCGACAACACCTACCGGCGCCTGCTCGAGGCCGTGCTCGACACGGCCCTCGATGCCGTGCTGGTGACCCTGGCGGAACCGCTCGATGCGCCCGGGCCGGTGATTGTGTTCGCCAACCGCTCCCTGCTGGATCAGACCGGCTACGGCCTGCACGAGGTGCTCGGCCGCAGCCCGCGTCTGTTTCAGGGGCCGGAGACCTCACGCGAGGCCACCGGTCAGCTGCGCCAGGCCCTCGAGGCCTGGCAGCCGGCCACGATGCAGGTGCTCAACTACCGCCGCGATCAACAGCCCTGCTGGATCGAGTTGAAGGTGGCCCCAATGGCTGATTCCAGTGGCTGGCATACCCACTGGGTCTCGGTGCAGCGCGACATCTCGGCGCGGGTTGAACAGGAGCAGCTGCTGGCGGAGCAGGCGCAGGCCCTGGCCGAGAGCCTGCAGAGCCGCCAGTCGGTGGGCTGAGGGGAGGCGTCAGCTCACCGCTGCCTCGGGCTGATCCGGCAGGCGCGGCGGCGGCGTGGGCTGGGGGTGCAGCAGCGGCGCCAGGGCGCTCAGGCCGACCATCACGAACGAGAGGGCACCAAGCAGGGCCAGCAGGCGCAGGCCCAGCGGCCGGCCGCGATCCACGGGCCAGTCGTCGTCCTCGGGCGGCGGCGGCGGTGGTTGGGAACGTGGGCGTTTCACGCTGCGGAGCGTGCCACAGCCCCAGGGCCGCTGTCAGGTCTCCACCCGGTGCGGCTCGAGCTTCCAGATCCGCTCGGCGTATTCGGCGATCGCCCGGTCGCTGCTGAAGAAGCCGCAGCCCACCGTGTTGGCGATCGAGGAGCGGCACCAGCCCGCCGGGTCGCTCCAGCGTTCATCCACGGCGCTCTGGGCCCGGCTGTAGTCGGCCGCATCGGCCACCACCTGGAACGGGTCGTGGCGGGTGAGGTTGTCGAGCAGGGGCTGGAACAGGTTGCGGTCGCCTTCGCTGAAATGCCCGGAGGCGATCAGCTCCATCGCAGCGCGCAGGCCCGGGTTGCGCTCGAGCCACGGCATCGGGTGGTAGCCGTCGCGGCTGAGCTGGGCCACCTGCTCGGCGTTGTGGCCGAACAGGAAGAAGTGCTCGGCGCCGACGCGCTCGCGGATCTCGACGTTGGCTCCATCGAGGGTGCCGATCGTGAGGGCGCCGTTGAGCGCCATCTTCATGTTGCCGGTGCCGGAGGCCTCCTTGCCGGCGGTCGAGATCTGCTCGGAGAGGTCGACGGCGGGATACACCAGCTGAGCGAGGCCGACGCTGAAGTTGGGCAGGAACACCACCCGCAGCCGGCCCTCCATCGCCGGATCCATGTTCACGATCTCGGCGATGCCGACGATCAGGCGAATGATCGCCTTGGCCATCGCGTAGCCGGGAGCCGCCTTGCCGCCGAAGATCACCGTGCGCGCCGGCAGGTCCTCGCCGTTGCGCAGGCGCAGGTAGCGCTGCACCACCTCCAGCGCCGCCAGGTGCTGGCGCTTGTATTCGTGAATGCGCTTCACCTGCACATCGAACAGGGAGGTGTGGTCCACCAGCACCCCCAGCTCCCGCTGGATGTGGCTCGCCAGGCGCTGTTTGGCCTGACTGCGCACCTGCTGCCAGCGCCCGAGGAAGCCGTCGTCGTGCAGCAGCGGCGCCAGGGCTTGGAGCTGCTCGAGATCGCGGCGCCAGCCCTCGCCGATCGCGTCATCGAGCAGTGAGGCCAGAGCGGGGTTGGCCACCGCCAGCCAGCGGCGCGGCGTGACGCCGTTGGTGACGTTGGTGAAGCGATCGGGCCACAGCCGGGCGAAATCCGCCAGCAGCTGATCGCGCAGCAGCTGGCTGTGCAGTTCCGCCACGCCGTTGGTGTGGTGGCACCCCACCACGGCCAGATGGGCCATGCGCACCTTGCGCTGCTCCCCCTCCTCGATCAGGGAGATGCGCTCGAGCAGGTGGCGATCGCCGGGATGGCGGATGCGCACCATGCGCAGGAAGCGGGCGTTGATCTCGTAGATGATCGCCAGCTGGCGCGGCAGCAGTCGCTCGAACAGCTCCACACCCCAGGTTTCCAGCGCCTCCGGCAGCAGGGTGTGGTTGGTGTAGCTGAGGCTGGTGGTGGTGAGGCTCCAGGCGGTGTCCCAGTCGAGCCCCTCCTGATCGATCAGCAGGCGCATCAGCTCGGCCACGGCGATGGCCGGGTGGGTGTCGTTGAGCTGCACGGCGAACTTGCGTGGGAACTCGCTCACCGGCAGCCCCTGCTTCTTGAGGATGCGCAGCATGTCCTGCAGGGAGCAGCTCACGAAGAAGATCTGCTGGCTGAGGCGCAGCCGCTTGCCCTGCTCCAGTTCGTCGTTCGGGTAGAGAACCTTGGAGAGGGTCTCGCTCTGGATCTTGGCCAGCACGGCGCGGGTGTAGTCGCCGGCGTTGAAGGAGGCGAAGTCGAAGGCTTCCGGGGCCTGGGCGGACCACAGCCGCAGGGTGTTGGCCGTGCGCACGCCGTAGCCGGTGATCGGCGTGTCGTAGGCCACGCCGATCACCGTGTGGTCGCCGATCTGCACCGGATAGCTCCATTCCGGCCGGATCACCTCCCAGGGGTTGCCCTGGGCCAGCCAGGCATCGGTGCTCTCCTGCTGGCCATCGGCGGTGATGTGCTGGCGGAAGATGCCGAACTCGTAGCGGATGCCGTAGCCGATGGCGGGCAGCTCCAGGCTGGCCAGCGATTCCTGGAAGCAGGCCGCCAGGCGGCCGAGCCCGCCGTTGCCCAGCCCCGGTTCCGGTTCGCAGGTGATCAGCTCATCGAGCTCCAGGCCCAGGTCGCGGCAGGCCTCGGCGGCCTCCTGGCGCAGCCCGAGGTTGACGAGGTTGTTCTCGAGGTGGGGACCGAGCAGGTATTCGGCCGAGAGGTAGGCCGCCGTGCGCACCCCGCGCTGGGTGTAGATCTCAGCGGTATCGACCCAGTTCTGCAGCAGGCGATCGCGCACGGCCAGGGCGAGGGCCATGTAGTGGTCATGGCGGGTGGCCAGGGAGAGCGATTTGGCCTGGCTGTAGAAGAGGTGGCGGCGGATCTGATCTGCCAGGGGCGATTGCTCAAGCGTGCCGGCGCGCAGTTCGGCCATCACCCGGTTGCGGTGGTTGGCTCTGTTCTGGTGGCGGTGCAGTCCCGCTGCTGTGCGGATCACTACGGATGGCTGCCTCTGTCAGCCCATGGCAGTGTTGGGGCCATGGCCCGGCTTCGGCATGGCGCTGCTCACCCCTGCAGAACTGCTTCGGCATCCGGTCTTCGCCAGTCTTGGGCCGGCGGAAGCGGAGCGGTTGCTCGATCAGCAGCGACCCCTGAGTGCCGCTCCCGAACAGACGCTGTTGCTGTTCCAGGATGAGGGCGAGGGGCCGCTGCTGATTCGATCGGGCCTCGCCAAGGTGCGCGCCTTCGCCGCCGACGGCTCCGAGGTGGTGATGGCGGTGCTCGGTGCCGACGATCTGTTCGGCGACATGGCTGTGCTGCTCGGTGGTGTGCGCAGTGCCGATGTGGTTGCCCTCACGCCCCTGGAGGCGGTGCGGTTGCTGGCGCGGCCATTCCGGCAGCTGCTGCTGGAGGACGCCCGGCTGGCCCTGGCCCTGGCGCGGTTGCAGGCGGAGCGGCTGAAGACCCTCAACCAGCGGTTCCTGCTGCGCGGCAGCGATGCCACCACGCGGCTGCTGGCGGTGCTGCTCGATCTGGCTCACCGTTGCTCGGCCGGCGCCGACCCGCTGGCGCTGATTCCACCCCTGCCGCAACGGGAGCTTGCGGCGATGGCCGGCCTCTCACGCGAGACCACCTCGCGCACGTTCAGTCAGCTGCGCCAGCGCGGGCTGCTGGCGGCCGATGCGGCCGGGATCCGCCTGCTCCAGCGCGAGCCCCTGGAGCGCCGGGGACTGCTGCCAACGCTGTGAGCAATCTCACAGCGGGCCCCGCCCTGCATCACCGGGCCTCGCCGTGGGCCGGCAGAGGCTGGAGCAGCAGAAGAGATTCCCTTCGGGTGCACGGCCATGAAACTGGCACAACGGCTGCGGTCGACGGTGGGCGAAATGGCCTTTGCGGCCGGCAGCGTCGGCGTGGTGGCGTTCACGCTGGCCCTGCTGTCGGTGGCCGCCCCCACGCAGATGCGCGACCTCTGCGTCAGCGCGCGCTCGATGGTGGATCCATCCGCCACGCTCTGGTCGTGCGGGGCGGCCGACCGCCCGACCTTGACGGCGCCTCCCGGGCAGGTGATCGGCGGACATTGATCAGCCGGTGGGCGATCCCGCGGCCAGCCGGCCCCCAACCGCCTTCACAAGGCTTTACACTGCCTTTACGTTTCTAAACGTGATCGCTCCATGGCTGACTCCACCTCTCGCTTCGGCTTCGTTGGCTTCGCCGAAACCTGGAATGGCCGCCTGGCCATGCTCGGTTTCGTGATCGGCCTCGCCACCGAGCTGCTCACCGGTCAGGGCATCCTCGGCCAGCTGGGTCTGGGCTGAATCCCTTCGGCCTGAAACCAACGGCCTTCGATGGAGCCCCCGGTGATCCCGATCACCGGGGGCTTTTGCATGGCCCGGTGATCGGGCCTCGGTTCAGCCGAGGGTCGGCGCCTGCCAGTCGTCCGCCGGTTCCGGCTTGTCGCTGTCCTTGAGGGAGGGGAACAGGCGCCGGATCTCGGCGGCGATCGCCGGACGCAGTTCAGCCCGGAAGGCGGCGGCGGCGGCCTCGCTCAGAACGGGATAGGTGCTGTCGGTGTTGCCATCTCCGCGCAGGGGTTTCCAGCTGGTGCTCTCGCGCTGTTTGAGCTCCTCGAGCGGGGCGATGAAGTCGAAGCTGAGGCTGCTGCCCTGCTCGGCGGCGCGGGCGATCCAGCGGTCGCGGAAGGCCACCAGCTCCCGCGCCTTGAGGGTGTCGGGCAGACCGAGCACCGGCTCGTAGTAATCGAGCACGCGCAGCTCTTCCTCCAGCAGGATCGTCCAGGCCGACTGCTCGCCCTCGGCCAGTCCGCTCTCCACGGGGCTGCTGCGCATGGCCTCGAGGTAGAAGTTGAGCCAGCGGTAATGCGACTTGTCGCGGGTGCGCTTCTTCTCCGAGCCTTTGCCGCTCACCCGTTTGGGCAGTGCCGCCTCGGCCTTGCGCAGAAAGGCCCGGTCGTCCCGCTCCAGGTTGATTGCGCCCCAGCGCTGGCGGTATTCCCAGAGGTCTTCAAAGCGGCGCACATCCTCGGCGCTCCATCCAAGGGCCCGCAGTTCCTCGGCCCGGTTCTCTTCGCTGGTCTGCACGCGCCTGATGTCTGCACTCAGGGGCACCCTAGGAGGTGGCACCGGTGCCGAATCCGAGGAGGAGGGCCGGTTCAATCCCTGCAGAACGGCAAGGCTCGCACCGTGATGTTGTCAGTGCCGGTGGCGCTGCTCAAGCTGATGGTGTCTGCGTTCCGCGTCGTCGCCCTCCCACCATGCCGAATTGCTCCACAGCCCTGCGTTGCGGCGGCCTTGGCGCTGCACTCTCCCTGGCGTTGCTGGCCAGTCCTCTGCCGGGGCGCGCTGAGGTTCTCTACAAGCTCAGCACCCAGTGCAGTCTCAAGGGAGCTGAACCCACCGCCTGCACGGTGGAAGCTGTCAATGAGGGCGGTGCCACCCTCTATCGCCATCAGGTTGGCGCGGAGTTGGTGACGATCCGCATCACCGATGCGCCGGTGCGCATGGCGCGCTGGAATCCCACCAGCCAGCAGTGGCAGAACCTGAAGCGCGCCTCGGCACGCTTTTCGGCCAACACGGTCTGCTTCAACGGCCGTGAGCTGTGCGTGATCAACCCCAACTACCTCAACAGCGTGCGGGAGGAGAACCCCGACGCCACGGACAAGCGTGATCTGGTCAAGGTGAATTTCGGGGCGGATGGGCGGATCAACGCCAGCTGCTACGACGACGGTTGCGAGGTGACCCTGAAATGACCTTGCATCGCAACGCTGCTGTCAGGCTGCTGCTGAGCAGCCTGACGCTGCCCCTGATCGGGGTCCCGGGGCTGGCGGCCCCACAAGCCAGCGGTGCTCACCGCTTCACCGCTGATGCGGCTGTATTCGCCCCAGATGCCGAGTCCGACCTCCTGGCTCGGGCCGGTGGAGGTCGTGGTGGTGGAGGTGGTCGCAGCGCTGGGCGC
>Ga0075471_10001819_pt1 | contig 14092 bp, 15 predicted proteins | sample DEB19_08_DNA_2_FD_74787 | JGI IMG/M metagenome (GOLD analysis project Ga0075471, IMG submission 74787) | Aqueous microbial communities from the Delaware River and Bay under freshwater to marine salinity gradient to study organic matter... | ecosystem: Environmental > Aquatic > Marine > Coastal ... | reverse complement strand
CGGCCACGATGCCCTCTTCGATGCGCTTGTCGTGCTTGTAGGTCATCAACTGCTCTACCGTGTCCTTGTCTCCAAGAACAAGCTCGTCCAGAAGCGCGTCGATCAGCCACGCCGTCATCTGCTCAAGGCTCTGTGACGTAGTGGTGATACCCGGCTTCATCGGGGCTTCGAAGTAGAGGTTCGGATACCGCTTCTCTTTCAGTAGTACCAGTGTTGCCTGTCCAACACCATTCGACTCCACAGCCATACGAGCATTGTTGTAACGGCGGCCAACGCGATCCAGTTCATCAGAGAAAGCACCCGGCTCAGTATGAGCAGAGTAGTATGCAACCTGTGTCCACCCCTGTTCAGAGAGTTCAAGGACTTGGAAAGCTGCATGATCGCGTGCTGCATGTCCGCAGGGGTCCACACCAATAACATACACGCTATCTGGATGCGGAGGATGAAGCTCAACATACGCATTTTCCGATTCGTGTGTCGCTGTGTAGACATGACGCTCCAGAGCATGTTTCGGGATTGCGGCAGATACGCCAAGGATCCAGCACGATACGTCATCGAACGGGTAGAAGACTGAGAACAGTTCCGGGTGACGGCGGATCTCAGCGTCCGTGTCCATGACCAGACGTCGGAAGGCAAGGTTATCCTTCGACAGACCCAGCGGCCCATACCGCTCCATCAGGCGGATCTCTTCGTTGTCCATGTGGGCGTCAGGGTCCCACGGGCGCGAGTTCAGGTAGCCATCCCAGAACGGCTTGAACAGGTACTGATGCCGTCCGTTGCCCTTCTTCGACTCCATGACATGTTCGTGCCAGTCGCTGTTCGCCTTCCATGGCGTGCATTCGAAGATGACCAGCACGTTGTCACGGTTGAGGATGGACGGGTTGATCAGGACCATCGAACCGGCGAAGTCTGCCCAGAAGGCGCACTCCGAAGCGATGAAGCTGTCGGGGCTCTGTCCGACGCCGACCTGTCCTGTCTCCGCACTGAGGACGCGCATCTTGCCGCCGACCATGCGATCGAACGTCAACTGCCGGGACTCACGGTTCGGAATGGTGGGGGCGCGGACGCCCTGCGGCCAGCGTTCGTGCAGGTAGTGAACGCGCTTGTGCAGGTACTCCGCACGGTCGCCCGTGTCCGCGATGGTCACATGGTCCCACCCGGGGTTGTAGGCCACTTTGGGGTAGCAGCCGTACACCGACGTCAGGGACTTCCCCATCTGCCGTGCCGTCAGAACGGTCAGCCACTTCGTCTGCCCGTCCTTCGTTCGCGGCGGGTCGCCCAGATACGACAGGATCTCTTGCTGAAGAGTCTTCGTCAGGCTGTCCGGATCATACGGGATGAACGAGCCGGTCTTCTGATCATGCACCATGCCCATGGCGGGCAGGCTCTTGCTGGGGTCCCGAAGCCACTCAAGCTGTTCCTGTTCAGTCATGGGCCCCCCACTCCTTCGAAGGGGTCCACGGCGCGGACGCGCAGTAGCAGACGCCGCCGATACGGTAGCTGTCGGCGCTTCCGCACGCTTCCTGACATTCGAAGGACCCGCGCCGGTAGGAAGACACCTTCAGCCATGCTCCGATCAGCATGATCGTGGAGATCATGAACATCAGGGCGCAGATGGACAGCAGTTCGTTGTTCTTCACTTGAAACTCCACGACGAGAACTCTGGGGGACGCCACTGAACGCCGTCGAACACGACGATCGCAGAGGACTTGGTGGCGGGGCCTTGGCGACCGTCCGCATTCACGAAACGGATTCGCCCTTCTACCAGACGAATCTCCTTCGCTTTCATACAGTATTCATGCCAGAACTTCGTGTCCGTGACAGCGAAGATGAGCATGACGACCGTGGCCCCCTTGCAGGATTCTTCGTAGCATTTCTGGACCCAATCCTTCAACTGACGCCCGTATGGCGGGTTGCACCACACGACGTCCGCCTGAGAGGCCCACGACTGTTGAAGCCCATCCTGTGCAGGGGAGAAGAAGCGAGGGACCCGCTCCATGCCCGGGGACGCGCAGGCATCAAGGTCGAACTTGAACTCCCGATGCAGGGGATCGAAGACCTCCTTCGGGGTCATCCACTCGACAGACCCATCGTGTGAATCTGAACTCTGAAGCAGTGTTCCGTGCAGGGCCATGTCAGTCCTCGATGTCGCTGAAGTCTAGTTCGATGAGAATGGGCGGTTCTTTCTTTCGCTTGGTGCCCAATGGGGGGGTAGTGGCCCCCACAATCTCCGGTTCGACGTTGACAATCTCACGCCGCGCCTGAGCCTGCGTCTTCTCTGCGTTCTGAATGACCTGAAGCAGATTGAAGTTGACGTTGCCGCCAGCTTCCAGCTTGCCCTTGCTGGCGATGTTCGTGAACATCAGGCCAGCCCAGTCACGGAGGATCTTGCTCCACTGCGGAGGGATGTCCCCTGCCAGCATGGCGCGAAGTACCATTCCAGAGAAGTCGGTCAGGTCGTCTGCCGTGCGGATTCGTCCCGGTTGCAGCATTTCCAACAGTTCGAAGGGCACTTTCGACGGATCGATGTAGACCTTCGCCGTCGTCTTCTTCTGAATCGCGTTGTGCTGTGACATGGCTACACCAGAGGGAAGGGAAAGCGCGCCTTCTTTGATCCGACAGTCTCAAAGAAGTAGTTGGGGTACATTTGGTGGCGTTTGATGGGCAGAAGACGCTCACCAGAGAAGATCTGGCCCTGCACCCATGCGCTGTTGTACAGGGCATAGGTCAGATCGTGGTGATTTCCGATCTTGTCGTTGATTCCGTACATGATCTTCTGGGATTCACGCATCAGGACGGGGTTTCCGCCCGTGGCCGGGGACAGATCGGTGCCCATGGCCCACATGTAGAACGATTTGGAGGTGCAAAGCGCCGAAACTGCACGCGGAAGCTGCACTTTCAGGTCGAATCCGAGGGTTTCCAAGGTGTCGGAGGGCAGACCGGCGAGCCACCACCACAACGCGGTGCCGTCGCAGACGCACATGCCGTTGTTGACGCACATTTCGCGGTAGATCCGGGTCGAAACCTCGTAGGGCGTGGGCGGATCCGCAAGCCGGAAGGCGGGTCGGACCTCTTCTGGCCATTCGGAGGGGACGACGAAGAAGGTGTCGGCCTTGATGTTCTCCCACACGGGCGTCTGGATGAGGTAGTGGTTGATGAATCCGCCCTGAAGCGAGAACATGCGGTCCCATCCAGTGCGTGACACCTGCATGTACGGTATGGGCGCGAGTCCGCAGTGACCCAGAAAGTGGTTGAAGCTCTCTTTCCGGTTGATCTGATCGCATTCGGGCGGAATGCGAGTGCGGAACTTGATGATGTTCATGCGTCAAGGTCCGGATCGTCAAACAGGTCGGTGTCGCCGGGGGCCCGAAGGTCGGTGTCAGGCTCAAAAGCAAAGCGGTCCGACTCTTCGGAGGTCTGCTCACGGGTCCAGACACCGTAGGTGTCCTTGCCGACGCGGACAGACGAGCGGTACCAGCCCATTTCGCGCATGGCGTGCGAGACATCGTGCGTCGTGATGGCGGGATCGACTCGCCGCGACTCGCGCAGCAGGGCTGCGGGGTACAGGTGCATCTTCCCCTTCAGGGCGAGCAGGGAGCCGGTCAGAAGGTCTTCCTTCCGCAAGGACGGCTCTGCCGCCATGAGCTTGTCAATCACGGGTCCGACGCGCTCGCCAGCGACCTTGCAGTACAGCTTGGACAGAAGCGCGCCCGCGAAGTTGTCGTACCGGGGGCCCAAGGGGGGCACAGATGGAGCCTCAACCCCATTGTCCCAGAAGACGGCCATGAAGTCGCGGCGCACGCGGATCTGCGCAGCCGTGATCGGGAACGAGTGTTCCAAGAACGAGAGGATGTAGCTGCCTTTCTTGTCGCTCCCGCGCCGAAGGCGGGCTACGGACAGGAAGTCTTTCTGCGTCAGGGGCACTTTGTTGCTCTCCGGGGGCTGCGGGTGTCGCGGCGTGGTGATAGTGTATCCCTGTTCGCTGCTCCGTCAAGCTGTTTATTGACGTTGAGCCGACATCCCCGAAGCCCCGCCGGTTTGTTCCCCGATGTAACACGCGCTGGGAACGAGATGGGAACGGGTTTTGGGGACAGAAAGTTGACGGATGAACCGTCGTTTTTGGCTCAGATGTCAAAGATGGTTCAATGTTCCCTGCTCAGGTACATGAACTACATAAAGGGGCGTGGGGGGCGGACAGAATATGTCCGGGGTGGTTGGCTCCTTTATGTGTTTCATGTACTTTAGATGGGAACATTGGGAACATTTGATACAATACCTACTATTATGAAGCTTCTACCTTTGCTTTTTTGTCCCCAAAGTGCGTTCCCATGTTGTTCCCAGCACGTATTACATCAGGGAACAAGGCTAAACCGACACCAAAGAGGTGGAGAAGGATGGTGTCGATTTAGAAATAGGGCAGAAATAGATTGTCGTGTTCTTGGGACTCCCAACGGTATCTAGATCCTGGCCCCCGTCGCGGGGGATGGGTGGTCCCCCCACCGGTCGGTCGCCTGCCGCGTAAACCGACACCGATCCGGACCGGACCCCCTCACCGGACGACCCGATCCGGACGGAGCGCCCCCTCCGGACCGATCCCCCCTCCCTTCTGGCGCTCCCCCTCCGGAGCGATCGGGCCGGACGTCCGGAGCCGGGCTGTTCAAACACGCACCGTCCGTCCGGATGGCTCCCCCCTGAAAGGCGCACCGTCCGTCCGGAGGGAGTGATCCGGACCGGCTGCGATCGTTGTCTGGAAGCTTGACAGTAAAGGCGCACCGTGTATGCATTCGCCAACGCACCGGGCCCGGAGTGTCAAGGGCGGATCAGAAAGATCAGCCGCGATCCGGCGCTTCCTGAGCCCTCCGGAGCCGATCGGCCCGATCGCAGGATCGACGGAAAGGCCCCTCCGGAGCAATATGGGCGCGATCAGCAGGGGGGGAGCTATCCAAGCATACCCGGAGGGCTCAGGAACGGAGTGCAGGATCAACGCCGATTATCCGCGATTGTCAACAAACAGTCAAGCGACCGGTGCAGCTTTCGAATGCCACGATTCAGACTTGACGATCCGGATCGCGCACGATACCATTGACAGACCGGCGCGGCCCTTGCGCACCGGCCCGGCGGCCCTCGCGCCGGTTCCCGCACACCCCGATCCGGAGGATCAACAATGTCCGACAACGTTCAGAATCCCGCCCCCCTGTCCCCCTTCACCGCCGTTTTCCGTGACAACGCGGACGGCACCGCCCTTCGGGAACGCGCCCTCCCGATCGCGGTGAACGGCGCGATCTCACCGATGACGCCCGATCAGATCAAGGCGATCCCTACCGGCTGGCTCACGATCGCGGGTCCGGACGGCGCGATCGTCGGTGCGTGCCATCCCCGCGTGATCTACAGTCGTGCCAAGGCGGAAGCGATCACCCGTGAGGCTTTCCAGATCAAGCTCACCCCGGAGCAGGAACTAGCCGCGTTCGAAGCCGAAGCGGCGGAGATCCAGCGCAAGCAAGCCGAAGCACTGGCCGCAAAGCGCGCGGCGATCGTCGCACAAGTCAAGCTCCGCCAGTACGAAAGCATGGGGCCCGGCCCGGATCGGGATGCGTTCGGAGAGGCGCACGCGGCGGACCTCTTGATCGCGATCAAGGCGCGCGACTTCGCCCCCAAGTAACCCCCCTCCCCCTACCGTAGCGCCGGGCCCGGATCACACGATCCGGGCCCTTTCTGCATTCGGGCCCTCGCCTCCGGACTACGCGATCCGGAGCGCCCGATCCGGCCCTACGTTTACGGCCCTCCGGAGCCATTGTAGCCGCTCCGGGCCCCTTGCCTGTAGGGTAGCCGCTCCCCCCCTCACCCGGGCCCACTGTAGGGCTCCGGAGGGGACGATCCATGCGCGCCGATCCGGGCCCGGGCCCTTGACGCTCCGGAGGGGGGACCGTCCGCGCCCCGGAGGGGGGGACGTCCGGACCGATCGATCCGGTGAATGCGCTCCGGACCGGGCTCGCTGTACCCGTCCGCGCTCCGGACCGGTTCGACCGGATCACGGGGACTGGTCTACCGTCGCTGCCGCCGTGGGCCCATGGTGGGGCAGGCATCCCTTTACTGGAAGGGGTCACGAACCACCCTGCGCTAGACCACGCGCTCTAAACCTATACCAACGGCGGTCTGTATCGCAGGTCCTGTCACACCCGCTCCGGATTCCTACATCCAGAAACCTGACCGGCTCTTGACAATACCTTGACAAGTAAGGCCCGGCATACGTTGGCAAGCGTTGGCATACCTTGATAGTGTATTGACGGCTTGCCCAACGGAGCCGGGTCTAGAAACAATCCTCCGGAGACAACAGAATGAAAGCCCCTGTCCAGCACACCCCGTTTGACCCATTCGATTCGAATCACCCGTGGAACGACTCCCAGATCATGCGCGATCCGTACATCCGGGAGGCTCTGTTCCAGATCGTTCCCCGCCGTCCCTTGCGCGACCTGCCGCGCCGCCCAGTGACGTTCACTGGAAACCTCCTGTCCGTGTCCGTGTCCCTCAACCTCAACCTCTGGAAATAATCACATGACCACCGCAATCCAGCTTCTGTCCGCAGCCGTGTCCGCCAACGTCCCCGCCATCTGGTGGGGCAAGCCCGGCATCGGCAAGACGGCGATCCTCTCCCAGCTTGGCGAGTCTTTCGGACTGCCGACCGTGGTGATCAGTCTGGCAACGCGCGCTCCGGAGGACGTCGGCGGACTGCCCGTTCCAGACGCGGACAATCGGTCGTCCTTCCGTCGTCTGATGGACCCCGTGTTCCAGCGCATCGCCGACGAGCCCGCCCTGCTAGTTATTGATGAGTTGAACCGCGCTGCCAGCCGCGCCACCATGAATGCGGCGCTGCGGGGCATTCAGGAACGCACATGGGGCGATCTCCAGATGCACCCGGGCAGCCGGATCGTGGCGACTGGCAACCCGTCTTCGGTGGACAGCGGAGCGGCGGACCTGCCGTCCGCTCTGGCAAACCGCTTCCTGCACTGCCACAAAGAGGCTGAGTCCAGTGCGTGGTTCCAGTGGATGCTGTCCGGGTCGTCGGGCCCGGCCATCCAGCCCCTTGCTCCGGGGGTCCTCGACCAGTACATCCCGCTCGCACGCCGCGACGTCGTGGGTTTCCTCTCCGCAAAGCCGCAACTGGAAAGCTCCTTCCCGAAGGATCCCATCCAGCAGGGTGGGGCGTGGGCGTCCCGCCGTTCATGGACCAACGCTGCCAGTTTGTGGGCCGTCGCGCTCGCCCTCAAGGACCGCGATCTGGGTTTCGAGGCGGTCGCCGGTACGGTTGGTGAGGGTGCGGCGCTAGAGTTCCTCACGTTCGTCACCGAACAGGACCTTCCGGATCCGTCTGTCATTCTGGCAAACCCTTCCGGATTCGTCCTTCCGAAGCGCATGGACCAGCACTTCGCCGTCCTTGGGTCCGTGGCCGCGCTCGCCAGAAAGCGTGGTGACGTCGCGTCCATGCGCGCGGCGGAGATCGTTCTGGTAGCTGCGAGCCAGCAGGGCGCGCGTGACGCCGCCGCTGCCAGCCTCGGCACCCTGATGAACGGCGGCGCGGTCCCCGGTTGGAACCTGTCCCCCCAGACTGCGACGGTCTTCATGCCGACGCTGACTGCGGCGGGCTGGATCGGCAGGTAGCAGCAGGCCCGTACCAGACCAAGTGGTGCGGGCCCAATAGTGCGGGTTGGAGTTTCTAGCCCCCACCATTGGGCCCACAACAAAGGAGAGTCCAGATGGCAGCAAAGATAGGTTTCCCAGAAACACGGCTTCGGGCGGCTAAGGTCCGTCCGTACTTCGGCGCGGCGCTCTGGCGCCTGATTCCAGTCCCCACTCCCGGACTCGGGACTATGGGGATCGACAAACACGGCCGCGTCTACTACGACCCCAGCCTGTTCGATGCGTGGAGCATCGACCAGTGTGCGGCGGTTCTGATGCACGAGCTTCTGCACAAACTCGTCCAGCACGCCAACCGCTCTGCGCGCTTGTCGGTGACGGACCACCAGAAGTGGAACGTCGCAGCCGATGTAGAGATCAACCAGATGCTGAGGGAGGACGGGCTCCAGCTTCCGAACCTGCCGCAGCCTCCGGCATGGGACGAGGCAAAGTCTGGTAAGTGGAGCGGCGCTCCGTGCTTTCCGGAAAGCATCAAGGGCTGGCAGGTTGTTTCCGATGGCAACGGCGGATTCAGTCTGGAGCATCGCCCTCTGCCTCCGGGCTTGACTGCGGAGGAGTACTACCAGATCCTGATGACCAAACCTCCGGAGGAGGAGGGCGAGGAGTCTGGTAACGGGACCGGCGGTGGCTCCGGTGGCGAGCCCGGCGACGGATCTGGACAGCCGAATCCTACCGGCGGCAACGATGGGTCTGGCGCGGACGGACAGGAAAGCCCGTGGGAGCAGGGCCCTCCCAGTGACGAGTGCCCGGGTCAATCAGAGATCGAGGGGGAACTCCAGACCCGCGAGTTCGCTAAGGCGCTTCAGTCTTCCGGCAAGGGCGGCGCCAGCCTGCGTCGGTGGGCCGGGCAGGTAGGTACAGAGTCGAAGGTCCAGTGGGACGCGCGGCTCCGGGCCCTCGTTCGGGACGCAGCAGAGCGCCGGTCTGGAGTGGACGACACGACGTTCGCCGTCCCGAACCGGCGGCAGTGGGGACTCTGGGACGCGGGCTACGAAGTCTGCCTCCCGTCTGGCGTGAGCCCGATTCCGGAGGTCTTCTGTGTGATCGATACTAGCGGATCAATGTCGGACGAGATCCTTCAGTCCGTTCTGTCTGAGATCAAGTCGGTGGCCCGAGCGATCAACGCTCCAGTCCGCGCCGTCTGCGTAGACGATCAGTGCTACGACATCCAGAAAGTCGAGTCGGAGTTCACCCGCGTCCAGACCAAGGGCGGCGGTGGCACCGATATGCGCAAGGGGATCGCCCTTGCTGGCAAGCAGAATCCGAAGCCCGCGGTCTGCATTGTCCTCACCGATGGGTACACCCCTTGGCCCGATTCTCCAGACGGTCGCATGGCCGTCGTCGCAGTCATCACCTCCGGAGGAACGACCTCCGGTATTCCCAGCTTCATTCACACTGTCAATCTGTAAGGAGTCTCCAATGTCCATCACCCAGACTAACATTTCCATCAGCGGCGGCGTCGTCTTCTGGTCCCTCAGCGGCGGCACCGACTGGCAGAAACTCTTCGACGGCTGCACTGCGGCCGGATTCCAGAAGGAGTGCGCTGATAGAATCAGCTTCAGCGAGGCTGCAAAGGCGGCGCTGGTAGATCTCTACCAGAACAAACGTGTTCTCGTTCGGCCGCTCCCGAATAGCACCGGCTACGCCGTCGTGGACGAGACTTCCAGCACACTCAAAACCCTAGAATACAACGCCCGCATCGTGTGCCGGTGGCCGATCTCTGGCAAGCCCGGGCAGACCACCATGACCGTCACCGGTCTGGCAGTGGACGCTCAGGAAGATGCGATCATCCGTCAGGCAATCGACAACCAGATGGACGTCGCGCCTCACTCCAAAGTCGCCTCCACTCTGGTAGAGATCATCAAGACTCTTGGCGGCGTACCCCTCAAGCCGAACGGCGGCGTGTACTGGATCCCTGAGCGGGCGATGGTCCGGTGGGCCGACGCCGTGGCCGCGATCGAGAAAGCTGGACCGGGCAATCAGGTCTTCACGGCTCGGACCGCCATGGACGACGACGCGATCCGGGCGGTTGTCTCCGCAATCCGCGCCGACATCGGCACTGAAGTACAGGCACTGGCAGAGCAGGCTCAGAACGGCGGCGACAACAAGCGCAGTCTGGCATCCCGACAGTCCAAAGCGGAGGCCCTTCTGGCCCGGGTCACCGACTACGAGGCCCTTCTGGGTGTCACCCTTCAGGAACTGAAGGACGGCATCGAGGCTGCGACCAGCTTCGTAGTCTCGGCCGCGGCCGTACAGATGGCGGCGGACATGGCCGAAGCCTTCAGCGGTTTCCCCAGCATGGAGTGACCAGACGCCAGCCCCCCGCAAGGGGGTGTCTGGCATAGCGCCCATCCCCCCCGCACTGGGCCCATGGGGGTGGACGCTATCCCACACACCACCAGAGGTACAACCATGGGAATAATGGAACAGCTACAGATCTACAGAGCGGCGTATCAGTACCGCCTTGTCCAGACAAAGGACTACGGATGGCTCCGGTGCTTCCAAGTGGAACACTGGAGAGGGGAGTGGGTCGTGTGGTGCTGCGGCCCCAATCCAGCAAGCGTTCCCAATGACGCCGCACGGTTCATCACGCTCCGGGTCCACCATATCATCGACTCCAAAGAGGAAGAGTAATGGTACTAGACAAGGTGGCACAGGCCGCACTGATCAGCACGATGTACCTGAACAAGTACGTATGGGTGAGGGGTCCGAACAAGTGGGCGCGCTGTTGCGAGATCGGTATGCGTCCAGACAACCATGAGCGGGATTGGCTGTACCTGATCTGCCAGTTCGACAATGCGGATTGGACATTCCGGATCGAACTCGATGAACAACCAGAAGTGAGGGACAACAATGTTTGACAAGAGAAGTACACTGGAACTGCTCGTCCTAATGATCGGTTCCAAGGTCCGGAAGACTGACTGCGATCGGGTCGGTCTGATCGTGAACGCCTTCGACTACCAGATCCCCGTGCAACAGGGTGGCTACCGCATGGTCCCCGTAGTCGAGGTTCTGGTAGCGCAGGGTCGCACTGAAGTTTGGCACGCAGACAATATCACGTTTACTGGAGAATAGAATATGGACAAGCGTTTCCTCGGCATTCATGTAGTCCCCTGCAACGGCGAGAACCACCGCATCCTGATTCCAGATCGTGGTTCGGTCGTGCTGCTCAACCACAAGGGCAAGGCTGGAAAGCACGCCCGTCTGATCACGGACACGTTCACCGGCACGCCTTGCGGCTGCACCAACTTTCTGGCAGAGTGGAAGCGGAGCGTCGAGTCCGAACCCTATCAGTACCAACCGCAGTCGTGGCCGCTCCTGACTGGTGACCACGTTCGACGGGCGCGGGTCGCGGTACGCGGACCGATCGAGAAGCATACCCGGGAGGGCTACAGAGAGCATCTGGAATACCGCGTTTTGGATCAAGTCTCCAAGGCGCAGCAGACGATCCGCAGCTTCCTCACTCTACAGACGTCCCATCTGGACGAGTTCCGATTCGGATACAAAGCCACGGTCACAGAAACCGCGCGGGTCCCGATCACGCGGGATGGAAAGCGCATGAAAGATCACATCTTCCGGATCGATGTCAACCGCAAAGAGTTCGTCCAGACCGTGGTGAACCACTGTACCGTTGTAGACCACAGAACTGTCGTCCAGATTGTGGACAAGAGCGACCCCTGTATCTGGGTAGTGAAGGCGGTGCGCATTGTCCATGAAACCGCCAACGGTCCCAGAAAGAACAGTATCTCTTATGACTACCGGCGTCCGGAGATCGCCACCGCTTACATCGCGCGGGCTGGCGTCAACTACCCATGGCTGTCGTTGGGATGGGCATAGGTCCATAGACATTCATTCAGACATCAATCGGCCTTGACTGCTAACAGTCGGCATCATACAGTAAAGAAACAACGGAGCCCATATGCCTACGGTAAAGCCATCGGGAGATCCCAGTGTCGGGATCTCACTCAGCCTGAAGAAGAGTACGCTGGAACGCATTCGCCGGATCGCACTCGCCAATGACCGCAGCCTGTCATGGATCGTGGACCATGCAGTGACTGACTGGATCAATCGGAACAGCAAGCCAGAAGGTCTGACCAACAACTAACATCTGGGGAGGGCACCATGAACGCATGGGTGCTTACCGGAGGTGTGTTCGACCGCAGCGTGTCTGCGGCCAAGCACCTTCAGGTTTCGTTTCCAGATGGTTGGCGTGGACTCCTGACTACAGCCGCAACAAAGAACGCGCCCAAGACCAAGAAGCTGGGATGGGCAGTCCTGTTGTCGGATGTGATCCAGTCTGCCACCAAGCTGGACGCAGTGTCGGTTACACAACCGACCCACATCGTCATCGATCTGGATGACGTAGGACGTCAATGGTCCGGAGACATGGACGCTCCCAGTCGGACCACCGATCAGGTAGTCGATCTCTGTACTCAGGCGTTGGCTCCTCTGGGCTTCGCATGGTGGGAGACTTGGCGTAGCAGGCCAGCCGAAGTCCGTATGCGCCTTGTCATTCCGTTGTCGCATCCGATCTCCCAGCCTGCGAGCCACCGGATTCACGCGGACATAACGCAGCGTCTGGTCAACGCGGGCATTCCTGCCGATAAGGACACAACGGCGCGAGAGGCTACGCGCCTCAATCACCTGCCGTGCGTTGGAGCGCGTCACGGCGTCGTAGACGGGCAGGCCATCGATCCGCCACCGGACGCGGCTACAGGCGCTCCCATGGGCTCGCCCGTGGGCCCGGTGGGGGGCAGTCCGATCATCCCCCCTATGGGCGCACCACGTAACGACGCCATCGCTGGAGACATCGTGCTGGAGTGGGAGAGAGGCGGCTTCAGTGCCGTGTCCTCTGTCACGCCAGACATCATCGCGGACAAGGCACGGCCCGGAGAGAAGCGCGCCCGATGCCGGTGCCCCGTCACGCCAGACAGCAGCAGCTTCGGTGCGTTCGCCAGATTCTGTAGGGGTCTGCTCTACGTCACCTGTACCAGTAGCAGCCATTCGCACCCGTCAGGTGCGACGTACAGTTACGCGGCTACGGACAGCACCGACAGTACAGAGCAGCCGATCATCCCGCACCCGTACCGGATGGGCGCGACTGGTGCCTTACTCAAAGAGGACGGGAAAGACGAGGGCGGGTCTGTCCAGTACAAGACGATCGCGTACACCACGCCCCGGATCACCACCATCTTTCAGGACGAGGAGTCTGGCGACGAGTGGTGGAAGATCGAGTGGTCCAGATTCAACGGCCCGGCAATCGAGGTTGTGCTGCGACGGGACGAATGCAGCAGCGCATCGAAGCTGATCGAGCGCGCCGGTCGCGTCGGTCTGGACATTCACGAATGCAACAAGCGGGAGCTTACCCGGTTCCTTTCAGACTACGTGAGCGCCAACTTCCAGAAGATCCGTTTGCAGTCCGTGGCTTCCCGGTGCGGGTGGTTCGGTGACGGGTTTCTGTGGGGCCAGACATGGCTCTCCGACTCCGAAGGTGCGGAGGCACCCCGCGAACTGGTGGTCCCGAGCGGGGATGGCCGTAGCCAACTCGCGTTCGGGATGCGTCAGTCTGGCACGTTGGATGGATGGACCACCGCAGCGTCTGCACTGGTAGCCTACCCCCTTGCGATGGCAGGGGTCTATGCCTCGCTCGCTTCCGTTCTGGTAGAGCGCATCAACTGTCAAGCGTGTGTGTTGGAATGGGCGTCCAGTACCGGCACCGGCAAGACGACCTGTCTTCGGATCGCTGCGTCCGTGTGGGGATCTCCGGACGACATGATCTCCGGATGGGACGGAACTCGCGTCGGTCTGGAACGACGGGCCGGATTCCTTCACAACATCCCCATGTACAAAGATGACACAAAGACCACGGACCAAGCCAAGAACTCCGTGGAACCAGAGTGGGCAGTCTATCGTGTGGTGTCCGGTGAGGGCCGCGAGCGTGCGACTCCGGGCGGCGGAATGCAGCACACTGCGAAGTGGTCGCTCTGTCTTCTGCTCACTGGCGAAGAGCCCGTGTACGGGAGTGGGCAGTCCGGTGGATCCAGAGCGCGCTTGCTTTCGATCCAAGACCCCCCCTTCGGGCTCACCACGAAAGAGGCAGTGTCCAGACTTGTCGCTCCGATCTCCGATGGTACGACAAAGAACAGCGGCACAGTGGGTCCAGCATTCGCGGCGTTCGCAGGGAAGATTCCGGCGGCGGTCTTGCGCGCGGCGTGGGACAAGCGGCGGCAGCACTACATCAACCGTCTGGACAAGAAGCACAGCGCGGCCGACCGCATCAGCAGCCACCTCGCCTTGCTGGAAACTGCGGGCGTCATCCTCGATGCGATGCTGACCCAGCAGGGACTGACGCTGGGCATCAAGCCCCGGTCTGTCATGGAGCGTTTGGCCGACCATCTGT
>Ga0075471_10001818_pt1 | contig 14095 bp, 13 predicted proteins | sample DEB19_08_DNA_2_FD_74787 | JGI IMG/M metagenome (GOLD analysis project Ga0075471, IMG submission 74787) | Aqueous microbial communities from the Delaware River and Bay under freshwater to marine salinity gradient to study organic matter... | ecosystem: Environmental > Aquatic > Marine > Coastal ... | reverse complement strand
ACGACCGCGATGGCGCCGCCCGGGGCCTCGGCGACGAGGTCCGCCTCCACGCCGCCCGCGCGCACGTTGCGCGCGAGGATCCGGTAGCCGGCTGACTCGAGGTGCGACGCCGCGGCCTGCTCGCCTGCGGAGCCCGCGTCGAGGTGGCCACGCGCCGGCACGGAACCGCCTGCAGGATCCATGGGACGACCCTACGTTCGCCGCAAGGCGACGCGTGGAATCCGCGCCGAATTTCGTGCGTGCCGCGTGCTGCGGCGCCCGCCGTTCAGTGGTGGACGACCGACGGCGCCACCAGCCCGGGCTGCTGCCGCGAGGCCGGGAAGAGCATCAGGTTCGCCAGCTCGAACATGCGCCGGGCGTTGCGCGCCGCGGCCTCGGCGTGCTCGGCAGTCGCGCGGCGCATGGCGTCGCGCGAGGCGCCGGCGGCGGCGAGCTCCGCGTCCGACCAGCGCTCGATCTCGGCGAGGATGGCCTCCCGCGTCCACTCGGGGTGGTACTGGATGCCGTAGCTCCACGGCCCCACGCGGAACGCCTGCACCGGGCAGGCGGTGCCCTTCATGACGACGGATCCGCCGGCGGGCAGCTTCGAGACGTGCTCGCCGTGCGAGCTGAAGACCGACTGCTCCCAGCCGATGCCGACGAAGAGGGCGTCCTCGACGCCGATCGACGCCGCGCGCACCTTGACCCAGCCGACCTCGGGTGACGCCATGCGGGTCACCTCGCCGCCGAGCGCCTTGGCGAGCATCTGCGCACCCAGGCACAGGCCCAGGACCGGGATCTTGCGCTCGTGGGCGTCGCGCAGCAGCGCCTGCTCGTGCGCCACCCAGGCGTCCGCGTCGTTGGCCGACTGCGGGCCGCCGAGGCTCACGACGCCATGCACGTCGTCGAGGTCCGCGGGCAGGGCGTCGCCCTCGTGGAGGCGGACGGTGCGTACGCGCTGGCCGAAGCTGCGAAGCGACTCGCCGAGGTGGCCGGCCTCGCTGTGCCGGGAGTGCTGGATGAGGAGGATCGCCATGGTGGGTGGTCCGTGCGCGGCGCGGGGCGTCAGGCGATGCCTGCGGCGTGCCGCGCGGCGGCGGCGGGGGCCGGGGCGGGCGCGGCCGCGGCGCGGTCGATCGCCTGGCGGACCGCCCGCGCGATGCTCGCGGGGTCGAGTCCGGCGTCGACCAGCTGCTCCTTGCGCTCGCCGTGGTGGATCCAGTGGTCCGGGATCGCCAGGCGGGTCACCAGGCGCGCGTCGAGGCCATGCTCGTTGCACGCTTCCAGCACGCAGGCACCGAAGCCGCCGCGGACCGAGTGGTCCTCGACGGTGATCACCGGGATGCCGCGGCCGAGGAGGTCCTTGAGGAGCTCGACGTCCACCGGCTTCGCGAAGCGCGCGTCGTAGAGGTCGACCGTGCACTCGCCGAGCGAGGCCATCGCCTCGGCCGACTCGTGGGCCATCGTGCCGAAGGCGAGGATCGCGGCGTCCGGCGCGGCGTGGCGCACGAGGGCGCGCGCCTTGCCGAGGACGAAAGGCGGGCAGGGCGAGTTCGTGAAGCGGTCGCTCACGCCGTCGCGCGGGTAGCGCAGGCTGGTGATGCCGTCCTCGTGCGCGGCCATGAAGTCGAGCGCGGCCTTCATGCTCGGCTCGTCAAGGGCGCCCATGATGACGGCCTTCGGCAGCACCGCGAGCATCGAGATGTCGCAGAAGCCGTGGTGCACGGCGCCGTCGCCGCCCACGAGCCCCGCGCGGTCGAGGCAGAGCCGCAGCGGCAGCCCCTGGAGCGCGGCCTCCTGGAAGCACTGGTCGAAGGCGCGCTGCAGGAACGTGCTGTAGACGGCCATGAACGGCTTCCAGCCGGTCTTCGCCAGGCCGCACATCATGTCGGCGGCGTGGCTCTCGCAGATGCCGGTGTCCCAGACGCGGTCGGGGAACTTCGGCATCACCTTGCTGATGCCGGTGCCGTCGGGCATGGCCGCGGTGCAGGCGACCACCTTCGGGTCGCGCGCCATCAGGTCGGCCATCGCGTCGCCGAAGGCGGCGGTGAACGAGCGGCCGCCCTTCTTCAGCTCGACGCGGCAGCCCTCGTTCTCCATGTCCTCGAGCATGCTGAAGGCGCTCGGGGAGTGGAAGGTGCAGCTGTCCTGCTCGGCGAAGGCGAAGCCCTTGCCCTTCACGGTCTTGACGTGGAGCACGATCGGGCGGTCGAACTGCTTGGCCTCGTTGAGGACCTCGACCAGCGCGCGGATGTCGTGGCCGTCGACCGGGCCGACGGTGACCATGTTGAAGTGCTCGAACCAGCCGTTGGCGTGCACCTCGTGCGCGAGGGTCTTGGAGACCTCGCCGGCACGGTGGTAGAGGTCGGCGAGCGCCTGGCCGCCGGGCACGTGCTTCACGAACTCGCGCGCGGCCTTCTTGAACTCGCCGTAGCCGGGACTCATGCGCACGCGGTCGAAGTAGGCCGCGACCGCGCCCTGGGGCTTGGCGATGCTCATGCCGTTGTCGTTCAGGACGACCAGGAACTGGCGGTGGAGCACGCCCGCGTTGTTCAGGCCCTCCATCGCCACGCCGTTCACGATGCTGGCGTCGCCGATCACCACCGCGACGCGGCGGCCGGAGGGGTTGTCGGGCGCCCAGCCCTCGCCACCGAGCGTGTCGCCGCGCGCCACCCCGACCGCGGTCGAGATGCCGGTGCCGGCGTGGCCCACCGAGAAGAGGTCGTAGTCGGACTCGCGCGGCTCGGGGAAGCCGGCCATGCCGCCGCGCTGGCGCAGCTTGCCCAGGAGGTGCTGACGGCCGGTGAGCAGCTTGTGCGTGTAGCACTGGTGCCCCACGTCCCACAGCAGGCGGTCATGCCCGAAGTCGAACACGTAGTGCATGGCGATCGTCAGGTCGACGACGCCGAGGTTCGGGGCCAGGTGGCCGCCGGACTTGGCGACCTGGTCGCAGATCGCCTGGCGGACTTCCCTGGCAAGGGCGGGAAGCTGCTCGATGGAGAGCTTCTTGAGGTCTGCGGGGCCGCCGATGGTCGGGAGGATCTTCATGGGGTGGGGGCGCCGAAAGTGTAGCGCCTTCCTTGGTTATCGAGTCCTGGTGGCCAGGTTCCGGGCGAGGTCGGCAAGCGGTGCGGCCGCCTCGCCGAGCGGCCGGACGGCGGCGAGCGCCTCGTCGAGCAGCCGCTCGACGTGCCGACGGCTTTCCTCGACGCCGAAGACGCCGGGATAGGTGAGCTTGCCCGCGTCGCGGTCCTTGCCGGACGCCTTCCCGAGGTGCTCGGTCGACTGGGTCTCGTCGAGGATGTCGTCGACCACCTGGAACATGAGGCCCATCGCGCGGCCGTACTCGGTGAGCGCGGCAAGGTCGGCGTCCGACGCGTTGCCCGCCATGGCGCCCATCCGGCACGCGGCACGCAGCAGGGCGCCGGTCTTGTGGTCGTGGATCAGGCGCAGCCGCGTGGCGGCGTCGGGCGATCCAGGAAAGCCGCCGAGCGTGTCATAGACCTGTCCCGAGATCATCCCGGTGGTGGCGGCGGCCAGTTCGCGCGCCACCTCGGCGCCGCGGCGGGGGGAATCGAGGGCCACCTCGAGCGCCACCGAGAGCAGGCCGTCGCCGGCGAGGATCGCCAGCGCCTCCCCGTGCGCCTTGTGGGTGGTGGGGCGGCCGCGCCGCAGGTCGTCGTTGTCGAGGGCCGGCAGGTCGTCGTGCACCAGGCTGAAGCAGTGGACGAACTCGAGCGCGACCGCGGCGGGCATGGCGTCGGAGCGGCGACCGCCGACGGCCTCGCAGGCGCGCAGCACCAGGATCGGCCGCACGCGCTTGCCGCCGCCGAGGGCCGCGTAGCGCATCGCCTCGCGGAGCCGGGGTGCGAGTTCGTGGGCATCGAGCGTGCCGGCGAGCGCCGCCTCGACCTCGGCAAGGAGCGTCGTGTCGGCGGCATGCGAGCCAAGTGCGGTCATTCCGGCGAGTGTAGCGCCACCCCGTATGATTCCGCTCCCTCCGCGCCCCTGCGCGGCCCCACGCATGCTCGACCACTTCCAGTCAATCATGCACAAGGGCGGCCTGGTGATGTGGCCGCTCCTCTGCCTCAGCATCGTCTCGCTGTCGGTCTCGTTCGAGCGCGCCGTCTTCTGGGCGCGCCAGAACGGCCCGGCCGGGAAGCGCGGGTTCGCCGCCATGATGGAGGCGATGCGCCGCGGCGACGCCACGCGCGCGAACGCGCTGGCCGACACGTCCGAGACCGTCTATGCCCGCGTCGCGCGCGCGCTGCTGCGCGACGGCGCGACGGATGCGGTGGGCGTGGGCAGCGTCGAGACGGAGCGCATCCGGATCGACCGCTTCATGGCGACGCTCTCGACCATCATCACCGCGGCGCCGATGCTGGGGATCCTGGGCACCGTCACGGGCATCATCACGAGCTTCGACCTGCTCTCGGGCGGCGAGGCCATGGTCGACCCGCGTGCGGTGTCGGGCGGCATCTCCGAGGCGCTCGTCGCGACGGCGTCGGGCCTGGTGGTCGCCTTGCTTGCGCTCTTTCCCTACATGGCCTTCGGCGCGATGCGCGAGAACACGCTCGGCCGCCTGGAGACCCTGATCTCGGTCGCGCAGATGGCCTTCGGCCGCACGGCGGCCGCGGCGGACACGCCGCGCGCGGCGGCGGGCGCGCCGCAGGCACCGCGCACGGTGCCGGCCGAGGTCGCCTGACGTGGCATCGACGCAGCCTCCCGCGCTGCGCGTGACGTTCCCCGGGACCGGTCGGCCGGCCGCGGCGTTTCCTGCCGCGGAGGGTGCGGTCGTGGCCGTCGGGCGGCCGTCGAGCGCCGGACCGGCGCCGGACGTCGCGCTGCAGGATGCTTCGGTGAGCCGGAGGCACGCGGAGTTCGCGTGGCGCGCGGGACGCTGGCAGGTGCGCAGCGTCGGCAAGGGCGGGTCATCGCTCGACGGACGGCCGCTCGCGGCGGAGACGTGGACGCCGCTTGCGTCGGGTGCGACGCTTGCGATCGGTCCGTACCGCATGCGCCTGGCGCTTGGCGATGCGGTCGCCAGCGTGTCCGAGACGCTGATGTTCGACGACGGCGTGGGCGACCGCGCCGAGGCCATTCCCCGACAGCGGCTCGAGTCTGCCCAGGTGAGGCTCTCCGCGCTCATCGCTGCCGCGCGCCGGATCGGCGCGGCCGACGAGCTGGACGCGCTGGCCGAGGCCGTCGTCCACACGCTGGCCGAGAGCGGGGATTTCGACCGAGCGCTCCTGGTGCGCGCCCGCGGTGCGGATGCGGCGGACGAGGGTGCCGCGGGCGACCGTGCCGCAGCCGACGATGCGTGGACGCCCATCGCCAGCTGGGCTGCCTCGGAGCACGTGCGCGCACTGCCAGTGAGCCGGACGCTCCTCGCCGAGGCGCGGCGGACCGCCTCCACGGCGCAGGTGTCGCGGGCGGGCGCGGCGGCCGTGCGCATGACCGACAGCCTGATGGCCTCCGGCGCCACGACGGCGATCTGCGCACCGGTGCCGGCGCACGACCCGCCGCGGGTCTTCCTGTACGCCGACACGCGCGCCGGCGGCCGCCTCGGCGATGCCGCGGTGCCGTACGCCGACATGGTGGCGCAGCTGGCAGGCCTGGCGATCGCGGCGCTCGAGCGGCGCGAGGACCGCATCGAGCGCGAGCGGCTCGAGCGCGAGATCGACGTCGCGCGCCGCATCCAGGCCGGGACGTTCCCGTCGGGCTACGCGGTCGCGCGTGGGTGGGAGATCGCCGCCGAGAGCCGCCCGGCGGACTCCTGCGGCGGCGACGCGTTCGACGTGGTGCCGATGCGCGGCGACGCCGTGGACGACGACGGCGGCGAGCCGGACGGGTACGTGCTCTCGATCGCCGACGCGACCGACCACGGCGTGGCCAGCGCGCTGTCGAGCGTTCAGGTGCGCGCGATGCTGCGTCTTGGGCTGCGAACCGGGCGGCCGATCGTGCGGATCGCCGAGCAGGTGAACGCGCAGCTCTGCCGCGACCTGCCGGACGGCCGCAACGTGACGGCGTGGTTCGCGCGCCTCGACGCCGCCACCGGCGAGGTCCACGCCGTGTCCGCGGGGCAGGGGCCGATCCTCCTCTACCGCCGCGCCGAGGACGCGTTCGAGGTCCACGGCGCCGACCAGCCGCCCCTCGGGGTGGTGCCCGTTCCCTACGACGACGCGGAGTCGCGCCGGTTCCGGCTCGAGGCCGGCGACCTGCTGGTGGCCCTCACCGACGGCTACTTCGAGGCGCCCGCGGCCGACGGCAGCGACCGCTTCGGCGACGCGCGGGTGATGGAGGCGGTGCGCGGCGCGCGCGACGGCACGGCACACGAGGTGCTCGGGGCCCTCAAGCGCGCGGTGGAGTCCTTCACGGGCGGCGCGCCGCTCGAGGACGACCGCACCGCGCTCGTCGTGCGGCGCGTGCCGTGAGCGCGCCCGGCGCGCGCCTCAGTTCTGGTGGGTGAAGTCGGCGGTGTCCGCCGCGTCGATCCAGGTGCGCATGTCGAGCAGCTCGCCGATCGACGAGCTGCCGACGCTGCCGTCGGCGCGCAGCACGGCGGTCTTGCCGTTGTAGCGCCTGAGCGGCACGCTCTGGTTCACGTTCACCCCCAGCACGCCGGTATCCGTGCCGCCCTGCGGCGCCGCGGCGAGGATCGGGGCAAGCCATGCACCGGCGCCGCCGCCGACGGCGCCTGCATCAAGCCCCTGCATGGTGCCCATGAACGGGCCCCACACCACCTGCTGCGCCAGCATCGGCGGCACCACCCAGGCGCTGCCGGGAAGCGCGTCCTCGCCGGAGGTCGTGTCGCGGTAGGTGCCGGGCGCGCGCAGGGTGCTCGAGAAGAAGATGCCGAGTTCGCCGGATCGGGCGATGTGCGAGAGGCGCGTTGCCGTCAGGCCGCCGTTGCGGGCCGCGGTGCCGCCCTGCGGCGTCCATGCGGCGTTCTCGAAGGCCATGGCGGAGTTCTCCCACCATCCGCCGACGTAGTAGGCGTTGTAGCCGAAGGCCGGCTGCAGGGCGAGGGCGCTGCCGCCGACGGTCACGGCATTCGACATCCAGCCCGGGATGGCCGGCTCGCCCACCCAGTCCTCGGGCAGGTCGCTCTGCCGCTCGACCGACCCTTCCTCGGCGCGGTAGGCCAGGAGCGTGCCGTACGGGTCGTCCAGGAAGCGTGCGAGGCGCCACGGGTAGGTCTGCGACACGCTCGTCGGAAGCTGCGCGCCGGACATGTTGCGGTAGTTGACGCGCCACGCAGCCTGCGTCGGCTCGTCGATGAAGCCGGGCAGCAGCTGCTCCTCGTACGTGTTCGCGTACTGGCTCCATGCGGCATGCACGCCGCGCATCAGGTTCAGTTCCTTGGTCTTGCGCGCGGTGCCGAGGGCGCTGCGGACGCCGGCGATGATGATCCCGGTGAGGAGCGCGATGATGCCGACGGTGACCAGCAGCTCGACGATCGTGAAGGCGGCGCGGCGGGTCGTGGGATGCAGGCGGTTCCGCATGGCGTGTCTCCTGAAGATACGGGATCGGGGCGGCGAGCCGGCAGGCGCACCGCGGGAATCCACCCGTGTCATCGGCCGTCGAGGAGCCACTGCGCGAGGAAGGCCGTGCCCCGTTCCTTCGCGTCGGAGGCGAACCGGCCGAAGCCGGCGTGCTCGTTGGGCGCGCCGGTGGGGCCGTAGGCGTGCATCGTGATGCGGTCCGGGCGGGCGGAGCGGCGGCGCAGCTCGTCGACGAACTCGCGCTGGCCGTCGGCCGGCACCCACTCGTCGAGCTCGTTGTGGAGGGCCAGGAACGGGATGTCGCGCCAGGCGTCGAGGTGCCGGATGGGGTCCATCGCCGCCACGCGGGCGGGGTCGAACATGGCGCGCCGTTCCTGCCAGCGCCAGCTGCCGATGCTGCACTCGACCATGGCGCACTCGAACGCGTGCGGGCGGCAGAGGCGCACCATGGTGGCCATGCCGCCGGCACTCATCCCGCCGACTGCCCGGCGACAGCCGGCGTGCTCGCCGGAGGCGTCGAGGTCGGCGACGACGGCGTCGATCTCGGCGGCCATCCGCTCGACCACCTCGAGCGTGCGCGCGGGATCCTGCAGCCCGGCATCGAACCGCTCGCCGTGGCCCGGCAGGTCGAGCGCGCACGAGGCGATGCCCGCGCGCGCCAGGCGCAGGTAGCGGCCGGGGTCGAGTTCCTTGGTCACCGTGCGCCCGTGCATCCACACCAGGACGGGGGCCGGGCGCGTCGCGCGTCCGGTGGCCGCGTCGAGGTACGGGTGCACGAGGAGCGCCGGCACCTGCCCGCCGGCCAGCCGCACGGTGCGCGACATCGCCGCAAGCGACGACGGGAGCTGTCCGAAGGGCTGCGGCACGGGCGGCGGACTGTAGCAGCCCGTATCCTCGGCATCGTGCACTCACGCGTGGTCATCATGGGCGGCGAGCATCGCTCGCGCGTCCTGCGCACGCCGGCCGGCGCCGACGTGACGCGTCCGATGACCGGGCGCGTGAAGGAGAGCATCTTCAACATCCTCCGCGGCTGGTTCGACGACGCGGTGGTGCTCGACCTCTTCTCGGGCGTGGGCACCATGGGCCTGGAGGCGATGAGCCGCGGCGCGCGCGCCGCGGTGCTCGTCGAGCGCGACCGTGACGTGATCGACTGCCTGGAGGAGAACGTCCGTGCGCTGCACCTCGAGGGCAAGGCGGTCGCCGTGCAGGCGGATGCGCTGTCGCCGGCGGCGCTCGCCGACCTGCCGGGGCCGGTGACGGTGGCCTTCATGGACCCGCCGTACCCGCTGGCCGAGCAGGCGAGCGGCCGGCGCAGGATCCTCGAGCAGTGCGCGCGGATCCGCGGCGTGATGGCCGACCGCGGGTGGCTGCTGCTGCGCCTGCCCTACGAGCTGTCGCCCGACGAGCGCCCGGTGCCGGGCTTCGACGGCCCGGAGATCCGGTCGTTCGGCGACATGCACGTCCACCTCTGGTCCGTGAGGGCGAACGAACCATGATCATCGCGACCGCCGTCCTCGCGCTGTGGATCGCCGCCGACGTCGGCGGAACCGCGGCTCCTGCCGTTCCCGCGCCCGCCGCCGACACGGCGCCCGCGCCCACACCCGTCGGGCCCGCCTCGCCGCCGACGGCCGCCGAGGTGGATGCCATGGTGCGCGAGGGGCTCGCGTTCCTCGTCTCGGCCCAGGAGGGCGAGCCGCGCGCGCAGTGGCCGTACGAGGGCGTCTACCGCGTCGGCGGCCAGATCCCCTTCGGCTACCGGATCGGCGGCACGTCGATCGTGGGCGAGTGCCTGGTGCGCATGCCCGGCTACGCGTCGGACGCGGCGCGGCGCGAGGCCGTCGCGCGTGCGTGCCGGTTCGTGTGCGCCGGCACCGCCGAGCCGCTCATGGACCCCGTCTACGACGCGGGCTACGACGTGCGCGGCTGGGGCTACTGCTACGGCGCGCGGTTCCTGCTCGCCCTGCGCGCGGCGAAGGCCGTGCCGGCGGGCCAGGAGGCCGAGGTCGACCGTGCGCTCGGCTGGTACCTCGACGCCATGCAGCGCACCGAGATCCCCGAGGTCGGCGGGTGGAACTACGCGCGCCAGCCCGGCATCGAGACCCCGTGCCCGATGTCGCCCTTCATGACGGCGCCGTGCCTGCAGGTGCTGTTCGAGGCGCGCGCACAGGGGTTGAAGGTCGATGCGGCGGTGGTGTCGCGCGCCCTCGATGCGCTCGAGCGCTGCCGGACCGGGGACGGCAACTTCGCCTACAGCGCGCAGCGCCAGACGCGCGAGCCCGCGCGGACCATGCCCGGCGCCATCGGCCGCATGGTGTGCGGGGAACCCGTCCTGATGCGCGCGGGGCGCTCCGATGCCTCGCGCGTGCGTGCGTCGGTCGACGCGTTCCTCGAGCACTGGATCGAGCTCGAGAAGCGGCGCCGGAAGAACGGCACGCACGTGGCGCCCTACGGCGTGGCGCCGTACTACTTCTTCTTCGGCTTCTTCCACGCAAGCGACGCGGTCGAGATGCTTCCCGAGGCCGAGCGCGGCGAGTACCGCCGGCAGCTGGTGCAGCTCGTGGCCGCGGTGCGCGACGCGGACGGCACGTGGGACGACCGCGTCTTCCCGCGTTCCCGCAGCTTCGGCACCGCGATGGCCATCATGGCGCTCCGGCGCCCGGACCTTCCCGCGCCGGCCGCGTGGACCACCCCCGGCGAACCATGAGCGAGTTCCGCGTCGGCGTCATCATTCCCGCCGCAGGCCGGAGCACGCGCTTCGGCCTCGGCGACAAGATCTCCCAGGACGTCGGCGGGCGGCCGATGCTCCTGCGTGCCGTCGAGCTCTTCGCGAAGCGCGACGAGGTGGGCGCCATCGTGGTCGCCGCGCCGCCCGATTCGCTCGAGGAGTTCCGCGAGCGGTGGGGCACGCAGCTTGGCTTCCACGGCGCGCGCATCGTGGCCGGCGGCACGGTCGAGCGCTGGGAGACGGTGCGCAACGCGCTGGCGGCGGTGCCGGATGACTGCACCCACGTCGCGGTGCATGATGCAGCGCGCCCGGCGGCGGGCGAGGAGCTCCTTGCCCGCGTCTTCGACGCCGCGCGCGTCCACGACGCGGTGATCCCGGGCGACCCGGTGACCTCGACGCTCAAGCGCGTCTCCGACGAGACGGTCGACGCCGAGGAGGCGGATGCCGTGGCGGACTCGATCCTCGGGGACATCTCGGAGACCACCAAGATCAAGGGCCGGCGCGTGGTGGGCACCGTGCCGCGCGAGCGGCTGGTCGCCGTGCAGACCCCCCAGGTCTTCCGCGCCGAACTGCTGCGTCGCGCCTATGCGCAGGCGGACCTCGCCGGCGCCACCGACGACGCGATGCTCGTCGAGCGCCTGGGCGCCGAGGTGATCGTGGTCGACGGCGACCCGCGCAACGTGAAGGTCACGACGGCGGCGGACCTGGCGCTCGTGCGCGCGATCCTTCGCCGCTGACGCCGTCGGTCCGGCCGATCGTGAGCGTGGTGCGCCGGGCCGGCGCGCCGGCATCGCCGCCGCGTGCGCCGAGGAGCGGCCTCGCCAGGAGCCAGAGCGCCGCGAGGGCACCGAGGGACGCGATCCAGAACTGCCAGTCGCCGATCGGCATCAGGGGGCTCCGTTCAGGGCGGCGACCGCCGCATGCGTGGCGAGCGCGGCTGCGTACGCGACCGCCGTCATCCATCCGAGCTGGATCGCGGGCCACTTCCATGACCCCGTCTCGCGCCGCGTGACCGCAAGCGTGGGCAGGCACTGCATCGCGAGCACGAAGAAGACGAGGGCCGCCGCGGTGGTCGGTTCGTCGAAGACCAGCGTGCCATCCGCGCGCGGCATGGAGGCCACGCGCTCGAGCACCGAGTCGTCGCCGGGATCGGCGTCGGTGCCCGCGCCGGCCAGGACACCCATGGTGCTCACGAACACCTCGCGCGCCAGGAAGCTCGTCAGGACGCCCACCGTGAGCTGGCTGTCGAAGCCGAGCGGCGCGAAGGCCGGCTGCACCGCCTCTCCGAGCTGGCCCGCAAAGCTCGAGGCCTGCTGCGTGCGCCCGTCGCCCCCGGCGGCGCGCGGGAAGGCGCTCAGCCACCACATCACCACCGAGATCGCCAGGATCGTGGTGCCGGCGTTGCGCACGAAGACGCTCGCACGGTCCCAGGTGGTGAGGAACGCGTTGCGCAGGCTGGGGACGCGGTAGGGCGGCAGTTCCAGGACGAGCGCCCGTCCGGGCCCGCGCAGGATGGTGCGCCGTGCGAGGAGTGCCGTCAGCAGCCCCGCCGACGCGCCGAGCGCGTAGCAGCCCACGAACGCCGCGCCCGCGAACCATGCCGGCCGGCCGACCGAGAGGATCCCGATCAGGAGGACGTACACCGGCAGCCGCGCGCTGCAGCTCATGAACGGCGCCACCAGGATGGTGGCGAGGCGCTCGCGGTCGTCGCGGACCAGCCGCGTCGACATGATGCCGGGCAGCGCGCAGGCGTGGCTCGAGAGGAGCGGCACGAACGACGGCCCGGCGAGCCCGAAGCGGCGCATCACGCGGTCCACCGCGAACGCCGCGCGCGCGAGGTACCCCGAGTCCTCGAGCAGCGAGAGCAGGAAGAAGAGGAGGCAGATCTGCGGCAGGAAGACCAGCACGCCGCCGATCCCCGCCACGATGCCGTCGGCCACGAGCTCGGCGAGGATCCCCTCCGGCAGGCGTGCGCGCACCGCCTCGGCCGCCGAGCCGAACAGCAGGTCGATCAGGTCCATCGGCACGCTCGCCACCATGAAGATCGCCGAGAAGAGCGCGGCCATGGTGACGGCGAACACGGCGATCCCGAGGAACGGGTGCGTGAGCGCGACGTCGATCCGGTCCACCAGCGCATCGCCGGCCGACTCGGGCGGCGGGCCCGCGACGGCGCGCGCCACGCCGTCGGCCCACGTGGCGAGCGCGGCGGGCGAGGCGTCGGCGGCCGGGAGCTTCTGCAGCCGCGCGACGAGCGCGTCGTTGCCGAAGGGAAGCGTGGTCACGGTGTCGAGCGCCACGTCCAGCGCTGGCATCCCCTCGCCGGTGCGGCCGCTCACCGGCACCACCGGGCAGCCGAGGCGGCGCGCGAGTTCCGCCGGGTCGACCGACGGCGTGCGCGCCTTCGCCGCGTCCCACATGTTGAGCGCCACCACGGCCGGCAGCCGGTGCGCGAGCGCCTGCGCCGCGAACTGCAGGTTGCGGCGCAGGTTGGTGGCGTCGACCACGACGAGCATCGCGTCCGGCGCGCGGCCGTCGAGCGCGCCGCGCAGGCTGTCGCGGCACACCTGCGACTCCGGGACGTCGATCGACAGCGAGTACGTGCCCGGCAGGTCCATGAGCTCGAGCTCGGCGGCCCCCGACGGCGCCCGGTGCGTGCCGACGCGGCCCTCGACGGTCGAGCCCGGGAAGTTCGCCGTGCGCGCGCGCACGCCGCACAGGCGGTTGAAGAGCGTGGTCTTCCCGGTGTTCGGGTTCCCCAGGACCGCGATGCGCGGCATGCGCGCGCCGGCCGGCCGCTCGTCGCCGCCCGCCGCGGTCATCGCGCCGCGCCCGCGTCGTCGATCGGGGTCACCAGGATGCGGCGCGCGACGTCGGCGGAGATCCCCAGCCGCGTGGAGTCGATCTGCACGATGCACGGCGTGCCCGGGCTGCAGACGCGGATCTGGCATTCGTGGTGCATGCCCATCGCATGCAGCAGGCAGCGGTCGCCCTCGGGGAGGTCGGCGATGTCGGCGCAGTGCACGATCGCCCGCTGGCCGCGCTGCAGCTGGGTGAGCGGGATGCGCACGGTCGCGCCGGGCTCGTCGGGCGCGGCGCTCATGGCACGGGCGCGTTGCCGGCCGGGGCGCCGGGGTTCGCCGGCACGGTGGCGTCGGCCGGGGGCGCGGGCACCACCGACTTCACGTCGAGGTCGAAGAGGAACTCGACGTAGGGCGCCACCATCGGGATCGACTCGAACGCGCCGCGGTCGGGGCGGTCGGCGTTCACGCGCACGCGGGGCGTGACGACCGCGGTGACGGCGATCGGCCCCTGGGCCGGCTGGCCGTTGGCGACGATGCGCTCGAACGTGCCCTGCGACACGGTCGCCGGGACGCGGAACTCGCGGACGCCGTTCCTGAAGATGACGGTGAACCCGACCTGCCGGCCGTTCGCCCGGACGGGGATCGTGGGGTCGAGCTGCCCGGTCCACGTCACCTGGCGGACGTAGTCGCGGTTGGCGCGCGTGGCGAACGCCCGCAATGCCTGCACGTGCTGCTCGAAGAGCCGCTGCGTCGACCTCGACGGCGGGTCGTCGGGGAACGCGGCAAGGTAGTCCGCCTGCAGCGACGCCAGCAGTCCGCCGGGCCCGATCGAGGGATCCGCCGGCACCGGTGGTGGCGGTGGGGCGGGGATCTCTCCCCCACGCGCGCCGCCCGAGGCCGCGGCGGCGAGCTTGGCCTCGAGTTCCTTGATCCGTGCCTTGGCGGCGTCAAGCTCGGCCTGGCTGTCGGCGAGCTGGCGGCGCAGCCGGTCGATTTCCTGGCGCAGGTCGGCGGCCGACTGGTCGGCGGCCTGCGGCACGGCGGGGGCGCCCGCGGGGGCCGTGGCGGCGGCGAGGAGGGCGGCG
>Ga0075471_10001817_pt1 | contig 14097 bp, 6 predicted proteins | sample DEB19_08_DNA_2_FD_74787 | JGI IMG/M metagenome (GOLD analysis project Ga0075471, IMG submission 74787) | Aqueous microbial communities from the Delaware River and Bay under freshwater to marine salinity gradient to study organic matter... | ecosystem: Environmental > Aquatic > Marine > Coastal ... | reverse complement strand
AGAGCCTGATCAACCAACGGAGTGGTCTCTTGGGCTGCAGCTGCCGTACAGGCAAAAATCATCAGCAAGGCTATCACGTGTTTCATAGGAGTGCGTCTCTTGTTGGTGCTTTTGAGCGGTAGTTTATAGAACTTTCATGCCTCTTGGAATCGGGATACAGTCGGCAAAATTGGGTAAATCGGTGGATGATTCTATCTCAATCAATGCGGCTAAACTGCGGCCAAGCAGGATTTTCGTTCCTTCAGCATCACGAGGCGAATGACTGATGATCAGGTCCGCGGATTGATCAGTCCTGAATCTACCGAGAAACTGTAAGCACATAATAGGTCCATCATACTTCCGGTGTTAGTTCCCCGCTAAATCTCAAATTGCCCACCTGCAGGAATTATCCTTGCCAAGTCTCGTTCCTATTCCTTGAAAATACCTCTACCGTGGGTTCTCACAGATCAATATCTTGATGTTAACGGACTAAGTTTGGATGCGTTCCTCCTGACTGTCATGACTCCTTTACTCAACTCCTTTGCCATGCGACTTGAAGTCTTTCACTCGATCAAAGTATTCACGATACCGGTGCTTTGGCTGCTGGTTGGTTCACCTGTCGCAGCGGATATTAAGCTGCCTGCTATGTTCACCGATCATATGGTGCTACAAGCAGACCAGTCAGTGCCAGTGTGGGGCTGGGCAGAGCCTGGGGAGGATGTCAGCGTATTAGTGGCTGGACAAACGCACACAGTTAAAACCGATGGCGCGGGGCATTGGCGTGTGCAACTCGATCCGTTGAAGTCAGGCGCAGTGGGTACGTTGACGGTGCAGGGTTCTAATCGAATCGTGATCAGTGATGTGCTCGCTGGCGAAATATGGCTCGCATCGGGCCAGTCGAATATGCACTTCAACTTCCTACAGAAAGTTCCAAACCTGGAGAGCATACTATCGGATTCCGATGATCCATGGATTCGGCAATTCACCGTGGTGCGTAATGACAAGTTGCAGACGCCACAGGATTTGGCGGGAGTGTGGCGCGCGGCTAATCGCGTGAATCTGACCTCCAGCCGTACCGATGGTGATTCGGCAGTCGCCTATTTTTTCAGCCGTGAGATACGGCGTAGATTAAACCGCCCGGTTGGTGTCTTACATGCCTCGATTGGCGCAACACCGATTCAAACTTGGATGCCAGGTGGTATGGGCTATGAAAAGATGATTTCTCCACTAGCACCTTATAGTATTCGTGGTGCAATTTGGTATCAGGGCGAGAGCAACGTTCAGAGGTCACAAGCCGATATTTACGGCGATTTGTTTTCGAAGCAAGTGGCATCGTGGCGAACGTTATGGGGACAAGGTAACTTCCCATTCCTCTACGTACAGATTGCTCCCTTTCGCTATTCTCCGAAAAGAATTGGACCAGCCAAGGATCATCCGGTCAGTCCAACGGAACTTCCCCGGTTCTGGGAAGTGCAGGCGGCAGCGCTCGAGAGAATTCCCAACAGCGGCATGGCGGTGATTCACGATTCGATAACGGACCTCGACAACATTCATCCCGCCGACAAACGCGTACCCGGCGAGCGGCTTGCGCGGATTGCACTGGCGAAAACCTACGGGATGCAGGATGTGTCTTACGAAGGCCCACGCTACCGCGAGATGAGTATTGAGGAGACACGTATTCGGCTAACATTCTCAGCAGTTGGCTCTGGCCTGGTAACACGCGATGGTCAACCTCCGACGTTGTTCGAGATCGCTGGAGAGAATCAGCGATTTGAACCAGCGGAAGCAATTATCGAGGGAGAAACAGTGATTGTTCAATGCTCTTCAATCTCTAAGCCAGTTGCTGTGCGTTTCGGTTGGAGCGAGGAAGCCAGGCCTAATTTGATGAACAAAGAAGGTCTACCCGCCGCTCCCTTTAGAACGGATAAGTGGTGATCGGAAGATTCGTACTGAATAAGTGAGATTTCATGCCTAAGCCCCATCACGTCGTAGACGAATCGATCAAATGCCTCCAGGAGGATCCCCTGTTGGCTGACCTCGGTCCAGCAGCGTGGGAGCGACTACGTCAAGTGATCATTAGAGCGGTCGCTAGTGAAAATGAGGCATGCATGATCAATTTATGGAATGCCGCTGAAGGCGATGAACGGGATGCCATGGTCCAGCGGTTCGCTGAGATCGAAGAATTATTTCAAAGCAGCGGTTATGAATCTGTGGCTCCCCATTGCCGTGATACTTCATTTTGGACTCGTTGGTATCCTGGGCTGGATAATGATCATATGAGCGTTGGCAGCGTGCTGGATACGATGCCCGGATTTAATGACGAAGACATTCCGGCAATCATCCGTGCATTCGAAAGCCCTGACAGCCCCTTGAAACTGCCCGGAGCCTGCACGCTCGAGCATCATGACGTATTGCATGTTTTGCTCGGGCGTGGTTTGGTAGATCAGGATGAGGCCTTTGTTCTAGGATTTACTGCAGTGGCCGATCCTGATTTCAGTGACGAAGACATGGATCGATACAAGTTTGCTTTTAGTCTCTATCCCGAGCCCTACTGCATTCGCGGTTGCGACTTGATTGCTTTCGATCTTGGAGTAGAGGCGGCGCGCAAAATGGAATTGCGGAATATTATTGATTTGGACGTCGAAAAGATCCTGCCTCAATCGATCGGTCAAATGCGCCGAGACTTGGGGATCGATAAAGAGGTTTTGTTAGACAGCTATGCGGAGGAATTACGACGCATCCCTACTCCCTGGAGCAAACGGCTTCCCAAGCGACTTGCCTAAAGACTCGAACGTGGTGGCTCTCACATACACCTTGATGAATTTGCAGCAAACAGCCAGTGAGGCTTACAGCCCATTTGGGATTGTCCATTTGTCCATTATCTTGAAACGGATCAAGTGCGTCTTCACTCGACGATGGCTGCGATCATTTTAAAAAGTCGTTCGATCGCTTCGTGAGGCGAACTCACGCATGGGTGCAAATAAGCTTTCGTCAACTAAGTCGCGTGTCGGAACGATCGTGGAATTAGGTTATGACTTTGGGGATACCCACTCGCGCAGCCAGTTCCTACGCGTCCTAGATCTGTTCCTTTTTCCGACTCGAATTAAACTCAAGAGATGAGACTCTTTCTTTCCTAGTGGTCTATCACTAGGTAGCGGCGATTAGAACCATTGATGGTCCAGAGGTTTGCCATCATCCTCAGTGCGACTAACACACTGTAACGGAGCAGTTCATGTATCGAAGCTCAGCTTTTCGATATTTGCGTCGACACTTAAATGCTGCATTTTACGCAGAGCGGCTTGGAGTGACGTCGCAAGAGGCGATCGATAGATTGTCAGTACAGTCACAGCAGAAGCAGGCGAGATCATTACTGCGACGTGACTTTGTCAAACGAACAGGCTCGGCGCTGGCAGCGGTGGCTGGTGCGGGTTCGCTGGCGAATCTGCCAACTGCTCGAGCTGCACCGCGTAGGGGAAGTGACCTTTCAATAGGGATCGTCGGTGGTGGACTCGCAGGCTTGACTGCTGCGCGGCAATGTGTTCGCGCTGGCGCGAAGGTCACGGTTTACGAAGCAGCAGCCCGACTGGGTGGGCGTGTGCGTTCTGCGCGAGGCACCTTTCCTGGGCAAGTAGCTGAGCTAGGTGGGGAGCTGATTGATAATCTTCACAAGACTGTGTTGGGTTATGCCCAGGAATTTGACTTGCAAATTGAAGATGTCAATAAGGTTGATGGTGAGGTCTTCTATCACTTCTTTGGCCAACAATATTCCGAGGCGGAGGTAGTCGACCAGTTTCGGCAGTTCGTACCGATCATGAAGGAAGATATCCGGCGGCTTTCTGGGGAAGTCTCCGCTTTGGCGTTTACTCCCAATGATCGAAGACAAGACCTGATTTCCCTGCAAGATTATCTCGAGGGTAACAATGCTGCTGGTGTCGCGGCTGGTCAGCTTGTGCGCGAGGTAATTCGCGTAGCCTACACGATCGAGTACGGCTTGGAGGCCTTCGAGCAAAGCTCAATTAATTTTTTGCATTTCATTCATGCTGATAATCGCTCCGAATTCAAACCTTGGGGAGTGTTCAGTGATGAACGCTATCACATCATAGGAGGCAACGATCAGATCGTATCGCGCTTGGCAGCGGAGCTTGCGTCTATCATCGAATTCGGTCGCATGCTGGTTCGTATTTCACGCAGGTCAGATGGACGGTTACAGCTTGATTTTGGTGTCAATAAAACGGTTAGCCGCACGCATGACCGAGTGATTTTGGCCATACCGTTTACAACTCTGCGCGGTGTCGAGCTTGATCGTAGTTTGGCTTTGCCATCTTGGAAACGCGATGTGATTGCGAAGTTTTCCCTCGGGGACAGCACCAAACAAATGATCGGTTTCCGTGGGCGTCCATGGGCTGAGTTGGGTGGCAATGGCGCGTCATATTCGGACTTGGCAAACCTCCAATGCACCTGGGAGACGAATGTTTCGCGCAGCAGTCCCGAGCAGGCCATCCTGACCAATTTCTCCGGCGGTATGCATGCGTTACAGATCAATCCCAATCGGCCGCAGCAGGAAGCCGCGTTGTTTCTAGATGCACTTGAGCAGGTTTTCCCAGGCTCAAAGTCGCATGCGATTCAGAGTGGCCAGAACTTTTTGACTGAACTGGCGCATTGGCCCTCCAATCCGCTCGTGAAGGGTGGCTATTCGTGCTACCGAACTGGCGATTTCACATCGTTGGCCGGTCTGGAAGGCTTGCCCTTTGGCAATCTACACTTCGCCGGCGAACATACCGACTCCTTCTATAGTTGGCAAGGTTTCATGGAGGGAGCTTGCTTGTCGGGATTGCGCGCGGCTGCTGAAGTTTTGAGCGTCTAAGTCTGAGCTGGAAATGTGCCAGCTAGCAGAGCCAAACTCGGGCTACTCTTACTTATTAAGGCTCGCTCCACACGTATGCTGAGGGAGGCGAGCCGGTAAGTACAATAGGTAAGCCCAGTACGAATCCAAACTCCAGTTACGCACAACCACCTGCGGATGCTTTGACGGGTGCCCTAGTTCAAAGGCTGGGTGGCTCGCAGATAGGCGAATAAATCTCGTACCTCTTGCTCACTGAGGTTATTGAGTAAGCCTTCCGGCATAATTGACGTCGGCGAGGCTCTCATCGATTCGATATCGTCGCGTGGAACGACAATTGTTTGGCCATCCGCCGTACGCAAGACAATGATACGATTATCCTGATCAGCTATAAATCCATTCAGCGCTAGACCGTCGCCAGTCAAAATGATGAAGGGTTCGAAGCCTTCTCGAATCTGTAGGGATGGATTGACGATGTTGACCAGCATCGTAGCCAGATCATCGCGTTTGTACTGAGTTAAATTAGGGCCGATTAGTCCACCTTCCTCAAACAGGACGTGGCATTTACCACAGTGTGTCTTATAGAGAAGTTTCCCTTTGTATGGATTGCCTGTTCCGTTAGCTAGTTGAGCAGTAATCTCAAGCAGCTTCTTGCGCAATTCATCACTGTTAGAACCTTTGAGCCCATCCCAATGCTTGTTGAGTGACTTTTCTATTGACGCGTCAGCGTGCAAGGCCATGCGCTGGACTACTGACAGCGGTACACTGCTCGGCGAGACTTTACCGGCATCGATGGCGGCTAGTAATGCTCGAGTCCAACTGGGGCGTGAGGCAAGTAGAGACACAGCTACGCTGCGAGGTTCTCCAGAGAGTCGGTCGATGAGCGCGACAAGTTTCTCGCCTACCTGAGGCTGATCGTAGGCTTGCAGTGCGGTCATAGCAGCGATTTGCACATCGGGTACAGAAGAAGACTCGACGATTGACACAATGGCATCGCGAGCATTGCTGGGATGAATTTGTCCCAGAACTTGCAAGTACTGGATGCGCTCGGCATTTTTTGCTTTCTCGTTGGAGACGATCTTGAGTGCTTGATCAATTGCGCTTGGGTCCGCTTGCCGGAGTCGTAGCGCCAGGGAACCGCCACCTCGCTTGGCCATGATCGCAATCAGTTCTTCGGGTAGGCCAGCCAAAGGCCGTCCTTCGTAGGCTTTCTCAAAGCCATCCATTAGTAAACGGATATCATCATTTCCTGGGGCTAGTTCAAGTAGTCGTGCTGCGGCTAACAAGTCTTTCTGACTGCCTGCTTGAGCCAACCTTCGCATCACCGATTCAATTATCTGCTTGCGCGCGATTGGTTGCTGCCAAATCGCGGGTGATTCGAACAAGCCAATAATCTCTTCTCGATTCAGTTCAGCTTTGGATTCTATGGCCCACCAAAGTAGTAAAGGTATATGAGGGTCGCTAGCATCTTCGCTGTGCTCTATCAGCTTGGCGACGATGGGCAAGCATTGCTCGCTAGGTAATCGACGAGCAGAACAAGCGAGTTGACTTCTGACTTCAACGTACGGTTCTCGTTCCGCCAGTTGGACTAGCGCGTTACTAAACCGCGGTGAGATAGCTTGCGAATCACACGCCAGCCGCACCGCCCAGAGGCGAACATAGGGATCAACATGTTGTAATGCCTTGAGTGAAGTCTCCTCGGTCAGCCCTCCCAATCGATTCAGTGCCCACAGCAGTTCAAGCGATTCCTGTCCGGAGGTACTAAACAAGCGCGACTCAATAGCCGATATCGAAGCTTGATCTTGTTCGAACGCAATGAGTCGTTGAGCAGTTTGACGCGTCCATTTATTGGAGCTCTTGAGTTGGTTGAGTAGATCAGCGGTCTTTCGACCATTGAATTCACCAGCCTGGTAAACGGGCGCATCCGTTTTCTTCAAGCGATAGACACGACCACTCTCGCGATCAATGCGCCCTTGATAATGAGCCGCATGATCAATGCGTTGCTCGTACATATCTGCAATATAGATAGCGCCGTCAGGACCTGCTTGAATGTCGACGGGTCGGAACCAAGGATCATCGGTCGAAAGAGCTTGACCGATATCGCTAGTTTTAAATGTTGACCCCTCGGGGGATACTTGCGAGAACACGACATGACTCAACAATGGCGAAACACCGAATAGCTTTCCCTCGTAATCACTCCCCAGTGCACCACCCTCGTAGATCACGAATGTATGAGTGAATCGCGGCACGGAGTGGTGCTGCATCATCGGGAAGTAGCCATAGGTATACGGGTTGGAAAGGGCGCCATGTTTGCCGAAGCCCTTTTGATAATAGCCTCCCTGGACGTAATGGAACCCGCGAGTATCACCCCCGTTGTGGCCTGAGAAGACTCTCCCTTTCGCATCGAACTCCACGCCGAAGGAATTGCCCCCTCCCTCAGCAAATATTTCGTAGCGGCGAGTTGGCGGATGGTAACGCCAAATCAATTGCCCCATGGAGTGTACCGGCTGCTCCTTGGTCCCATAGCGACGGATGTTGCCCGTAACGGTACTACCCTGCGATGCATACAACCAGCCGTCTGGCCCCCAGCGCAGATTGTTTGTTACGGAGTGCGAATCCTCCAAGCCAAAGCCTTCGAGATGCACCTCCGGATCGCTATCGGGCACATCATCGTGATTTTTGTCCGGGTAAAAGAGCAGGTAGGGTGGGTTCAAAACCCACACTCCATCACGATCGAATTCAAAGGATGTAGCTAAGCTCAAGCCCCCGATAAAAACGGAGTGTTTATCGTACAGTCCATCTGCATTTGAATCTTCATGGATTGAAATCTTGTCTGCACCCGGGTAGTGGTTAGGGGGCGGCAGAGGCACTTTGTCATACACACTTCGAAGGAACTTATCGCGACTGACCATGGTTAAGCCAGCAGGGGTGGGATACTGCAAATACTCCATCACCCACATGCGTCCGCGTTCGTCAAACTTGAGCGACAGCGGTTGGCCGATATTTGGATCCGCCACCGCGATGTCTACCTGCAACCCAGCCGACGTCTTGAACTTCTCGAGAGCAGCAGTGGGACTGAGTGGTCCATCCTCGCCAGGCAATCGACGCAATATCTTATTGGCTTCTGCCGCTGATAACACCTTCTCAAAAGGAGTAGTGGCAAGGGGCGAAGCCATTAACGGTTGACTCCATTCGGGATTATCGCCTGAGCGATATTGCCAGTCACCTTCCAAGCGGATCGCTTCATCACCTGCGAACAGAACCGGAGCGGCGACCTGAAAACCGCCTCGACCGTCGCTGTCATAGACACGTATGGACAATAGGTTAGGTTTACCAATCTCGACTATTGATCGATCGATGGGATGTCTAGAAGCTTCACCCAGTCCACTGCGAAACGCAGGTGGAAAGGAGCCGGCTGCCCCGACCTTCTTACCATTGAGAAAGAACTCGCGCGCGTCATCGACTGGTTCAACGAATAATTCAAAATCTCTTCCCCGCCAATTCTCCGGGACTTGGATAAGGCAACGATACCAGCCAAAACCTAGTTTGCCAGGTGGTGGTTTTTTCCAGACATCGGGAGCTTTCAGCGTTTGCCAATCGGCAGGTGGATCGGCAGCGTAGTTAGGGGCTGCGTGGCCTAGATACCAGTAGATAGCGAACGCTAGAGCCGCGGGTAGTGTGAATACAATCCATGTCCGAGTTTGAATAACGCGATGCTCACTAGCTAGCCTGTTAGCCATACTTGTATCTCGGATGGGAAGAAACAGAACCAGACAATCTTACTTGGTCATTACCAAAGCTATCGTTGTCGGAATCCTAAGGATTGGTTGGTGGGACTGCGCTTTTAGCAGCGGTCAACTGCCTTATTTTAGCCACAGTTGTTCTACGGGGCGTGTCGTGAGTCCTTTCCGCTGCAGTCACCCGCAGTTATCCAGGGCTACGATTTGAAAGAGTTTTAAAAAATGGGAATCAACCTATTCTAGTCGTGCAGCCTGACGCAGTTGCCCTTGAGCGGCTGCAGTCCGTGCGGAGAGAGATCGTGGTCAAGACGGCCGCCTGGATTTTATCCCGTTACTCGGCTGCCTCGCAATTGCTTTTGTCGCTGAAATGCGCTGCGTCAACTTCTTCCTCTCCGGCGCTCAGGGCCTGGGCTTTCTCGACAGGTGCAGTTGGAAGCGAAAATCTCGTTGAATTCACAAAATAGTTGACTTTTAAGAGTGTACTAACTTAACTCGAGGTCTTTTCCCTCGCCAGGTTTTGTATTTCCTAACGAGTTTGCCGTTATGAAGAATCACAAATCGTCACGTCTCAAAGATCTAAAGCTTATCGCTCATGCATCCCGATCACGGGCGCTGATTACCAGCCTGATATCTGGCGAATATGTCTCCAGTGCCTTGGGAAGATGGCAACTGATGCAGAGCCTGATGGCTAGGAGTCGGAAGACTCCTGCGAATCGAAAACGATTTCTTAATGATCTCGCCCGCGGGAAGTCGCCGGGTCCAGGGACTGCTTGGCGCGTGCTCTTTGGAAACCAGCTTGCCTCCGCGACATTCCAACGTCGATTGATTCATGAAACGCTCGAAGGCCGTCGGTTACTAACCACGAACGATTTGGTGATACCCGGAACAGCAGGCGATGATACGTTAGTTATTACGGCTACCGGCACGGATGCTGGATCTTACTCGCTCAATGGTGGGGCCAGTGTTCCTTTCTCCGGAATAACACGCCTTACTTTCAACGCGAGCAGCGGCAGCGACACCCTGACCATCAATAATCCAGCGGGCGCTCTACTGGCGCCCAGTGGTGGTATTGATTACAACGGTGGCGGTAATATGGGTGATGCTCTTAATCTGCTTGGTGGCGGTGGAGTGGGTATCACACAAACTTATTATGTTGGCACGACAACTCCCTCAATTGGATCAGGTCCTGGATCAAGTGGTGATGGACTCATTCGTTTCACTGGGACTTCCGCTGTCGATATTCGTTTCACAGGTTTGGCGCCTATCATTGATACTGTGGCGGCCGCCAGTTTGACAGTCAATGCAACGGATGCTGCTAACACGATCAGCCTGACTAACGGCACTTCCCCACGTCTCGTGGTGGCTGTGGATGCATTTGAACCCATTGAGTTTGATAACAAGGGTCAACTGGTTATCAATGGCGGCGACGGAGTCGTAGGTGGCGATGTTGCTGACAGTATTCTGCTGAATTTCAGCAATCTTCCCGTTGGACTGACGGGGATTACGATCAATGCCGACGATGGCGCAGATGCTGTGAGCTTGGAAGCATCCGCCAACGTAGCCGTCACGATCAATGGCGGTGCAGGTCTGGATATAATCAGCGTTGGCAATAACGGAACCGCGGGAAATCCTGGCTTACTTACACCTGTGGTAGGTCCAGTAATTGTTGATGGTGGAGCGGGTGGCGCGAGCCTGCTTGTCGATGGCTCGGGATCTGCCGGGCCTGCAAGCTATACGGTAACCAGTTCTACGATCTCGCGAAGTTCGCCTGGTGGTTTTGGGGGAGTATCCTATTCCAACCTGAACACCTTACAACTGGCCACTGGCTCAGGGCCAGATACAGTGACCGTTTTGAGCACGTCGGTACCGACGACTATCGATGCTAATTCTGATAACGATACGCTCATACTCAGCCCAGCCAAGTCGGTCACTGTTTTCGAACAAGCTGGTAACTATGCATTCGATTTAGGTAATCCCGGCGATGTGATCGCTATCGATTTTGAGAACGTCTTCGTAACACCTGGAAATGGCGTACTCAATATCGCAGGTGACGAAGGTCAGGGAACCAATGTTGGTGGGGCTGGAGTTGACGAAGCGGACCGAGTAGAAGTTTTTGGAAGTGCACCCAACGCGGGTGCATTGAGAATCGCCCACTCCGGCAGCTTTGCCTCGATCCCTTCAGTGGTTTATTTCACTGCGGTTACGAACTTAAACATCAGTACATTCGATCGTGACGACGACATCACAATCGACCCCTTTGCCAGTACCACAGAGACTTGGAATATTGTCTTAAATGTCGATTCAGGCAGTGGCGACGATGATCTGGTCTATGGAAACGCAAGTGTTGTTGCGATTGTCGATCCCGTTCCAAGCGGAAGCGTAGCTGGGGTAAGCGAGCATGTCACGGTGAGTCCTACTCTCATCGCCGGTACTGGTGAGATCGCTGTGCCTGGTGTTGTGACTATTCACTTTGCAAACACCGAAGACCTCAGCTTTCTATTCAACTCAGGTGTCTCGGGCGATAGCGATACGCTGACGCTGCGTAGTTTGGACGCCAACGTTTCGGACTTGTTCACTATTCGACCTGATGCGGCAGCCAACGATGCCGAACCAGTCGTCGATTTCGATGTTAATGCGACCCAAAATCTGCAGATTGAAAGAGTTTCTCAAGTAGCCCCGGGCGGTTCCCTTTCGCCGGTGAGCTCCCTAAGTTTCGTCGGCTTAAGTGCTACTGACGCGTTTGATCTCGTTCCTAGCGCTAATGGAACCGTGTTGAATATCGACGGAGGTAAACCTACTTACAATCCCTCGGCATCTGACACAGTGGTGATCGCTGCTCCTGCCAATCCGAATAATCAAGTGACCTTCCAGGTTGGTGCCACCAACGACCAAGGCACTCTACTATCCAACTTGGCCGGAACACCACGAGCCATGGTGAACTTCGCCGAGGTTGAAGGACTTACGATCAATAATGGCAGCAACACATCGCTGCTCGGTAGCAATGGTGACAATGCCATCAGCTTAGTCGGTACTTCACTAAACACACTCTCAGCGGCGATTGACGCTGGTCCAACAATCCTGGTGAATTCTTTAAACAGCCTCTCTGTCAATGGACTCGCAGGTGACGATAAGATTGAATTGACCATTGGATTGCTCGCCATTAATTCCATTTCAATTACTGGCGGTGCTCCTTCAGCCAGCGACACTGTGGTTCTGAATGGAACTGCAGCGAGTGACACGATCCTTGTCGATCAGTTGACTCAAGATGGAGGCCGGGTCACGGGCTTGGGTACGCCAGTGACCGTTGCAACCACGGAAAAACTCATTTTCAACGGTGTGGGTGGCGTCGATAGGGTGACTTTACAATCCCCTGCGAATCGACAGTTGATATCGGTCACACCGGGCTTGATGGCTGATCAAGCTAGTATTGCTATGCGCAACCTTGCCACCAACGGCGGTGGTAGCTTGCTGCCTATCGAATATCGAAACATAGGGCTTGATACGTCTGGAACAGCTCAACTCTCCTTATCGGATATCTCTGGAAATCGAGTTGACGATTTGACCGTCGAGGGGTTGTCTACTAGCGATAATTTCAGCGTCGATACCAATGGCAATGTGTACTTGGATTCAGAGGCAGCGGCAGTTTCGCTGCAACGTATGGTCAAAGTAGCTACTCCTGGTATTAGTAGCCTGAATCTGCATGGGCATGATGGTGACGATGATTTCTTTGTTCCAGGTAATCATCCTTTCACAGCTGGAATCAGCCTTGATGGAGGAAACCCATCCGCCAGCGATACGTTGATTTTTGCTGGCAGCGGTGGTGCGATCACGATGAGCTTTGCATCATCGACGATCAGCGAAACGGGTTTTGGCTCGGTAATCACATCAGGCCTAGAGCATGTCACGATCAGTGCATCAACAGCTAATTTGAGTGTTACAGCTACGACAGGAAATGATCTGGTAGAAGTAATTCCTGGTAGCAATGGCGCCAGGATTCGATGGTTGGATTCAGTTCCTGGCGGAGGGTCTGCTCCGGAAGTCAATGCGTCGCAGATCGGAGCATTGAGTATTGATTTGGGTACTGGGCTTGATGAGTTGACAGTGAAGGGAAGTACGGGAGCAGACACAATTGCGGTGACAGGTGCGAACGTTACCATTGGATTGTTCGAGGCGGTTAATTACACAGGTGCTGAAGCACTCTCCGTATTTGGACAACAAGGTGCCGATACTTTTACAGTTACTCCCAGTACAATCCCCATCTTCATTGATGGGGGAGATCCAATTGGGATCGATCCCGGCGATTCGATGACAGTTAGTGGTGGATTGGGATTCTTTCCCGGTCCGGAGAACGACGAGGGTGGCATTCCGACAGCTGGTGGAACGATTAGCTTCGACCATTTAGAGCAGGTTGTCATTTCCTCCGTAGCGGGCTGTGCGTTCTTGCTGCAGGGCACCAATGGTGATGACGACATCACGGTCACTGCGATTGATGCGACAACTACTGCGGGAGCCGATGGCATCCAGGACTTTAGCGTCTCTTTAAATACCGACCTAAGCATTTTCGTACTGAATCAACCTGATCTTTATATCGACGCCATGTCTGGTGATGACGATATTGTCATTCGCGCTGGTGCACCTAACGGAGCCGACTGGGATGTTTATGTCCGACTTGCAGGAGGTTCACCGTCCATCGGAGCGCCGCTTGAGGCAGATCGGCTAGTGTTGGAAACGCCTAATCAACTAGCTGGCTTCGACAATCTTGTCTTCACGCCAACTAGCAGCGATACAGCCACATTGATAATGGACGAGAACGCTAGTGGGACTTACGAAGCGGCCGGTACTGATTCGCAGATTGCGATAGGGCCATTTGTTTTCAGCTGTACCATGGCAAGCTACACGTATTCGTCGACCGCTGGAGGAGTCGAGCTGATTCAGTATAACGGCGAAGGTGCCCCTGGGATTGATGATAATATTTCCATAAATGGCACTGCGCTGGATGATAGTACCGTAGTCAATCCAACAGGTATTGGTTCGGGGACCTTTACGTCTGGAGCTAGCCCGTTATTTCAATTCCAGTCATTTGATAATCTGACCGTGAATCCTGGTATAGGCGGTTTTGATCGGGTGGAAATCAATGGAACAGCAGGTCCCGATGTGGTGACGTCCAATGGGAGTACCGTCACCCTGGGAGGAGCTGTCACGCTTAGCCAGGGTATCGATCAACTGGATGTCAACACCTGGGATGGTAATGACAATATTGATCTCAATCTGCAGCTCACTGGTCTCAGAAAAGTTATCCGCTTGGGTGACGGGGACGATATCGCCGATCTTGCGGGAGTAATTGCGGATTCGGCAGATTCACTGATCTATGGCGGCGACGGCGATGATTACATCGTTGGCAGCCCGAATATCGACAACATCTATGGCGGATCCGGCACCGATGTCATTTTTGGACTAGCCGGCGATGATTATATCGATGGTGGAGATGGGAATGACGCATTAACGGGTGGGCCTGGCAATGACATGCTTCACGGTGGT
>Ga0075471_10001815_pt1 | contig 14106 bp, 9 predicted proteins | sample DEB19_08_DNA_2_FD_74787 | JGI IMG/M metagenome (GOLD analysis project Ga0075471, IMG submission 74787) | Aqueous microbial communities from the Delaware River and Bay under freshwater to marine salinity gradient to study organic matter... | ecosystem: Environmental > Aquatic > Marine > Coastal ... | reverse complement strand
AGAATCAGCATGTGAACCCCTCGGCGCTCTGCTGAGCCAGCCCGTCACGAAACACCGCACCCCCTGCGGGTTCACCGGCCAGCCCTAACTTCCTTGATGGGCGCCCGTGCCGACAATAGGCCAAACCCCGCGCGCGCGTCCACCATCCAAAAAGTTGACACTTCATGGTGTCTAGATTTTGGTTCGCAAGAAGCTCCCGACGCTGGCGAGGGCGGCAGGGAGCTTGGCGGCATCGGTACCGCCGGCTTGCGCAAAGTCGGCCCGACCGCCGCCGCGGCCGCCCACTTGCGCGGCCACATGCGCGACCACCTCGCCGGCTTTGATCTTCGCGGTTTCACCGGCGGTGACGCCGGCCACCAAGGTGACTTTGCCGGCCGCATCGACCGATGCGAGCACGACCACGGCACGTTGCAGGCGATCTTTCAGTTGGTCGACGGCGGTGCGCAAGGCGCCGGCATCGGCCCCCTCGACGGTGGTCGCGACCAGCTTGATGCCGTCGAGGTCGACGGCATTGGCGGCGAGGTCGGTGCCTTGCCCCGAGGCGAGTTTGTCGCGCAGCGTGCGATTGTCTTTTTCGAGCGCGCGGATGCGTTCGAGGGCATCGCGCACTTTGGTGGCGAGATCGTCGCGCGAACCGCGCAACAGCGCCGCCGTTTCGCGCAGCAGCGCCTCGCCCGCTTCGGTGTACGCGAGTGCGCCTTCGCCGGTGACCGCTTCGATGCGCCGCACGCCGGCGGCGACGCCGCTCTCGCTCAAAATCTTGCAGAACCCGATGTCGCCCGCGCGCTGCACGTGCGTGCCGCCGCAAAGTTCCATGGAAAAATCGCCGATGCGCAGCACGCGCACGTCGGAGGCGTATTTTTCACCGAACAACGCGATGGCGCCCGCAGCGACGGCGGCGTCGTAGGCCATCTCGCGCGTCTCGGCGGCCGCGTTGGACCGCACTTGCTCGTTCACGAGCCGCTCGATGCGCTGCAATTCTTCGGCGGTCAACGCCTGAAAGTGCGAAAAGTCGAAACGCAAGCGCTCGGGCGAAACCATCGAGCCTTTTTGTTGCACGTGCGTGCCGAGCACCTGCCGCAACGCGGCATGCAGCAAGTGGGTCGCCGAATGGTTGAGCGCGGTCGCGTTACGCAGGCGCGCGTCGACTTCGGCGCGCAGCACCATGCCCTCGCGCAGCGTGCCGGTGGCGAGCCGACCGAGGTGCGAGTGCGCACCGCCCGTGCCGCGCTTCTGCGTGTCTTCGACGATGAAGCGCGTGGCGTCGGCGCCGATGAGTTCACCGGCGTCGCCGACCTGCCCGCCCGACTCGGCATAGAACGGCGTGGCCTCGAGGATCACCTCGCCCTGCTCGCCGGCGGCAAGCGAGTTCACGCGCTCGCCATCACGCAACAGCGCGATGATTTTGGCTTCGCCGCGAGTTTCGCCGTAGCCCGTGAAGCGGGTCTGCAGATCAAGTTGGGTCCCGGCGCGCAAGTCGACGCCGAAACGACTCGCGCCGCGCGCGCGTTCGCGCTGCGCTTCCATGGCCGCTTCGAAACCGGCCTGATCGAAGCCGATGCCGCGTTCGCGCGCGACGTCGGCGGTTAGATCGGCCGGGAAACCATAGGTGTCGTACAGCTTGAAGATCGTCTCGCCGTCGAGCATTGCCGCCGCACCGGCTTTGGCGCCGCGCTGTGCGCGCACGATGGCCTCGTCGAGCAGCGTCATGCCGGTGCTCAAGGTTTCGGCAAAGCGCTCTTCTTCCTGCAAAAGTACGCGCGTGGCGTGCTCGCGACCTTTGGTGAGCTCCGGGTACGCCGGCCCCATCTCGGCTTCGAGCGTCGCCACGAGCTTGTGGAAGAACGCACCGTTGATGCCGAGTTTGTGACCGTGACGAATCGCGCGACGGATGATGCGACGCAGCACGTAGCCGCGGCCTTCGTTCGAGGGCAACACGCCGTCGACGATCAGGAAGGTGCAGGCGCGAATGTGATCGGCGATCACCCGCAACGAAGGATTGGTCAGATCGTCGGTGCCGGCGAGCGCAGCGGCCGCCTGCATGATCTTGCGGAACAGATCGATGTCGTAGTTGTTGGTGACGCCCTGCATCACCGCCGAGAGGCGTTCGAGCCCCGCGCCCGTGTCGACCGAGGGTTTCGGCAACGGCGTGAGCGTGCCGTCGGGCGCGCGCTCGTATTGCATGAAGACGAGATTCCAGATCTCGACGTAACGATCGCCGTCTTCGTCCGGCGAACCCGGCGGGCCGCCCGGAATGTGCGCGCCGTGATCGTAGAAGATCTCGGTGCACGGACCGCAGGGACCGGTGTCGCCCATCGCCCAGAAATTGGACTTCTCGCCCATGCGCGAAAAACGCTCGGGCGAGATACCGATTTCTTTGAGCCAGATGTCGGCGGCTTCGGTGTCTTCTTTGTAGACGGTGACCCACAGGCGCGACGGATCGAGCTGCAGCGTTCCGGTGACGAATTCCCAGGCGTAGCGGATCGCGTCGCGCTTGAAATAGTCGCCGAACGAGAAGTTGCCGAGCATCTCGAAGAAGGTGTGGTGGCGAGCGGTGTAGCCCACGTTCTCTAGGTCGTTGTGCTTGCCGCCCGCACGCACGCAGCGCTGCGAAGACGTCGCGCGCACGTAGTCGCGTTTGTCTTTGCCGAGGAAGACGTCTTTGAACTGCACCATGCCCGCGTTGGTGAACAGCAGCGTCGGGTCGTTGCCCGGGATCAGCGAGCTCGAGGCGACGACGGCGTGCTGGCGCTCGCGGAAAAATTCGAGGAAGGCGCGACGCACGTCGGCGGCGCTCATAAAGGGCGGCTTGGCGGGGCTCATGAGTGGCAGGTCGTTCCGGCGGTCTGGTGGCGATGGATCAGTCTGGTTGGTCAGCCTCGGGGTCTCGCCCCGTGGCTAGCCGGATATGATCCGATGAAAAGCCCCGATACTGCAAAAATCTCGCCTGCCGGCCACGCTCCGCCCAACTTGCGGGCGCGGCCGCACCGAACTTGCGCGCCCGGACTTCGCGACAAAGCGCGACGAAATCCGGCCCCGTGGAGAGGGCCGCGTCGATGGTGGAGGATTCGAAGCCGAGGCCCGCCAGCTCCTGACGGATACGCAGCGGCCCCTGCCCGCGGCCGGCATGCGCCCGGACGAAGTTGTCGAGAAAACGGGCATCGTCGAGCAAGCGCTCGATTTTCAGCGCCTCGATCGCCTCGCGCGCGGCCTCGGGCGTGTAGCCCTTGGCCGTGAGCTTGGCCGCGAGTTCGGCGGAGGAGTGATCGCGACGCGCGAGCAGCGCCAAGGCCGCTCGGCGCGCCGCCTCGGGTGCCTCGGGGTGTTCGACCCCGGGGGACGCCCGAAACCGGCGACGACCGGGCACGGGGTCAGGCCTTCTCGGCGGCCTCGGCTCCGCGCGCCGCCTTCACCGGCAGCACCTTGGCGCGGACCTGATCTTCGATTTCGCGGGCCATGGCCGGGTTGTTCTTGAGGAACTCGCGGACGTTTTCTTTGCCCTGACCGATGCGCTCGCCTTTGTAGCTGTACCAGGCGCCGGCCTTTTCGATGATGTTGTGGTTCGAACCGAGCTCGATGATTTCGCCTTCGCGCGAAATGCCCTCGCCGTACATGATTTCGAATTCGGCTTCACGGAACGGCGGCGAGACCTTGTTTTTCACCACCTTCACGCGGGTCTGGTTGCCGACGACCTCTTCGCCGTTCTTGATGGCGCCGATGCGGCGGATGTCGAGACGCACGGACGAGTAGAACTTCAGAGCGTTGCCGCCCGTGGTCGTTTCGGGACTGCCGAACATCACGCCGATCTTGAGGCGGATCTGGTTGATGAAGATGACGATGGTGTTCGAGCGTTTGATGTTGCCGGTGAGCTTGCGCAGGGCCTGCGACATCAAGCGCGCATGCAGACCGACTTGCAGTTCACCCATTTCGCCTTCAATTTCGGCTTTGGGGGTGAGCGCCGCCACCGAGTCGACCACCACGACGTCGACCGCGCCCGATCGCACGAGCATGTCGGTGATTTCGAGCGCTTGTTCGCCGGTGTCGGGCTGCGAAACGAGCAGGTCGTTGACGTTGACGCCGAGTTTTTCGGCGTAGGCGGGATCGAGCGCGTGTTCGGCGTCGACGAAGGCGGCAGTGCCGCCGTTGCGCTGGATTTCGGCGATGACTTCGAGCGTGAGCGTCGTCTTGCCCGAGGATTCGGGGCCGTAGATTTCGACCACGCGACCGCGCGGCAAGCCGCCGATGCCGAGCGCGATGTCGAGGCCGAGCGAGCCGGTGGAAACGGCTTCGACTTCGTACATGGCGGCCGAGGCGTCACCGAGGCGCATGACCGAGCCCTTGCCGAATTGCTTTTCGATTTGGCCGAGTGCGGCGGAGAGGGCTTTTTTGCGATTGTCGTCCATGGCGGTTCCTCGAGGTTGGTGCGCGAATTATCCACGAGGAATTTCGCCGCGGGAATGCTGCGAAACTGTTGGGAAAACTTTATTTCACAACGTGTTCACGACGTATACAGGGTGCCGCGAACGGCACTACTGTATAAACGGCGCAGCGCGAATTCGACGGCCTTGCGGCGCACCGTGTCGCGATCGCCGCGAAAGCGTTTGCACACCGTTTCGAGCTCGCGCCGGGCACCGCGCCGGTGCGCGAATCCGAACCACACGGTACCGACCGGCTTGCCGAGCACCGCACCGCCGGGGCCGGCGATGCCGCTGATGGCGACGGCGAGTTCGGCGCCGCTGCGTCGCTGGGCCGCCGCGACGAGCTCGCGCACGGTCTGCGCGCTGACGGCGCCATGGCGCGCGAGGGTCGTCGCGCGGACGCCGAGGTCGCGCTGCTTGGCCTCGTTCGAATACACCACCCAACCGGCCACGAACCAGTGCGACGAGCCGGGCAGGTCAGTGAGCGTCTTGGCGAGCCAGCCGCCGGTGCAGGATTCGGCGGTCGCCACCCGCAAACCGTCGCGCCGCAGGCGCGCCGTGAGCCGCGCGGCCGCTTGCGCCACGCGGCGCTCGGCGGCGGACGCGCCAGGATCGGGGCGTGGCGGTAAGCGCTGGGACATGAGGCTTGCGAGTATCGCATGAACGATAATGCGGCCATGACGAGCGAACACACACCGGTCATGCAGCAGTACCTGCGCCTGAAGGCGCAGCACCCGGATGCGCTGCTGTTCTACCGGATGGGCGATTTTTACGAATTGTTCTACGACGACGCGCGCAAAGCGGCGCGCCTGCTCGACATCACCCTGACGGCGCGCGGGCAATCGGCCGGCGCACCGATCCCGATGGCCGGCGTGCCCTATCACAGCGCCGAGAACTATCTGGCGCGCCTCGTGCGCAAAGGCGAGTCGGTCGCGATCTGCGAGCAGATCGGCGACCCGGCCAAATCGAAAGGACCGGTGGAGCGCGCCGTGGTGCGCATCGTCACGCCGGGCACGGTCACGGATGCCGCGCTGCTCGATGAGCGGCGCGCGACGCTGCTCGGCGCACTCGCGATCGACGCATCGACCGAATTGTCACGCGCGAAGTTCGGTCTCGCCTGGCTCGATCTTGCGGCCGGGCGCTACACGGTGCTGGAAGGCTGCGGACTCGGGTCGCTGCTTGCCGAACTCGAGCGCCTGCAAGTCGCCGAACTTTTGATCGACGAAGCGCTGCAGGAATCTTTGGCGGCCCGACTGTCGGGCTGGCCGCTGCGCGCGCGACCCGGCTGGCACTTCGAAGCGGAAACCGCGCGACGCCTGCTGATCGAACAGATGGGGACGCGCGACCTCGCCGGCTTCGGCGCCGAGGGGCTCACGCTCGCGATCGGTGCCGCAGGGGGACTTTTGCAATACGTGCGCGATACGCAGCGCACGGCTCTGCCGCATCTGCGCGCGCTGCGCGTCGAAGATCACGACGGCGCGCTGCAGATCGATGCCGTCACGCGACGCAACCTCGAAATCGAATCGAGCAGCAGCGGGCGCGACGACGGCACCCTGATCGCACTGCTCGACAGCACGGTGACGGCGATGGGTGCGCGTGCCCTGCGCCGCACGCTCAGTCGACCGATCACCGATCATGAGGCGCTGCGCGCCCGTTACGCCGCCATCGCGGAATTCGTGGCGCAGCAGAGCCATCTGCCGCTGCGTGCCGCGTTGCGGGACATCGGCGACATCGAACGCATGCTCTCGCGCATCGCACTCGGCAGTGCGCGCCCGCGCGATCTGACGGGTCTGCGCCTCGCGTTGGGCGCCCTGCCCGCATTGCGCGCGCAACTCGAAACCCTGCACGCTCCGCTGCTCGCGCAACTCGCGGCGCAGGTCGGCACGCATACTGCGCAGCACGATTTGCTCGCGCGCGCGATCGCGGCGGAGCCGGCGGCGATGCTGCGCGACGGCGGCGTGATCGCGACGGGTTACGACCCCGACCTCGACGAGCTGCGTCGCATCGCCACCGATACCGACGCGTACCTGCTCGAACTCGAAGCGCGCGAACGCGAGCGCACGGGGCTTGCGCAACTGAAGCTCGGTTACAACCGCGTACAAGGATTTTTCATCGAGATCGCGCGCAGCCAGGCCGAACGCGTGCCGCCCGATTACATCCGCCGTCAAACCGTGAAGAACGCCGAGCGCTTCATCACGCCGGAATTGAAATCCTTCGAAGACAAAGTGCTCGGTGCACGCGAGCGCGCGCTGGCGCGCGAAAAAGAACTGTACGAACACGTGTTGCAGGCGCTGTGCGCCGATCTCGGCGCGCTGCAAGACACGGCGGCCGCGCTCGCCGAACTCGATGTGCAGGCGACGTGGGCGGAATGCGCGCTGCGGCTGCGCTGGAACATGCCGCAGCTCTGCGCCGAACCCGTGCTGCGCATCCATGCGGGACGGCATCCGGTGGTCGAACACCATTCGAGCGACCCGTTCGTGCCGAACGATCTCGAACTCGATGCGACGCGTCGCATGCTGGTGATCACCGGCCCCAACATGGGCGGCAAAAGCACCTACATGCGCCAGGCTGCGCTCATCACGCTGCTCGCGCACGTCGGCTCGTTCGTTCCCGCCGACTCGGCGTTGCTCGGGCCGATCGATCGGATCTACACGCGCATCGGCGCCGGCGACGATCTGGCCGGCGGTCGCTCGACCTTCATGGTCGAAATGACCGAAGCGGCCAACATCCTGCACAACGCCACGCCGCGCAGCCTCGTGTTGATGGACGAGATCGGTCGCGGCACCAGCACCTTCGACGGTTTGTCGCTCGCCTGGGCGACGGCACGTCATCTCGCCGTCGAAGTCGGCGCGTTCACCTTGTTCGCGACGCATTACTTCGAACTCACCACGCTCGCGGCGGAACTGCCGCGCGTCGCCAACGTGCATCTCGATGCGACCGAACACCGCGACGGCATCGTGTTCATGCATGCGGTGAAGCCGGGGCCGGCGAATCGGTCTTACGGGCTTGCGGTGGCGAAACTCGCGGGTGTGCCGCGGGAAGTGATTGGGGAGGCGCGCAAATATCTCGCGGCGCTCGAATCGCAAGCGGCACGCAGCGGACTCGCCGGTCCGCAAACCGAACTCGCCTTCGAGACCCCGGACGACGGGGTCGCCAAAGACATACTCAAACGTCTATCGGAGACGGATCTCGACGCCTTGAGCCCGCGCGAGGCGCAGCAGTTGCTGTACGAGTTGCGCGAGCTCTCAACCCGCGCTTGACGCGGGCGGCGGCTGCCGCAAGCGGATGTGCAATTCGCGCAGCTGCTTCTCGGTGACCTCCGTCGGCGCATCGGTGAGCGGACAGGCCGCCGTCTGCGTCTTCGGGAAGGCGATCACGTCGCGAATGCTGTCGGCGCCCGACATCAACATCGCGAGTCGATCGAGGCCGAACGCGATGCCGCCGTGCGGCGGTGCACCGAACTTCAGCGCATCGAGCAGGAAGCCGAACTTGCGACGCGCTTCTTCGGCGTCGATGCCGAGCAGGTCGAACACGGTCGACTGCAGATCCTGACGGAAGATGCGCACCGAGCCACCGCCGACCTCGGAGCCGTTCAGCACCATGTCGTAGGCTTTGGCGAGCGCCGCACCGGGTTCGGCGCGCAACTTCGACGGATCGAGATCTTTGGGCGAGGTGAACGGATGGTGCATCGCCGTCCAGCGCTTCTCGTCGGCGTCGTACTCGAACATCGGGAAGTCGACGACCCAGAGCGGCGCCCATGCGCCCTGCACGAGGTTCAGATCGTGCCCGACCTTCAAGCGCAGCGCGCCGAGCGCGTCGTTGACCACCTTGCTGCTGTCGGCGCCGAAGAACACGAGATCGTCGTTCTGCGCACCGGTGCGCGCGAGGATGCCGGCGACGGCGGCATCGGAGAGGAATTTGATGATGGGCGACTGCAGACCGTCACGGCCTTTGGTGATGTCGTTGACCTTCACGTACGCGAGCCCGCGCGCACCGTAGCGCGCGACGTAGGCCGTGTAATCGTCGATTTCCTTGCGCGTGAGCTTGCCGCCGCCGGGCACGCGCAGCGCTGCCACGCGACCGTTCGGATCTTTGGCGGGACCCGCGAATACCTTGAAGTCGCAATCGGCCACGAGATCCGCGACGTCGACGAGCTCGAGCGGAATGCGCAAGTCGGGCTTGTCGCTCGCATAGCGACGCATCGCTTCGGCGTAGGTCATGCGCGGGAACGGATCCGGCATGGTCACGTCGGCCACGGTTTTGAAGATGTGCCGGATCAACCCTTCCATGAGGGTCATGATCTGATCCTGCGAGAGAAACGACGTCTCGATGTCGAGCTGGGTGAAATCGGGCTGCCGATCGGCGCGCAAATCTTCGTCCCGGAAACAACGCACGATCTGGTAGTAGCGGTCGAAGCCCGACACCATCAAAAGCTGCTTGAAGATCTGCGGCGACTGCGGCAACGCGAAGAACTTGCCGGCGTGCGTGCGCGACGGCACGAGGTAGTCGCGCGCGCCCTCGGGCGTCGCTTTGGTGAGCATCGGCGTTTCGATGTCGACGAACCCGGCGTCATCGAGATAGTTGCGCATCGCGCGCGTGATCGCGTGCCGCTGGCGCAGGCGCTGGCTCATGACGTCGCGACGCAGGTCGAGATAGCGGTACTTGAGTCGCACTTCTTCCGAGACGTTTTCGTCCAACTGGAACGGCAACGGCTCCGAGCGGTTCAAAAGTTCGATGCGACGCGCGAGCATCTCGATCTTGCCCGAGCGCAGATTCGGGTTCGTGGTGCCCTCCGGGCGCGCACGCACCAGGCCCTCGATGCTGACGACGAACTCGTTGCGCAGACTTTCGGCGACCGCGAACAATTCTTTGGCGTCGGGATCGCAGACGATCTGCACGAGACCCTCGCGATCGCGCAGATCGACGAAAATCACCCCGCCGTGGTCACGACGGCGATGAACCCAACCGGCAACGGTCACCGTCTGGCCGGTGAGCGTCTCGTCGACTTGTCCGCAATAATGAGTGCGCATAAGGGGCGGGGATGTTACGGACGCCCCGCCACCCGCGCAACCCGGCGCGCAGGGCTCAGATGGACACCGGGGCGTCGCTCGAACGGCGCAGCAGATAAAGCCCGCCCAGCCCGCCGATGTTGATGCGGATTTCGTCGTCCAGATAGACGACGTCCGAATGCAGGCGCGGCGGCTTCAAATCGACCTTCAGGGACTGCTCGGCGTCGAAGCCGAGCGCCTTGCGCAGCCCCGCTTCGTCGCCGCCGGCCGCGGGTCGCAACTCGGTGCAATGAAACTCGACGTGAAAGCGCTGCCGGTTGTCCGGGTCGGGGCGGAAACGCCCGTGCACGATGAGCACGCCCTGCGTTTTGCCGTCGGTGCAGGTGAAATCGATGACGTTGTTGTAGGCGTTGCCGGTCGCCGAAATTTCCTGACACAGACGCGTCACGCGGATCGGCACGGCCGGAAAGCGATTGAAGGACTGCAATTTGAGATCGGAGTCGTGCACCTTCGGCTTGCCGGCCGAATGCTTGCCGCCGAAGTGCGCAAAAGTCGTGTCCCAGCGACCGAATACTTTGTCGAGCGTGTCGAGCGGCGCGGGATAGACGTTCTCGCGACGGATGTCCTCGACCAGAACCCCGAGCCGTTCGAACGCTTCGTCGCTGAACGCGCCGACTTCGTCCTGCAAATCGAGGTGGGCGAGCAATCGCTGTTTGGCGTCGGACATGTCGCGGTTCCTCACTTGCGGCGCGCGGCCGACTTCGCGGCCCGCTTGGCCGCGGGCTTGGCGACCGTTCTGGATTTCGTTTTCTTGCCGGCGCCTTCCGACTTGGGCGCAGCCTTCGCTTCAGCCTTGGGTTCGGACTTCGGCTCGGACTTGGTCTCGGTTTTATCGTCGGGCTTCGCGTCCGACTTGGCTTCGGTCTTCTCGGTCGACCCCTCGCCCGCCAGATTTCTTTTTTGATCTTTGTCGGTCTTGAAGTCGGTCTCGTACCAGCCCGAACCTTTCAGACGGAACACCGGCGCGGAGACGAGCTTGCGCAACGCCTGCTTGTTGCAGGCCGGGCACTTGCGCAGCGGCGGATCCGAAATCTTCCGCATGACTTAGGCGTAGTGACCGCACTGGGCGCATTCGTACTCGTAAAACGGCATCCTTACCTCGCTTTGCGCCGATTATAACCGCGACCACCGGCGTCTCAGCGCACCTGCTTGGAGAAAATCAAGCGACCGCCCTCGCCGACGACCACGCGGATGTGATCACCCGGGCCGAACGTGCCCTGCAACAACTGCTGCGCGAGCGGATTTTCGATCTGCTGCTGGATGGCGCGCTTGAGCGGTCGCGCGCCGTACACGGGATCGAACCCCGCTTCGCCGAGCAAATCGAGCGCACGCTCGTCCAGCGTCAAGTCCATGCCGCGCTCGAACAGCCGCTTGCGCAGCAGGCCGAGCTGGATGTCGACGATGGCGCGGATCTGCGGCCCGCCGAGCGGATGGAACACGACGATGTCGTCGATGCGGTTGATGAACTCGGGTCGGAAGTTCTGCGTCACCACTTCCAGCACCGCGCTCTTCATGCGCGCGTAGTTTTTCTCGCCGGCATGCTCCTGGATGACTTGCGAGCCGAGGTTCGAGGTCATGATCACCACGGCGTTGCGAAAATCGACCGTGCGACCCTGGCCGTCGGTCAAGCGTCCGTCATCGAGCACCTGCAGCAAAATATTGAACACGTCGGGATGCGCTTTCTCGACTTCGTCGAGCAGGATCACCGCATAGGGCCGGCGACGCACGGCCTCGGTGAGATAACCGCCCTCTTCGTAGCCGACGTAGCCCGGCGGCGCGCCGATCAGGCGCGCGACCGAATGTTTCTCCATGAATTCCGACATGTCGATGCGCACCATCGACTCTTCGGTGTCGAACAAAAATTCGGCCAGCGCCTTGCACAGTTCGGTCTTGCCGACGCCGGTGGGGCCGAGGAACAAAAACGAACCGTTGGGTCGGCGCGGATCGGCAAGACCCGCACGCGAGCGCCGGATCGCATTGGCGACGATGTGCACGGCCTCTGTCTGACCGACGACGCGACGGCCGAGCGCTTCTTCCATGCGCAGCAGTTTTTCCTTCTCGCCCTCGAGCATCTTCGACACCGGGATGCCGGTCCACTTCGATACGACCTCGGCGATCTCTTCTTCGGTGACCTTGTTGCGCACCAGCTGGTTGTCGCGGGTCTCCGCGGCCTGCGCGTCGACGAGCCGCTTTTCGAGCTCGGGGATGCGGCCGTACTGCAACTCGGCCATGCGCGCGAGATCGCTGCGACGTCGCGCCGCATCGAGCTCGAGGCGGACCTTGTCGAGTTCTTCCTTGACTGCCGCGCCACCCTGCAAAGTCGCTTTTTCGCTCTTCCAGATTTCTTCGAGGTCGGCGTATTCCTTCTCGAGTTGCGCGAGACTCTCCTCGAGCGTCGCGAGCCGCTTTTTGGTGGCTTCGTCTTTTTCTTTCTGCAGCGCGACCTGCTCGATCTTCAGCTGGATGATGCGCCGCTCGAGTTTGTCGAGCGCCTCGGGTTTCGAGTCGATCTCCATGCGGATACGCGCCGCGGCTTCGTCGATGAGATCGATCGCCTTGTCGGGCAGCTGTCGATCGCTGATGTAGCGGTGCGAGAGCGTCGCCGCCGCGACGATTGCCGGGTCGGTGATGTCGACGCCGTGGTGAACCTCGTAGCGCTCCTGCAAACCGCGCAGGATGGCGATCGTGTCTTCGACCGAAGGCTCGTCGACCAACACTTTCTGGAAACGTCGCTCGAGCGCGGCGTCTTTTTCGATGTACTTGCGGTACTCGTCGAGCGTGGTCGCGCCGACGCAGTGCAACTCGCCGCGGGCGAGTGCCGGCTTCAGCATGTTGCCCGCATCCATCGCGCCTTCGGCTTTGCCGGCGCCGACCATGGTGTGCAATTCGTCGATGAACAGGATCACCTGCCCTTCCTGTTTCGAAAGATCGTTGAGCACGCCCTTCAGCCGCTCTTCGAATTCACCGCGGAATTTCGCGCCGGCGATCAAGGCGCCCATGTCGAGCGCGAGAATCCGCTTGTTGCGCAGACTCTCCGGCACTTCGTTGTTCACGATGCGCAAGGCGAGCCCTTCGACGATCGCCGTCTTGCCGACGCCGGGCTCGCCGATCAGCACCGGATTGTTCTTGGTGCGACGCTGCAGCACCTGGATGGTGCGACGAATCTCGTCGTCGCGCCCGATCACCGGGTCGAGTTTGCCGTCGGTGGCGCGCTTGGTGAGATCGATGGTGTATTTCTCGAGCGCCTGGCGATTCTCTTCGGCGTTGACGTCCTGCACGCGCTCGCCGCCGCGCACTTCGTCGACCGCCTTCTCGACGGCGGCGCGCGCGAAACCCGCGTCCTTCAAAAGTCGCGCGAGCAGCGCGCGATCTTCGTACGCGGCGAGCAGGAACAGCTCGCTCGAGATGTACTGGTCACCCTTGGTCTGCGCGATCTTGTCGGTGACGTTCAAAAGTTTGGTGAGATCGTTCGAGACGTGGATCTCGCCCGGCGCACCCTGCACCTTCGGCAGTCGATCGAGCGCATCGGAGAGCTCGGTGCGCAACCGCTGCAGGTTGCCACCGGCCTTCTGCAGCACGGGGCGCACGGCACCGCCCTGCTGATCGAGCAGCGCAAGCAGCACGTGGGCGGGTTCCAAGATTTGATGGTCGCGCCCCACGGCGAGCGACTGGGCATCGCCCAAGGCCTGCTGAAATCGGGCAGTCAATTTGTCCTGGCGCATGGTGCACGCCTCCTCTCAGGGATGTCGGCTCGTGCAAGGGAGATGAGGGCGCCCCCGGGGCTTATCAAGGCCTGCTTGGCAAGATGGCCGCGGGCCGATGCGGCGCGGTCAGTCGTGGATCTGGCTCTCGGCCAAAGACACCACGAGGACGCCGGCCACGATCCAGAAGACCTGTGCGAGGCTCGCACCGGTGTCGCTGCGACGGTGCAAACCCGGGATGAGGTCGGCGACCGCGACGTACAGCAGGCTCGCGGCCGCGAGTGCGAGGGCGTACGGACGCCAATACATCACCGCGCTGAGCGCATACCAGCCGACGATGCCGCCGAGCACCGCGGTGAGGCTAGAGGCGATGTTCCAGATGAGCGCCCGACGCCGACTGAAACCGGCGTGCAACAACACGGCAAAGTTGCCGACTTCCTGCGGAATCTCGTGCGCCATGATCGCCAGAGCCGTGACGACGCCGAGATGGAAGTCCGTCAAAAATGCGGCCGCAATCAGCACGCCGTCGATGAAATTGTGCAGGCCGTCGCCGGCGAGCACGATCCACGCCGAGGCACCGTGACGATGATGCTCGTGGGCCGCATGCGATTCGACGTCTTCGGTGTGACAGTGCTGCCACAGAAAAAACTTCTCGAGCACGAAGAACACGCCGATCCCGGCGAGCAAGGCGATGCCGATCTCGTGCACACGTTCGACGCCCGCACCCTCGATCGCATGCGGCACGAGGGCGAGCAAGGCGGTACCGAGCAAGGCGCCCGTGGCGAAACTGACCATGTGCGGCATCACGCGCTCGCGCACCTTCGCGCCGAGCAGCAGCACCACCCCGGCGAGCAGGGCGCTGGCGATACCGGCCAAGGCGGTGAAGCCGACGATGGGAATCAGTTCGATCATAGGAGC